>Ga0210400_10001930_pt1 | contig 19915 bp, 22 predicted proteins | sample IncBWH26MmetaG_FD_155456 | JGI IMG/M metagenome (GOLD analysis project Ga0210400, IMG submission 155456) | Forest soil microbial communities from Barre Woods Harvard Forest LTER site, Petersham, Massachusetts, United States - Inc-BW-H-26-M | ecosystem: Environmental > Terrestrial > Soil >...
TCTGCGCCGGCTGAGCAGCTCATTGAGCCGATCGGTCGCCACCCACAACCCGGGCAACACGCGCGTGTCGGTACGGTTTTCGAGCGACAGGCGCAGCGGCCCCGGGCTCAGCTCGATGGTGTCCGTTGCCGGAGTCACCTTATCGAAAAACATCGAAAGACTCTGGCGCTCGCGCGTCGGCTCGCCCTTGACCGCGAGAAACTGGGTCATATGGGTCACCGGGTCGAGGAGCATCACCAGTTTCGCCGGCAGTTGCAGCGACAGCAGGGCCTTCTCTCCGGGCGGAAGCTCGACCGTGTCCAGGGTCACTTCCTCGATCACCTGATCGAGATTCTCCGGCAGATCGATCGCCGAGCTCCAGAACACTTGGCGAAAATACTCCGCGAACGGAAGCTCGTTCGGATCATGCGCCGCAATCCGGCGCACCCGCCGATTGACCGTGAATGTCACCTCGACAATCTCGTCGAGGATCGGCTCATAACCGGCCGCGCACCAGGCGCAATGGTACTCCGCGCGGTTCATGCTCCTCAATGTGGCGCTCGCGTCGAGCACGCCGCCACAGCTCGGGCACAGCACATTCCAGGAGAGCTCGAAGAGGCCGAGGCGCGCGGCGTGCAGAAAGGCGGCGATCGATTTCTCTTCGTCGAGCCCCCTCTTCGCCGCGAAATCCAACACGTTGACCCGGCAGAGGTCGCGATCCGGCGCATCCCGCACCAGCTTCTCGATCGCACCGACGATGCTGGGCTCGGCAGATTGCTGCAAAAGCGGAAACAGGTTTTTGGCTTCGCTCATTTTTGAATCCTATCCCGCATAGCTGCGCGGGAAGACCTCGGCGAGGCTCGGATATCGCATGAGACTCTTGCCGATCCGACGCAATCGCCGTCGCCCCGCCATCGCCACGCCGTCGCCATTCAAGAGTTAAATTTGGTTACGAATTGTGCGCGCGCCAGCTACCCTACTGCCACCCACTGTCAGCATTGTTGGATGACGACGGCTCATGAGACCCGCCGACCGGCTTTTTCAAATCATTCAGATCCTGCGGCGCACGCCTAAACCGATAACCGCCGACGCTCTCGCCGCCGAGCTCGAGACCTCCAAGCGGACAGTCTATCGCGACATCGCCGACCTCATCGGCCAGCGGGTACCAATCAGGGGCGAGGCCGGCGTCGGCTATGTGCTGCAGCCGGGGCTCGACCTGCCCCCCCTTATGCTGACGCCCGACGAGATCGAAGCGGCCGTGCTGGGCGCCCAATGGGTGGCGCGCCATAGCGATGCGGAGCTGGCGCGGGCGGCTCAGGATCTGATCGCCAAGATCGGCGCCGTCGTGCCGGAACGGCTTCGGCCCTTTGTATTCGAGCCCGTGACCGAAACGGCGCCGGCGCGAAGCCTCGCGACCGACGGCCTCGACATGGCGCGGGTGCGCGCGCAGATTCACGCTGGCCGCAAGATCAACCTGTGTTATCGCGACGAGCAGGGCCGCGAGAGCGAGCGCATCATCTGGCCGGTAACGGTGGGCTACATGGAGACGGTCCGCCACCTGATCGCCTGGTGCGAACTGCGCCAGGACTTCCGAAGCTTCCGGACCGACCGGGTAATCGCGGCAGGGTTCCTCGACGAACGCTACCCCGAGCGGCCGGGCACGCTGCGGGCGAAATGGCGGCGGACGCTCAATCTTCCCAAAGCGACGAACGCGTGACGTCGCGATCCGGTTCGGCGAGCCGGACCTTGGGCCTACTCGACGATGACGGCTATTTCTGGCGCGATGTTGCGAGCTTGCGTCGGCACCTCGTGCCGGAGGCCGCCGAGGCCGAGTCGCGCGCCCAGATCGAGCGGGCGCGGTCAGCCGGGATCAACCCGACGCATATCGACGCTCATACGGCGGCGGCGATGCCCGAGCTGCTCGACTGCCATGTTCGGCTCGGGCATGACCACGGGCTCGTTCCGGTCCTTCCCCGCAAGATCCGCTTCGCGTCCGACCCGCAGAGCTATGCCACATTCGCGGCACCTTGCCGGTCGCCGCCGAAGCCGTCGAGCCCGGCTACCGTAAGCTCGTTGAAGAGCTTTCCGCGGGCGTCATTTCGCGCTGCACTGCACCGCGCCGGGCGCCGTCGAGGCGATCACGCCACAGCACGCGCCTTGGCGCACCAACGAATATGCCCTTTTCGCATCCGGCTTCGTCGCCGAGTGGTGTGCGGCGTTGGGCGTCGTGTCGATCGGCTACCGCGACATTCAGCGCCTATGGCGCAAGACCGGCTAGACAGGTTTTCCAGCCGCCTCGGGTCCTGCGCCTATTCCCTCGCGGGAGCCTATGAAGTTTGCGCATACCCGAGGTCGGCTTCGCGAGTGACAAGCGCTTCCAGCTACTAAGCCTCGGAGCGGCAAAAGATTTTGCTTGCCTGGGCTATTGAAGCCGGATAAATGTCTGCGACTCAGTCGCATTCGCTTACTCCACCAACTTCCTGGAAAATCCACAGATGCTTCGTTTCACCGGCCTGTCGCTCGCCCTGCTTCCGGCAATGGAATCTCCGTCGTGAGGACCGCGCGCGGTTACATCATCGCGAGGTAAGCGGGACGGTCGGGATGCTCGGAGCAGCCATTATCGTTTTTCGTGAAGTCCTGGAAGCCGCGCTGATCGTCGGCATCGTCCTGGCTGCCAGCGCCGGCGCGGCGCGCCGCGGGTTCTGGATCTCGACCGGACTGGCCGGAGGCGTCGTGGGCGCCGGTCTGGTTGCATTGTTCGCCGCTGAGATCGCTTCGGCCGCCGCCGGCATTGGCCAGGAATTATTGAATGCGGTGATTCTGCTCCTCGCGGTCGGAATGCTCGGTTGGCACAACATCTGGATGTCGCGCCACGGCCGTGAACTCGCCGCGACCGCCCGGGAAGTCGGTGATGCGGTGATCTCCGGCGCTCGGCCGCTCTATGTGCTGGCGGTCGTGGTGGGGCTGGCCGTGCTCCGGGAAGGCTCGGAGACGGTGCTGTTCCTTTACGGCATCGCCGCAGGCGGCGGTCTCAGCGCGGGCTCCCTGATCGCCGGAGGAACCCTCGGCCTGGCTGGTGGCGTGGCCGTCGGGGCGGCACTCTATCTCGGGCTGCTGCGGATCCCGCCCCGGCGGCTGTTCACCGTCACCAGCTGGATGGTGCTGCTGCTCGCCGCGGGCATGGCATCGCAAGCAGCCGGGTATCTGGTTCAGGCCGACCTGCTGCCGCCGCTCGGCAACGCCGTTTGGGACACTTCGGTCATGCTGACCGAGGACAGCGTTCTCGGCAAAGCCCTGCACACGCTTATCGGCTATGTCTCACGCCCCGAGGGCATCCAGATCCTGTTCTATCTCGCCACTCTCTTAGCCATATGGCTGTTGACCCGAATCGTTGGCAGTCCCGTGAACCGGCGGCCTACTTCTGTAAAGCGAGGGGCCGCGGTGCCGCTGATCGTCATCTTCCTGCTCGCTGCCTTCGGAGCAGGATAATCGGAGTATCACGATGCGTCTTGTCGCCGGGTTTGCGGCGGTGTTTCTTCTCGCGGTTGTGGCGCCTGCCCTGGCCGATGATCCCACTTTCTCGATTGTGCTGAAGAACAACCAGTTTGTTCCGAGCAAAGTCCAGATCCCCGCGGGTGCCAAGGTTAAGCTCGTCGTGCGCAACGAGAACCCGACCGCTTCCGAATTCGAGAGCACCCAATTTCATCGCGAAAAGGTCGTGCCCCCCGGCCAGGAAATTACCGTTTTCGTCGGGCCTCTCGATCCGGGCAGTTACGAGTTTTTCGACGATTTCCACCCGGAGACCCGCGGCTACTTGGTCGTCAAATAGCGAGGCTGAGATGCTGGCGACCGCAATAATCGTTTTCCGCGAGATCTTCGAAGCATCGCTGGTGATCGGCATCGTGCTCGCGGCCAGCCGCGGTATGCCGAGCCGCTGCGTTCGGGTGACCGGCGGAATTGTCGCAGGCGCCCCCGGCGCGGCCGCCGTCGCTGTTGGCGCCGGCGCGATCGCCGTGATCGGCTATACGGCGCAGCCGGCCGGCATCCAAGTGGTGTTCTACCTCGCTACTCTTCTCGGCATCGGCGCCTTGATGCGAGTGATGGGGCGCGGGCCGTCAAACGCACCAAACCGGCCAACTGCGGCCTCCATCTGAGCCTAACCACTCCGCCTTCCCCAGCTTCCTAAGTCGTCCCCCTGTCGGGTGAGTTTGAATCCTGGAGACGCGAATGCGTTGCATTAGCACTTTCGCCGCTGCCGCTGCCTTCATGTTGGCAACCGTGCTTCCGGCCGCGGCGGATTTCAAGGTCCGTATGCCCGACGCAGAACCCGGAGAGATCGCGATCGAGCCGCTCGGCGCCTATGGTCATGATCCTAACCCGACCCACAGTGGTGAGTTAAGCCTGACCCAAGAATTCGAATACGGGGTCAACGGCTTTTGGCGCACCGAGCTCGAACTTGAGCAGAGCCGGGATGCCGGTCCCGGACAATCCCTCAACTTCAGTCAGGTCACATCGGAGAATATTTTCCAGTTCACCGAGCGTGGACAGTATTGGTTGGATGCCGGCTTTTTTGCAGAATTCGGCAAGGCGACACTTCGCGATAATCCGAACGAATTCACGCTCGGGCCGATATTCCGCAAGGAAATCTTCGGGACAATCAATACCGTGAACCTATTCATCGAAAAGGAGGTTGGGTATGCGTCCGCGGGGCGGCCGTTCTTCGTGTACGCTTGGGAAACCCGGATCGCCCTCGGCACACCGGTCGAGCCAGGCTTTCAGGCCTATGGGCAGCCGAGCGCGTTTGAAGGGTTCAACTCGCATTGGCCCCAGGACAACCGCATCGGCCCGCAACTCTTCGGCATCGTTTCGAATATCGGGCCAGGCACGCTCAGGTGGAACGCCGGGATTCTATTCGGCGTCACCTCCGCCTCACCGCGCGAAACCATCCGTTGGCAGCTCGAGTACGAAATTCACTTTTGATCCGGCCGAGACTTAATCCGCCGCTTCGGCCTTCTCGGCTGGCAGCGGCTCGGTGCCAGTCCAGGGATGCTCGGCGATGTCGAAGAGCACGCCTTCGGGACCGTAAAGCTTGACCTCGAACCCGCCGAGCCGGTCGCCGGCTTGGTCCATGTAATGCGTGCCGCCCAACACCTCGACCTTCTTCGAGAACTTCTCGACGTCGTCGACGAGGATGCCGAAATGGTGCAGCCCGGTATAATCCAGACCTTTGCCGATCTGGTCGGTCTTGAACCGCAGGATCGCCAAATCAATCGTTCCGTCGCTCAGGTGATAGCCGTACGCGAGAGGCCCGTCGGTCTTCCGGACCTCCGTGAAATCGAACGCCTTCTTGTAGAACTCGGCCATTGCATCGGGATCCTTTGCGGCAATGGCGATGTGACGCAGCTTGGCCATATTCAGCTCCTTCGCCGTCACCCCCGAGCAAGCGGGGGTCCAGGACGTGGATTCCCGCTTCGCGGGAACAACGGAATAAAGTGATTGCTATTTGTGATTACCCCGCGGCCTCTTTGATCGCGGCTGGGAGCGGCTCGGCGCCGGCCCAGGCGTGCTCGGCGATGTCGAAGAGGACGCGCTCCGGGCCGTAGAATTTCTTCTCGAAATACCCGGCCTGCGGGTCCGTCTGGTTACGGTCGATGTAGTATTCGGCGCCGAGGCTCTCCAGCCTTTTCGAGAACTCGTCGACGTCCTCGACCAGCACGCCGAAATGGTGGATGCCGCGGTAGTCGAGACCCTTGCCGAGCTGGTCGGTCTTGAATTTAAGGATCGCCATGTTGAGCGTGCCGTCACTGAGGAACACACCGTCCGCGAGCACGCCGTTTGGCCGCCCGACCTCCTCGAAGTCGAACGCTTTCTTATAAAAATCGGCCATCTTCTCCGGGTCTTCCGCGGCGATCGCGATGTGACGCAGCTTGGGCATTGGAACCTCCTCAATTACTGATCGCACTAGCGTACCACGACCTGCCGGATGGATGCCAACACCCGCGCGAGGTTCTTGCCGACCCGCGACAGCGCGTCTTCCCACGCGAAGAGCCCGAAGCGGTCGAATTCCGGCAGCAATGTTCCGTTGGGGAGAGCGAAGCGCGAGGTGCAGATCAGACGTTGCGGATCGGGCAGTTGCGCCGGTTTCCACATGAACAGAGCCAGGTCTTTGCCGTGGAGATACGGATGTACGCCGAGATCGGTGAGGTCTTCGGGCGTAATCGCGAGGCCGGTTTCTTCAAGCAATTCTCGCGCGGCAGCGGCGGGAAGGGTTTCGCCCGGCTCCGCAGTTCCCTTTGGAATGTCCCAACGTGGCGAGCGGGTCGCGTGTCCGAGAAGGATGCGTTCCCCGTCCGTGACGATCACGCCGCAGCTTGTCTGGCGCGGAGTCACGGCCGCGTGCCGCCCGCCGAGACGCCGCCGTAAAACACCCCCCGCTTGTCGTTATCGGAGGCAGCGCCGGTATCGGCGCAGCCGGCCGTAAACAACGCAAGCAGGAGTCCAATCACGGCAAACCCGCGCCTTGTTCTCATCGCCCCTTGCCCGTTCCTGCCTCTCCGGCGTTTATCCGCTAATATGCCACGGAAAGGAGAACAAAAGTGGCTTCAGAAATGCGTTCCTACCGACCGGTGATCATCGGGGCACGCGGGGCCGTCGCGGCCAATCATCCGCTCGCCGCCCAGGCGGGCCTGTTGGCGCTGCGGGCGGGTGGCAACGCCGTCGACTCTGCGGTCGCGACGGCGATGACGCTCGCCGTCGTCGAGCCGATGATGTCGGGGCTCGGCGGCGACGGGTTCTATCACGTCTACGATCAGGCGACCGGCCGCGCCGTCGTGTTCAACGGCACCGGCCCCGCCCCTGCGGCCGCGACAGCGGAACGTTACGCCCATGGCATCCCGCGCACCGGACCGCTCTCGATCTCGGTTCCGGGCACAGTGGCCGGGCTCGGCGCGATGCACCGCAGCTTTGGCCGGCTACCCTGGCGCGACCTCTTCGCAGAGGCGATTACGTTCGCCCGCGACGGGTTTGGCGCCACCCGAGCCTACTGCCATTTCGCCGAAGAATACCGGGCGACCCTGATGGGGGACCCGCGCAGCGCCGCAACCTTTCTCGCCGGCGGTGAGCCGCCGCCCCTCGGTGCTGCGATTGTCCAGCCGGACCTCGCCGGTACGCTCGAAGAGATCGCCTCGGACGGCGAGGAAACCTTCTACCGCGGCCGGCTGGCCCGGCGACTCGCGGCCGGTCTCGAGGCAGCCGGGAGTTTGGTTTCGGCCGATGATCTCGAAACCTTCGAGACAGAGCAGCAGGAGCCGATCGGCATCGATTATCGGGGTTTCACGGTGCTCGAGGCGCCACCCAACTCAACCGGCTTCGTCTTGCTCCAAGAGCTCAAGATCCTCGAGCATTTCGATCTTGCGGGCATGGGCCTCCTGTCGGCCGATGCGGTCCATGTCATGGTCGAAGCGAAAAAGCTCGCCTTCGCCGACCGCGAGCGCTGGGGCGCCGACCCGCGCTCGGTCGAGGCGCCGCTCGCGCAGCTGTTGTCCGCCGACCACGCCGCGCAGCTGGCCGGGCGGATCGACCTGCGGCGCGCGGCCCCGAGCGTCGCCGGGGCCCTTGCCGCCGGCGACACGACCTATTTTTGCACCGCCGACCGCGAGGGCAATGCCGTTTCCGGCGTGCAGAGCATCAACAGCGGCTTTGGATCCGGTGTCATGGCGGGCGACACCGGAATCCTGCTCAACAACCGGATGAGTTATTGGCACCTCGAAGCCGGCCATCCCAACCGATTGCGACCCCACCGCCGGGTCAGGCACACGATGAACCCGCCATTGGTTCTAAAGGACGGCGCGCTGTGGTGCGTCTTCGGCACACCGGGCGCCGACAACCAAGTTCAGATCAATCTGCAGGTCCTGACCGCAACGATCGATTTCGGGCTCGACCCGCAGCAGGCCGCCGAAATGCCGCGCTGGACCTCTAACGTGCCCGGCCAATATGCCAACTGGCCGCATGACGGCGAAGACGCGCTAACCATCGAGCGCCGGTTTCCGGAGGCAGTGCGCAACGAGCTCGCGCGCCGCGGTCACCCGGTCAAGACCGTCGGCGATCTCGATGGTCCATGCAGCGTCGAGATCATCCGCCGCGACGCGGGGAGCGGCATGCTGCTCGCCGGCTCCGACCCGCGCCGCGACGGCTGGGCATTGGCGTGGTAGTGAATGCTCACGCCGGAGGGCGGATTTATTGTTTCGAGACCGGCGTGATGGTGCCGAACAAGCCGTCGGTCTCGCCATTGGGGCCAGCCGTGAAATAGAGCGTGTCGGAGCTGGATTTCGCGCCGCCCCCCAGGGTCAATTTCCACAACCCGTCGACGACGAAGGGCTTGCCGTTGGCAAGGTCGAGCTCGTCAATAAAATCGCCCTGCGAGCTGAATACGTTGATTTTGCCATTGCCGAAATTGCCGACGAGGATGAGGCCGCTGAACCGGCCGAAGTTAAAGGAGGCCCGCGTCATACCCCAGGGCGAGTTAAGCGGCCCGCGGCTTGCGAAGCGCCGCAGCAGATGGCCGTCGGTGTCGAACACGTCGACAAAGCCGTGACCGGGACCGGCCACATCGTCATGCCTTGCCGTATTTTGCAGCGCATAGCTGACGAAGAGATCGCCGTCGATGTTCTCGATTCCGAACGGGGCGTAGCCGGCAGGGATTTTGTCATCGACGAACCCACCCGCGGTGGTCACCGGTTTATAGGTGTGGTCGAACACGTCGACCGTTCCGCCCCGAAAGTTGGTGGCAAAGAGGAATACGCCGTTGGCACTCGTGCCGAAAACGAGCCCTTTGTAAACGGGGCCACTAGTGGGATTCGGATTATCGACGGCTAGGCGCGCATTGGTCGGATTTGGCGTCAGGCCGCCGGTCCACGCGGAAATTGTCCCATCCTCGGTGGCCCAGATGAACGAAGCCGGCATAGTTGTTCCAGGAACCAGAAACGCCGTCATAGGATTCGTGGTCGCATTCCAGACCATGCCGGTCGGCGCCGCCGGTGTCTGCGCCGGCGGATGCTTCGGGTCAACATGCCGACAGGCGGAGGAGGGGATTACGTTTCCGGGCAACGGGATGCTGACCTGTAGGGGCACGATCGTCCCGTCTCCATTGTAGAGCGTCGAACACCCGGTCGCGTTGTTCGAAACCCAGAACGGACTGGCGGCGGGAGAAAATGCGACACCCCACGCATTTTTCAGGACCGGGTCGAGGTTTGGGGCCTCGCCCGTGATATCGGAAACGAGCTTATTCACTTGGTAACGATTTGCCTCGCTGTCCCGATCTTTGTCGTCGGCGCGAACGGCCGTGGGGGCAATAACGCAGACCGCGACGACTGCGGCAAGGGCGAGGTATCGACTGACGGGCTTCATCGTGTTTGTCCTCCCTTGGTTGGGGCGCCGGCATAGAATCCGCGACGCCGTGTTGCAATCGCTATCGCGACACACCGCCACCTAACACAACACGACTCGCGAAATCGCGTTTTATTCCGCAAACAACATCGAGCGCATGCAGCGCTAAGTCGCCGGGACGCGGTGTCAGCTGGGTTTGCCGGGTACGGGTGGCAGTTTGGCTTTGGCGCTGTCGCGAGAATTCTGCTGGTAGACGATTTCGGCGACTTTGAGCAGCAGGTCACGGGGGGTGTTGGCGGCGATTGCATAGGCGAGTCCGTCGTCCACCCAATAGAATGCACTGATGCCGTTCTGGTCGCGAAACTGAAACTCCGTCTCGCCGGCGACGTCGACCACGAGATAATAGCAGCTGAGCCGAGTACCTTTGCCGTCTTCGTACATGAACAGCGCGGCGGGCCCGCTATCCGCGGGCAATAGCCGACCGCCCATCAGCCGGAAGCCGAGCGTGCTGAGATCGGGAACAATCAGCTGGTGGCCGAGGCGCTTCGACAGCCATTGCACGAGATGAACCTCTTCGTTGGCGCCAACCTCGACCGGGTGGCGAGTTTCCACCGAAAAGGTGCGGTGCGCCGCGATGGCATCGTCGAAAACCGTACTGGCGAGCACTGCCGACGCCGACGAGTTGAGAGCCGGCAGCAGATCGTGGGCACTCCACCCGCCGATGCCACCCGCAATCAGCAGGGCGACTGACGCGGCAATGCGAGCGAGCTGCCGGTGACGCTCGCACCGCTGCTCCGCCATCAGGCGAGAGACGCGCAACCGCGCCGGTATCGGCGCCTCGGCGGGTCCTGCCAGGGCTGCGCGCAATTCCTCTCGCTGCTCGGCATATTGCGACCATCGCTCCCGCAACTTGGGATGGGCCGCAAAATAGATCTCAACAGCTTCAGTATCCTCAGCCGTCAGCCGGCCATCGACCCACGCCTGTAGGTCGTTCTCCTCTCCGGGCCGGACCACCGCCCTCACTTCACTCTCCGCGGCGCTGCACCGCAACGCGAGCTATTTTCGTCGAGTTCCCCTTGCATAGCACGCCGCAAGCGCTCTCGTCCGCGCGAAAGCCTCGACATCACCGTGCCAATGGGGACTCCCAGCACACGCGCCGCCTCCCGGTAGGAGAGGTCTTCGACGCCGACCAACAATAACGCCGCCCGCTGCTCCTCAGGTAGGGCTGCAAACGCGCGCAGCAGATCGCGATGTTCCAGCAAACAATGCTGACCCCCGTCGATACCCGGCAGTTCGGTCTCTCCAGTCAATGCGTCGTGCGGACCTCGCCGCCGCACGCGATGCTGGTTGGATAAAAACCGGTTGTAAAGGATCGTGTAGAGCCAGCTCTGTAAATTCCCTCGGCTCCGCCGCAGCTTCCAATGGGAAAGCGCGCGTACAAGTGTATCCTGAACGAGGTCGTCGGCCGCCTCCCGGTCGCCGCGCAACAACGCGCAGGCGAAGCGGCGCAACCCGGGAATCTGCGCTTCGATCAGAGCGGTTCGGTCGGGCATTGCCTCCCCGTTTGAAAGACGGCGCCCCCGCAGCGACCACAATCTCCGGGCCATCAGCAGCGATATCCTATCGCCGGCCACTGTTCCGGTGGGTGTGCCTGCTATCATCGCCACTCCTTCGCTCACGGCGTGATCACATTTCCGTTAACTAGTCTTCAATAACAACCCGTCGTACCGGGTAGAACCCCGACCTGATCGCAGATATCAGGACATTCCGGGTATCCGATTTATTCCACAGCGCTCCATCAGCTGACAACGCCGCCGAGTGGCGCATGGAATAAACCGGCTTGCAATGAGTCGTATGGCTCAAAGCGTTGTCCCTCCGAAGCACTGAGTTGAGGCATGACATGAGTGCGAGGTCCGTGCCGCTTTGCCGGCGCGCCCTGCTGCAGTACGCCGTAGGTACGGCCGGTGCCGTTGCGATCTGCTTCGCAGCGCCGACCCCGGCCCCCGCGGCGCCGAAGATCTCGAAGAAGGCGGTCGCCTACCAAGATCACCCCGATGGCGACAAGGAGTGCGCAAAGTGCGCGCAATTCCAACCGCCCGATGCCTGCAAGATGGTTGAGGGTCCGATCAGCCCGAAGGGCTCGTGCCGGATCTTCATGCCGATCCGGCAATCATGAGGCACATGCCCTTCGAGAATACTTCAACTCGGTGGAATCCTAGCGGCCAGCAACTTGGATTGTAGGTGCACTGACCGCCGGCTGCCCCGGCGCATTGGGAACTATTGGCATGATCAGTTGGGGGTGCCAGCTGCTGCGAGCCGCAGGCAATCGGCTACGGCAGGCTGCTGATGGCTAATTTCGTCAGCAGGGCTATGGTTGCTGCGGTGCTGGCGATCGGGTTATCGCCGCGGCCCGCCGTTTCATTGCCGTTATACGCACGCCAGACCGGCCAGCCCTGCGCGACTTGCCATACCGCCTTTCTGGAGCTGACCCCGTTCGGCCGCCGCTTCAAGCTCGGCGGCTACACGTTGGGCGGCGGGGACTGGAAGGGCCCGCCGTTTGCCGTCATGTTGCAACCGACCTTTACGAATACCCAGGCCCCCCAGCCGGGCGGTGCAGCCCCCGGATTTGGGGTGAACAACAATCTCGTCATGCAGCAGATGAGCCTCTTTACGGGCGGGCGAATCACCGACAATCTCGGCGCGTTCATTCAAGGAACCTATGACGGCGTCGCCCACCGGTTCGGCTGGGACAATACGGACATACGCTTCGCGGCGCCGATCGACGTGGGCGAGCACAAACTGCTATGGGGGGTAACCGCCAACAACAACCCCACTGTTCAGGACGTCTGGAACACGATCCCCGCCTGGAGCTTTCCGTTCATAAGTTCAGCGCTGGCGCCAATGCCTACGGCCAGCACTTTTATCGAGCAAGTATACGCGCAACAAGTTGTCGGAGTGAGCACCTACGGCTTCGTCGACGACTTGTTCTATGTCGAGTTCGGGGGATATCGGCCCTTGTCGACCAATACACAGCTGATCCTCGGGGTCGATACAACAGGGCAGAGCCCGATCAGCGGCATTGCGCCGTACTGGCGGTTGGCGGTCGAGCCTAATTTTGGCGACCATTCATGGGAAGTGGGCACCTTCGGGCTCACCTCGAATGTGGTGCCGATGCGGATGTCCGGTGCAGGCACCGATTCTTTTACGGACATCGGTATCGATACCCAGTACCAATATCTGGGCGATCCGCACACTGTCACCGTCCGGGCGGCTTGGATTCACGAGAACCATAATACAAGCGCGAGCCAGACGCTCGGGCTCGCCGACAACTCCAACGATAGATTGCGTAGCCTCAACGTCTCGGCTTCGTATATCTACGACCACACCTGGAGCTTTACGGCGGGGCGGACGTCGATCGGCGGCACCGCGGATGCAACGCTTTACGGCACTTTTACCGGGAGCCCGAACAGCGCCGGCTGGATCTTCGAGGCCGCCTATCTGCCATTTAGCCACGGCGGCCCGCCGTTTTGGCCATGGCTGAACTTCCGTATCGGCTTGCAATATACGCGCTGGACTAAATTTGATGGGGCCACCACGAATATCGACGGCATGGGGAGAAACGCGAGCGACAACAATACGTTCTTTGTATACGTCTGGACTATGTTCTGATCGCCGATCTGACATCCCAGTTTCTGCGCCGACGCTGCTGCTCTATGTCACTCCGTCGAGCACGATAGCGCGATGCCGAAGATCTACATCCGCTTCGCTGCCGGTTAGGCGGCGCAGCCGCTCGCGGCCGCGCGACAATCGCGACATCACCGTGCCGATCGGAACGCCCAAGACCCGCGCGGCTTCCTGGTAGGAAAGATCTTCGACGGCGATCAGCAAAAGGATCGATCGCTGCTCCTCAGGAAGTGTCGCAAACGCGCGCAGGAAATCACGATATTCAAGGGCAGAGTGTTGCCCGCCTTCCACGCCGGGCAGCACTTCCTCGACCATCTCGGTCAGCGCGCAGCACTCGCCCCTCCGCCTTCGACGGTTCCGCTCGCTGAGGAAGCGGTTGTAAAGAATGGTGTAAAGCCAGCCGCGCAGATCACCTTCGATCCGGCGCAGGCGCCAGCCTGAGAGCGCGCGTTCCAGCGTATCCTGGACAAGATCGTCGGCCCGTTCGCGGTTGCCCTGCAACAACGCGTGGGCAAAACGGCGCAACCCCGGGATGTGGGCTTCAAGAACCGCGGTGGAGATCGCAACTGAATCCGCTAAAGAAGTACGGCGGCCGTTCATCTGAGAAGCCTCAAGCGCCACTCCTTTGTCGGCCCGCCAACGGGGCAGGGCATTGCAGGGTGCTCAAACGGCAGCACGTCGCGGTGCGGAGAAAGGTTAAAAAGAGAAGTTTTCGATCCCAAATGAATTGCGTGTTACTTTCTGACTTAAATGTTACTGTTTGCCGCTCTGCGTATGATGTACCAATGCTTCTGACGCAGCGGCCCGGGGTAGGACGCGATGGCAGGCAATGCGCGTCACGTTCTTGTGATCGAGGACGACGCGGAGACGGCCGAGCAGCTGGTGGATTGCCTGCGAACGGGCGGGTATGAGGCCGATCTTTCGGTTGATGGCGAGGACGGGCTGCGTCGCGGCCTAACTGGTGATTACGTCGTGATGACTGTGGATCGCATGGTGCCCCGCATCGATGGGATCGAAGTTATCCGTCGACTGAGAGAGAAGGGAATCGTCACCCCGGCACTGATCCTCAGCGCCCTCGGCGAAGTCGATGATCGCGTGCGCGGCCTACGCGCGGGAGGCGACGACTACTTGGTAAAGCCGTTCGCCTCCCAAGAGATAGTAGCGCGCGTCGACGCGCTCGCCCGCCGCAGTGCGACGCTGGTCAAGGAGACGATGCTGCGGGTCGGCGACTTGGAGATCGATCTGCTGGCACGGATCGCCCGCCGACGAGGCCAGAAAATCGAATTGTTGCCACGAGAGTTTAAGCTGCTGGAATATTTGGCTCGCAATGTCGGTCAAGTGGTCTCGCGCGCCATGCTGCTGCAGCACGTGTGGGATCTGCATTTTGATCCAACGACCAATGTCATCGATGTCTATGTCGGCCGCGTTCGCCGGAAAATCGACATCGGCCAAGCCTATCCACTGATCCATACCGTTCGCGGCGTCGGATTTCGCCTTCGTGCTCCTGAGTGAGACCTTACGGTCCTCCACACTTAAACTGGCATTTATCTACGTAATCGTCTTTGCTTCGGCGATATTCGCGGTCTTAGGTTATGTATATTGGTCCACCGTCACGTATGTTTCCAAAAAATTGGACCGCACTATCATGGTGGAACACGCCCTCCTGATCAAAACATATGACAGAGCGGGCCGGAGTGGCTTGACCGCTCTGATTAATCAGCGCGTTGCTGATCAATTCTTCTACGAATGGGCCTATCTGCTGACAGACGCGTCGCTCGTCTACGTAGCGGGGAATTTGCCGAGCTGGCCCGCAACGTTGCAGCCTGATCAAGGCTGGGCCAACTTCACCGCCACGGATTGGAAGGCGAAACCGACGGAGCCCCCGCTGCTCCGCCTGACCTACGAGGTCTTGCCGGACGGCTATCATCTGCTTCTCGGCCGTAAAGTGGACGATCTCGAGCGTTTCGGCGGAAAGATCACAATCGGCCTTGCCTGGGCTGCCGGCTTATTCTTGGTTCTCGCGGCGGCGGCAGGTATATCCACATCGCGGCGCTCGGTCGCGCGGATCGAAGCGATCAATGCGACGAGCCGAGAAATCATCGAAAGCGGGCTGCGAGAGCGCATACCGGTTCGCGGGACGGGAGATGAATGGGACGGGCTCGCAGAGAACCTCAACTCGATGCTCGACCGCATCGAGGATTTGGTCCAGTCGAACCGGCAGGTCACCGACAACGTGGCCCATGACCTGCGCACGCCACTGACCCGAATGCGGGGACGACTGGAAAGGGCCTATAACCGGGAGCTCGATCTCAGCCAGTACCATGCGCTGATCGGAGAAGTTATCTCGGAGCTGGATGAGATCCTGCGAACCTTTTCCTCACTATTGCGGATCACCCAGATAGAGACGAGCGACCGGACGGCCGGGTTTCGCAATCTCGACCTGACCGAGATTGCTCGCGAGGTCGTTGAGCTGTTCGATCCTGCGGCGGAGGAGAACGACGTAACGCTACAACTCGCCGCAAGTGGTCGGGTAGATGTGGTCGGCGATCGGGATCTGTTGTTCGACGCCATCTCCAATCTTGTCGATAACGCGATCAAGCACGGCGGCAAGGGAGACGGAGAGGTTACGGTCGCCGTCTCCAACAACGCCGATGGACCCGTTCTTTCGGTTGCCGATCGCGGGCGTGGAATTCCGATTGAGGAACGCGAGCACGTCCTCCGGCGGTTTTATCGCCTCGAGCGCAGCCGGAAGAGCCCTGGCAACGGCCTCGGCCTCAGCCTCGTCGCGGCCGTCGCCAACCTCCACGGCGTTCGCATCGAGATGGCAGACAACTCCCCCGGTCTCAGAAGCGAGCTTCATTTTCAGAGGGCTGTTCCCGGTATTACGGAATCAAGAGGGCGAGCATAGTGGAACCGATTGCATACTGATCGCCGTAAACCCAACGACGACCGGAGAAGGCATGTTCAAGGGAATCTCACTGGTGACAGGCGCGTCTCTCGCATTTGCGATGGGACTATGCATCTCTGACGCTTGGGCGCAGTACTATATTGGTGCTCAGGCCGGGTGGACCGGCCTCCCCTATCAGACCGATACAATCGATGGCCGGGGTTCGGTTCCCGTGGAGTTCAGCGCCGGCTACAACGTCGGCGTGCGCGGCGGTTACCAGTCAGGGCCGCGGCGCTTCGAAGAAGAGTATAGCTATCGCCAGAATGATGTGGCCGAATTCGGGGCTGGCGATAGCACGAATGGGGTCAGTGGCAACCGACACACCCATTCGATCATGACCAACGTTCTCTATGACCTCACCACCAGTTGGCCGATAACGCCGCATATTGGTGTCGGGATCGGTGCAATGAACGTGTTCGATGGCCTGAGGGTCCCGGGCATTGGGCAGGTCTTCAACGACAGCAACTGGCAATTCGGTTATCAGGCGATCGCCGGCCTGCGCTATGACATCAGCCCCCTTTTCGCCCTCGATCTCGACTACCGCTATCTGGCGACGACCGAATCCACATTCAGGATTCCCAATACGGCGCTTCACTACCGCTCGGGCGCCAACACAAACAACTTTGTAGCCAGTGTGACCTACCGGTTCGGCCCACCGCCACCGACCAGCCCCCTCTCTTCCCCTAAGCCGCCGCTCCCCTAGCAGGCCGCCAACATGGTAATGCTCTCGTAGAATCTGGGTGCCTCGCCTGGGGCGGGCCGTGTTGGGGTTGTAGCCGCTTTTTCTTCCACGACGGTCGCTTCTTCCACGACGGCCGCGTTTTTCGCGGCGGCTTTGGCGGCCCCGGTTTTGTGCGCAGCGGCTTTGGTGGGCCCGGTATGATGCGCGGCGGCTTTGGCGGCGGCCGGCGCTAGTGCTAGACAGCGGCGAAGACCAGCAAAGTTCCCCGGGTCGAGTCTGGCGATCAGCCAGGGCTATGCAATCCAATCGGTGGCGTCGCAGCGGCCGTAGCAGACCCGGTCCGGTGGGGAGTGTCCAGATCGCGCCCTCTTTACGGCCCGTTAAGGCCGTGCTACAGATCCCGCGTCATTGGGGAGTAGCCGCCCGCGTACACTGCGGGGTCTGCGTCAACACACTTGGCTCCGGCCATGGCGCAGGCGGCCTCGAAGGTTTGGCGAGACCTTTGGCATCGGTTCCCTGCACCCGGGTTGGGCGGAGGGGTCCGTGCCAAGGTCCATCTCCCGCCCGACCCCGATGGCCCCTCAGTGGAAGCGCTCCTCGTCTCGACCATGGTGGTTGGCCTCGCCGAGATCGGCGACAAGACGCAAATTCTGTCGTTGATGCTGGCGGCGCGCTTCCAACGCCCGCGGCCGATCATCTTTGGCATCCTGTTTGCCTCCCTTGCCAACCATGCCGCCGCCGGTCTGGCGGGATCGTATTTCGGCGACCTGCTTAACGGCCCCTGGCTCCGCTGGATTCTCGGGATTGCCTTCCTCAGCGTCGCAGTATGGGCGCTGTTCCCGGACAAATATGCGGGCAACGATAAGGCGATCGGCCGCTCGGGCGCCTTCATGTCAACCCTCGTTGCCTTCTTTCTCGCCGAGATCGGCGACAAAACTCAGATCGCCACGGTAGGTCTCGCCGCCAGGTTCGAGCAGTTCTACCCGGTCGTCCTCGGCACGACCCTCGGCATGATGCTGGCGAACATCCCCGCCGTGCTCATCGGCGACCGGATCGCTGACAAGCTTCCGGTGATGCCCATACGCATCACGGCCGCCGTCGTGTTCGCCCTGCTCGGCATTCTCACTCTTGTAGGTGTCGGCGACTAAAAGCCATCTCTACACTATCACGGTGAGCATCGGCGCAGGAACGCGCCATGAGCGGCGGGCAGCAGCCGAGCCAGGCGCTCGGCCCATCCTTTCTGACCCGCCGGGTCGGCGATCAAATCTTGGCGGATCTCGATCTCGACATGCGGTAGGCCGCGCCTTTCGCCATGCACCGGGACAGTATAGTCCGACAGATCACTGACTTGGTACGGCTCGTTCTCGCCGACCATCAGGTCGCCTTCGGCGCGCAACAGTTGCGCCAGAGCATGCGCCAGCCGCGGGTCGCGGTTGAACAGCACCGCCACATGCCATGGCCGCGGGGCGCCTTTGAAGACCGGCGTGAAACTGTGGAGCGCCACCAGCACCGAGGCACGGTTTGCCGCCGTTCGGCGGTCCAGGGCTGCCGCTATCGCATTGTGATAAGGGCGAAAGATTGCATCGACCCGGGCGGCTCGCTCAGCCTCGTCGAGGCCGCGGTTGCCGGGAATTTCCGTGTTTTCGCTGATCTCCGGTATTGAGGTTGGGACATTGGGGTCGCGGTTGCAGTCGATCACCAGGCGCGAATAGGTTTGCAGGATCACCGCCGCATTCAACAGGCGCGAGAGCTTACGCCCGACGGCGCCGATGCCGATATCCCATGCAATGTGCCGCAGGGTCTCGGCCTCCAGCAGACCGAGCGTGCCGAGCCGACGGGGAAAGGCGCGCCCCGCATGCTCGCAGGTAAGAAAGAAAACCGAATCTCCCGCCTCGTTATCGAGCGTAACCGGATCAGGTTCGTCGGGTTCTAGCAGTGCTGCCTTGGCCATCAATAAACCTCGGCGTACCGGGCGCAGAGCTCGGCCGGCGACAGCCCGGCGACCTTCTCCGCTTCGACCCGCTTGAACCTGATATAGGCGCCGAAATGGGTTGGGCCGAACCAGCCGGCCACCGTCTTGTTGACGGCGAGGCGGTCGAGCGCCTCCGGAAGTGAGTGGGGCAGATGCCCCGGCGGGCCGGATTTCGGCAGCTCCAGCCCGCGGCGGATGCCGTCGACCCCGGCAAAGATCACGGCCCCCAAGCAAAGGTGGGGGCTCGCCGCGGCATCGGTGGCGCGGAACTCGACATGGAACTGGCGCGTCACTTCTGTCGGGGTCACCGCAGCGAAGGTTGGACAAATGCGCAGCATGGCGCCGCGGTCCTGGCGCACCAGATCGATGACGGTCGGCGCCCAGGCATTTGGCGTCAACCGAAGATAGGAGACCGGCGAGGGCGCGGTTATCGCACAGATCGCGGGCATATGGTGCAGCACGCCGGCGCAGAAGTGCTTTGCCGGTTTGCTGAGCTCCATCGGCTCGCCGGGTGCATGAGTGGTCGGCCGCCCCGCGGCGTCTGTCAGGCTCATGTGGATATGCACGCCGTTGCCGACGAGCTCAGGGTCGGGCTTTGGCGAGAAGATCACGCGGTGCCCCAGCCGATGCGCGGTGGCGCGCGCCATCTCGCGCGTGACGACCGCGTGGTCGGCGGCGGTCAGCGCGGGTTGCGGCATTACAGTCACCTCGAACTGGCGCGGGCCGTATTCGGCGAGAAACGTGTCGGGAACCACGCCTGCGGCGCGCAACGCAGCGGTGAAGGTCTCGCCGAAGCCGTCCTGACGGCGGAAGGCGCCGAGCGCGTAGGCGTCGCCGGGTCTCTCGGATACGCCGGTGTAGAGGAACTCCTGCTCGAAAGCCGCGATGAGCCTCAGGCTCGCCACATCGTCGAGTTCCTTGACGGCGCAGCGCAGGAAATGCCGCGGACAGCACTCCCAGGGGCTGCCGTCGGTATTGCAGATATCGCCCAAAAAGAAGTGCTCGATCGCCGACCCGTCGGCGAAATCGACCCGTACCTCGACCGCGGGGTCGGGCACGATCATGAAGTCCCCGGCCGTGCCGAAGGGCGTGTCCCAAATCGGCCCGAAGGGAGACATCATCAGATTGCTCCCGGTCCAGCCAACACCCTTCTTCAGCCGCGCCGGCAGCTCGCGCGCCGGAAAGCCTTTGCCGCGCGCCAGCCCCGAGATGTCGCAAGTCGCAACAAAGACGAGTTCTTCCCGGATCATGCCACCTCTCGCTCCCT
>Ga0210400_10001931_pt1 | contig 19907 bp, 17 predicted proteins | sample IncBWH26MmetaG_FD_155456 | JGI IMG/M metagenome (GOLD analysis project Ga0210400, IMG submission 155456) | Forest soil microbial communities from Barre Woods Harvard Forest LTER site, Petersham, Massachusetts, United States - Inc-BW-H-26-M | ecosystem: Environmental > Terrestrial > Soil >...
AGGTTGCTCTGGGAAGATGAGGTAGCTGTAGCAGTAAGGTTAGTAGGAACAGAGGGAGGAGTGGTGTCAGAAGTTGGATTATTTACTGTTACGGTGACAATGCCGGCAGTGGTACTATTTCCTGCCGCATCCCTGGCTACAGCAGTTAGGGTATGACTGCCGTTTGTAGCAGTGGCAGTGTTCCAGACAGTGCTGTAGGGAGCAGTGGTAACTTCAGCTCCAAGATTAACTCCATCCAATTTAAACTGGACTCCCACGACTCCAACGTTATCAGAAGCTGTAGCAGAGACCGTCGTATTGCCAGTCACGGTGGCTCCAGCTGTTGGAGCGGTCAAAGAGACAGTGGGCGGCGTGGTGTCAGCCACATATTTACCAATATTGGGTTCAGTAGTCCAACCAGATGAGCCGGTGTCATAAGTGATGCTCCACCAGTTGTATCCATCAGCTACAGTAGGACCGGCGGCAACCGTGCCTAAGTCTCCCGCAGGATGAAGCTGGAGTGTTGTACCAGAAAGAGAAGGTGTAGCCCTGGCATAAGCACCGCCTGTGGCAACCACTACCCGATCTCCAATGACAAATTTGGCTGGAGGCGGCGCTTGGGTCGTAGCAGAAGCAGAAGTAGACTGAGCGGAATTATTTGCTGCGGCATCATAAGCTGAGACGGAGTAGGAATAGTTTGTAGAAGCAGTGAGGCCTGTGTCTGAATATGAATTGGTAGCCGAAGTATTGATTTGGGTTCCCCCTCTAAAGATTTTGTACCCCGTGACCCCCACATTATCTGTAGAAGGAGTCCAAGCCAGGTTGATCTGAGAAGATGAAACAGCAGTGGCAACCAATCCTGTTGGTACAGAAGGAGGTATGGTGTCAGTTGGTGGCGGAGGCGGCGGTGGAGGCGGCGGAGTACCAGAAATGGTGTAGCAAAGATCAGCGTTGAAAGTTAGTGCGCCGCTTAAGCCTGTCGTTAAACCGCCCATAGTATTGAGATAGCAGCTCGCGGCTGGGGTCAGATAAGCATGGCCCGCGACATTGGCGATGTTGCCACCTGTCACATCCGGACCAATGGCTGGCCAAGGGATAGACGCCGGCCAGAAACTTGGCTGACTCGATAAATATAGAGAAGCAGGCAGGGTTTGGTTTGCGGGTACGGCATTGGGGTACGAAGGTGCTGTTGTCGGCACTTCGGAACTCAAGAAACGTGTCGCGTTATTGACTGTATCATAATTGCCCCAGCGCAGTAAGGTGCTCTTAACCAAACTGTCATTGGCAAAAGGTGGACAGCCGCCATTATTTCCCGAAAATCCAAGAACATAAATGGACTTGTCCGCAGTACTCGTAGAACAATCACTGGTGCTGGCATTGGCCGATTCATAGGTTGTATGATAACCACTGGTGCCAAAAATATTCCCGATCAAATTTAGATAGCGACTATAAGCATAGATGTGTGCACCGACTGTCTGTTGGGTTTTGGGAGTACCGGAAGTCAGCGCTGGATCGCGGCCGCTGAATCTATTTCGAAAGAGCGTCAGCATCCAGCTCGTGCCGTGAATGTCGTCTGCGGTAAATCCCTGTCCGATCTGCCCTTCCCAGAGGTTATAGTAGTCGCCGACGGAATGATGGTACGCATCTTCCTGCTGCCAGCCCGGAGCGCCGTTATTGTAAAAATTATCAACCGCATAATTATAACCAAACACAGCGCCAACCGCGCCTTCGCCAATGGTTGCCGTGGCCAAGTGCTGGAAAATATTATTCTCCACCAAATAATCGGAAGCGCTGTACCCATCGACTCCATAATTTTCCGACGTGCCGGTGCCGCCATAAAAATAACTGTCCCGAATCGTGATGTTCGATGCCTGGTAGAGCCAAACGTGCTTATGTACGGCGCTGTTTAGCGAGCGGACGTTTTTGACCCAGCTAAAATTAGTATTGACCATCATAACCACGGCCCCCGTGGCACCCACTCCTTGAGCGTCTATGGAAAGATTTTCGATGCCATCGCTTGTGGCTGGAAGCGAAGTTGACCACCAAGCTCCGGGGGCTTGGGAACTTCTCCAATTGGGCGCATAAATCCCGGGCGTGATTCCAATTGTCCACGGTCCTGATCCGGAAATAGAAGTCACTCTTACCTGCTGGTTTTGCGCCCGTCCCGGCCGGCCGTTTCCAGAACCGGGATTGGTGGAGCAGACATTGACTGTTTGACACACAAAAATATTTCCCGTGTCGCTGGTATCGTCAGCCTGATCCAAAATCATCAGGCTTCCGACATGGAGGTTGGCAATACTGCCGGTTGTGATTCCCCCAAGCGTAATTGACGTGCTTCCCTGGGCATAGCCGCCGGTCCATGTCGCGACGTTGTGTGGATCGCCGCCGAAATTATTGTCGCCATTGATAATGCAGACCACGTCGCCGAGTCCGTTGCAGCTCCCGCTCTGGCTGAAGACGAGGAAAGTTTGGTTCGGACCGGATCCACGCAGAGTTACGTTTGATTTATTGTTAAACTGAATATCCCCGGAAAGACCGCTGTAGGTTCCTGGATTAAGAAGTACAGTTTGGTCTTTTCCACAGTTTGCGATAGCACTATTAATCTGGGCCACGGTCACGCCCGGACTGAGAGTGGAGCAATTCGTGGTGCGGGCAGGAATCGCTCCGGCTCCGGCCTGGGACCAGTCGATCCGTCGCGTAGAATCAATAATAGTTCCCGGTGGAGGAGTTGGCGGCGGTGTAACCGGCACAGCTAGAGTAAAATTCTTCGGAGATCCGGCCAGGAGTGTTGATTTAGTGGAATCATTGAAATCAATGCCATAGACATAGTAAGAATGAGACAACCCATCCTGGTATTGAGAAGGGATCGCAAATTCAAATCCATGATTGCCGGTGATGTTCTTTGCGGTGTTCACATCTGTTCGAAGAAATGATGTGACTTGGGTATTGATCAGAGTTCCTGTTCCTGCAGGGCCATTGATGAAAATCTGGACAGAAATGGATGAAGCGGAGGCATCTGGATCGTAGGACCATCCATACAAGGTTATGCCGTCTGCCTTGAGTCCATCAAAGGTACCTACTGGCAAAGTATTGATTGGTGGTGGAGGTGGAACAGGTGTAGGTGTTGGAGTCGGTGGTGGAACTGGAGTGGGAGTTGGTGTTGGTGTGGGGGTCGGAGTCGGGGTGATTGAAGTGGCATAGCAAAGATTGGCGTTAAAAGTTAAGATGGTTCCAACTTTCGGACTGCTGTTGTAACAAGCATGTGCCGGATTCATATAAGCGTGCCCTCCGACGCCGCTGACATTGCCACCGGTAACATCTGGTCCAACTGGCGGCCAAGGAATCATGTTCCCCCACCACGAAGGTTTTGCGGATAAATATAGAGAGCTGGGCAACGCCTGGCTTGCTGGCACAGGGTTTGCATACAAACTTAATCCAGAAGGCACTTCGCCAGTATTAAATCGAGACGTTCCAGTAGTCACATCATAATTACCCCAACGCAAAAGCGTAGACAAAACCAATGTATCGTTGGGAACCGGAGAAGTCGCTGAACATATTCCGCCTGACCAGCCAATATTATAAATACTCAGATCGCAAGAAGTTGAAGTTGGGGTAGCGCTTTGATAATTGCTGTGATAGCCGGCGGTGCCTAGAACATTCCCAACCAAATTGTCGTAGCGGCTATGGGCGCCGAGAATTATCGGATTGGTCTGCTGGGTTTTGCCCGGCTCAAGCCCCGAAAAATAATTGCGAAAAACCGTGGCAAAGTTGTGACTGCCGTGGATAGCGTCTTGGATAAATGCCATGCTGTCGTTGCCTTCAAACAAATCCATGTCGCTAGCCGCATCGTGCGACCAGATGCTGGGCATCTGCCAAGTCGGATTGGTATAGTAGTCGTCGAAAGTATAATTGTAAGCAAAAACCGTGCCTTCACTGATTCCCAACAACAGTGGAGACACAATATGTTGGAAAATATTATTTTCAATTAACATATCGCCGCTCATCCACGGTTCAATACCATAGCTGAGATTTATGGCATTTTTGGTACCATAAAAATAGCTGTCGCGCATGACGACCCGAGCAGAATACTCAAGCATGATGTGGTTCCGATTTCCACCGACGGATTTGATATTCTTATACCAGCACTTGTAGGCGTTGGCAAACATTGTCCCAGCCACATCGTTGACGCTGTTGGTGTGATCCAAGGTCATATCTTCAATTCCGGACATGGTAATGGTTGTGGTCGCCCACCAGGCAGAAGGATTTTGGGAAGCGCGCCAGTTGGGCATATAAATTCCCGGTGAAATGCCAACCTGGTTTCCGTTGAGGCTAGTCACTTGGACATACTGCTGTTGGTTGTAGTCCACGCCGTTCACGCCCCGGCCCGGAGAGCTGCCAAACGTGCCGCCAGCGGTATCCGTGGCGCATCCGGTGTGAGTTGCGTCATTTGTGGTATTGTCGCAAACAAAAACCTGGTTGGTATCCAGCAAATCATTGGCTTGATCCAAAATTATAACTTGGCCAACGGAAAGACCGGCCGTGGAGCCAAGCGTGATCGAGGTTGAGCCTTTGGCATAGCCGCCGGTCCAAGTCGTAAGATGCTGTGGTCCATCAGTCCAATTAAAACTTCCTTGAATGCAAACATCAGAGACAGGACCGATACAGCCATTGCCGCCAGTGAAATTCACAATCGTTTGATCTGGCCCTGCGCCCCTGAGCGTCACATTACTCTTGCTGCCAAAATCAATCCCGGCAGAAAGAGTGTACGTCCCAGCAGTCAGAAACACAACCTGGCCGGCTGGACACGACGCGATTGCGGAATTGATCTGCGCTGATGTCGCGCCGGGATTGAGAGTCGAACAAATAGTCGTGCGGGTGGGAATGCCTCCAGGAATACCGGCAGTGCTCCAATCCACGGACCGAGCAGGATCAATCGGTGACGCCCCCGAAGGCGGCGGAGGTGGAGGAAGTGGCGTTGGTGTGGGAGTTGGAGTCGGTGTGGGGGTCGGCGTTGGAGTCGGGGTGGGCGTAGGTGCAGGTGGAGGTGGTGGCGGGGGCGGTGTAACAACGTTATTTACAGTAACTGAAACTGACGCTGAAGTTGTCGTGTTGTTTGAAGTATCTCGCGCAACAGCAGTAAGAGTATGAGAGGCGTTGGTAGCAGTGGTTGTATCCCAGTTGATAGAATAAGGAGCAGTGGTGTCCTCTGCTCCGAGATTCACTCCGTCTAATTTAAATTGGACCCCAGCTACTGCAACATTGTCCGAAGCATTGGCTGTAAAAGGTGTAGATGAACCAGAAACAGTAGTGCCAGTTGTCGGCGAAGAAATGGAAACAGTTGGTGGTGTGGTGTCTTGCGCACCACCGCTCGGTTGGAATGCCATGATGCCCGTGACATAACCGTCAGTCGTGCTTGTGGTAGTGAAGGTTGAGGCAATCGCACCGGCTGTAGATTGAATTTGGTCTTCACTGCGGAATCCATCAACGAAACTAGCGCGCGCAGTGAAGCCGGTTCCTGTAGACGGAATAATCCCGCCTCCTGTGTCGTCATTTGACACGCCAAAAATATAATCACCGTTTTGAGTAGTGGTAATGTTCGTGCTGGTCACTGCATTTGCGGCTGTGCCTGGCTGACCCCCGCAACACATTTGTGTGTTGATCTTGTGTTGATTATTATCGAGCGGAGTAGTTGTATTTACTCCGCTAATTTCATGAACGAGAATACCTATAAATATGGCGCTTGTTACACTAGCGGTAACAGTGCATGAGCCGGTTGTACCAACGACTCCATAGGCCAGTGCATAGCGTTGATAAACTGCTGTAGTAGGATTATCTACGAGCGTGAAGGTCGCACCACAAGTATCCGTGATACTAGTTAGGGTTAACGAGGGTGTCTGCCAAACCACAAACACAGCTATAATATTGCCGGCGGTAACGTTGCTCGGGAAAGCTGCGCCGACTGAATTACTAGAAAAACTGCTGTTGGCCTTGGCTTGGACAAAAGCAGTCGCTGCATGCGCTGTGGGTAAATTTGAAGGCCAGGTGCCAAATAAAGACAAAATTAAACAGGCTATGGTTAAACCTGCCATTATATGGCTGATTTTTTGACTTTTGTGCATGTTTTGTTTCAATTACGAGCCTAAAATTACTTGTAAGTATTAAAACTTAAAAAAAGTAAACCTGCAAGCGGAAGCAATTAGACAAAAAAGAACTGCTGAATCTTATGATGCAGCAGCTTGGGAATCCATGCCTCTCGATATCCAGTTTTCCAGCGTCTGGTTGATGTTTATCGGCAGGGGGTCGAGTATGGCCAGGTCGGACAAGACCAGGGTTTCTTTCTGTCTGATCGCCAGCCCAAAAACCCCAGGAAAGGTCTTGTGGATCTGACAAAAAACCTTCTGCAACTCTATCTGCGGAAGCGGACCATATAATCTTCGGTCCGGGACTTCGCTGGTTTCGCTGCTCAACAGATAGACCACCAGTACTTGTCCCATGTCCAACAGCGGGATCTCACCTACAAATTCGTCAGCGCCTTGTTCGCACAAGAACGCATGGCTGGGAGTCAAAGCGCGAAAGCGTCTCATTTCCCGAAAGACCAGTTGCTGGCCGGCTTTCAGTGCCGCTTCTGGGTCCGATGCCTCAAAAATCGGCAAATCTAAATCCTTGTCAGGACCCTTCTCTACCGCAAACCGCACCCGAACCAAATACTTGGGCATGACTCTAATTTTCCTCCTCTCGTTTTCCGACAAAACCTAAACTATATTTAAATTACCAGCCAAAAAATCAATTAGCAAGCAAAGCAAATCGGACAAAAAGAAAAGGCCAGGTGACGAAAGTCACGATAGCCTAGGTTACGCCGCAACAGCGCCTGACTTGTTTGCGAGAAGCACCACAGCCACGCTGCGACGGTCGTGCGTCTTCTTGAGAACGTCTGTCAGCCGTTCTTCGACTGAAAGATTCTCCATCTCCAGCGCTTTGGCGGCAGTGAAGGGGTCTTTGAGAGACAAGGCCTTGGCTTTACTCCGAGCCTCTCCTTCGGACATCGGTCCGTCGACAAGGAACTCATAGCCAAGCCCGTCTGGGAGTGAGATGCGCGATGTCACCATCCAAAACATACAGTCCTCCCCTGCGTTAAATACGTTCTAATCTTAACATAACCCGCAAAACAAAAACAGCCTTGCGGCCGTTTCTATAACCTATCACCTATAACCTAATTTACTCATCCATTCTTTTATACTCGTAAACCTTAGTTTTCATTTTCCAATGTTCGATCTCGTGCTTGGCTTCTTCCTGCGTCTCTGAGGCGTGGATCAGATTGAAAATTGCGCGCTTGTCTTTGTTGGCAGAAGCGGCGGAGTCTACGGAAAAGTCCCCGCGGATCGTGCCCATCTCAGCCAGTGCCGGCTGGGTGTTACCGGCCAGTTTGCGGACCATGTCTACTGCGTGCACACCTTGGACGACAATTTTCACTACTGGGCCGGAGCACATATAGTCTACGAGCCAGCGGCGGACGTGCGGGCCGATTTCTTCGGCTTGATTGGTGCCCATTTCTTCCATGGCATCGTAGCCGTATTTTTCATAAGTCGACAAAGTTTTATTGCCGAGCCGGGTGATCCAAGCTGCATCTTTCGGATAATGGCTGTCAATCTCATCTTTCGTCGGCTGATACATTTCCAAAGCCACAATCTTGAGTCCGGCGCGCTCGATGCGGGCGATGATCTCGCCGATCAAACCGCGGCGCACTCCGTCTGGCTTGACCATGACAAACGTAATTTCTTCCCGTGGATGTGCTTTGGGCATTTATTTAATCGTAATTTTATTAATTTTCACAGGCGTGGTCGGCATATCGTTGGGTCCGGTCGGTACTGCTCCGATTTTGTCCACGACATCCATGCCGAATGTGACATAGCCAAACACCGTATAGTTGCCGTCCAGAAATGGAATATCTTCTTCGACGATATAGAATTGGCTGCCTGATGAATCTTTGTTGGGATTCACATTGTCACCCAAACGTGCCATGGCTATCGCCCCTCTGGTGTGCTTCAATTTAATTTCGGCAGGAACAGTATAACCGGGGCCGCCAGTGCCATCGCCGCTAGGATCGCCGCCTTGGATAAGATGAAATCCTGTTTGCTTGACGATGCGGTGAAATGTCAGGCCATTATAAAATCCAGCTTTGATCAGCTTGACGAAATTGGCCACGGTTTTCGGAGCCGCGGATGCATCCAATGTGATCTGAAACGAACCTTGATTGGTATCGACTGTCGCGATAGTGGTATTTGGCACTGGTGTAGGGTTAGGAGTTGGTTGATTGTTGCTCACAGTTCCGGCTGTGGCGCCGCTGGTAGTAGAACTATTGTTTTGATTTTGCTGAGCCTGCTGGTTTTGGGCTTGAGTCTGTTGGTCAGATGGCGCTGGTAATTTTTTCGATGGATGGAAATAAAAATAACCGCCCACAGCGACTACAACGACGATCAAGCCTGCTAAAAATTTATTTAATGTCATATGCGTACCGATATTCTACCGGGAATTGGGAGTTTTGTAAAGCCTCAATTCTTCGAGCGCTAGCTTGCGTGCTTCGTGCTGGCGATAATAACAAAGCGCCAAAACCGCACAGAGAATTAAATAATATACGGCGAGCATGGGAAAATTAATCCGCCAGGAAATTGAAGCAAACGGCAGGTTGGCAAAAAATTCAATAACTTTGAGAATGTAGGTCAGCAATGCCCAAGTTCCCCAGACAAACGGCAAGGCGAGTTTGACCCAGATTAAACCTACAAGCCCGGCGAGAAATCCGGCGAGCATGGTCAGCGGAATGATCGGCAAGATCAGTAAATTGGGCAGTAGTGCAATCAATGACAATTGCCCGAAGTTAAATAGCAAAATCGGCAGAGTAAAAATCTGCGCGGACGTGGTGGCCAGAAAATATTGGCGCAGAAATTTCGGCACCCACAAAAAATACGGCTCAATCAGCGGCGACAAATATACGATGCCCAGCAGAGCAGCAAACGACAGCTGGAATCCAACATCAAACGCCAAAATCTGCGGATTGATCGCTAGCATAACCACGGCCGTAAACGCCAGCGAGTTGGCCGCTACACTCACACGGCCGATGTTGAGCGCAAAAAGCAAAAGGATGCCCATGATCCCCGCCCGCACCGCAGATGCGGAAGCGCCGGTCATGACGATAAACAGTACGATCGCGATCAGGGAAAAAATAAACGAAATATTTTTACGGACTCCCAGCGCCTGTAGAATCCAAGCCACAGCCGCGGCGATGATCGTAATATTGAAGCCGGAGATGGCCACGATGTGCGATGTGCCGGTACGGTTGAACTGGTCGGTGAGAGTTTGTGGAATGGATTTTTTCGCGCCCAAAAGCAAGCCCGCCAAAAAAGTATTCTGCGGCTCGGGTAAAATCAAACCCAGCGTATCCACAAATTTTCTTTTCAGGCGCAGGATCTGAAGCTTGATTGGATTGCCGAAATTTCCGTCTGCGATTTCAAATTTGGGCATGTAGGCCACAGCGTCGATGCCAAACCGCGACAAATAATTTTTGTAAGAAAAATCCGGATACTCTTTCGGCTCTTTGATTTTGGCCTCGAAATTGATTTTTTGCCCGTATTCGAAATGTTTGTACGGCGGCACGCTGAGCAGAATTTTCGAATGCACGGATTTTTGATTCAAAATCAACTGATTCAAAGTCAGATAAACTTTGTCTGTCCGCAAATCCGGCTCTTCGGAAATTATTCCAGAACCTTGGACGTTTTGGTTGTAATAAAAAGCCAGATCATTCTGCCGGTAGTCCGCGATAAACCGCCAAGCACCGATTAGGCAACAAACGCCGGCAATCGACAAAATAAAAGCGGTTTTGTTATTCCAACCTACCGTGCCAATGATAATGAAAATCATGGCCGCTACGACCATGATCGGATAATTGATAAATTTGCCCAAAAATATTCCGGCAATAAACGCGATGCAAAAAATCAGAAATATTTTCGACTTGGAAAATTCCATATCACCAAAGCATGGACTTCACTTGCGTGATCAGATCATCCATGTCTACTGTGACTTGTTCTTTCGCCTGCAAGTTTTTCAAATTGACTTTGCGTTTTTTGGCTTCTTCAGCACCGAAAATCACCGCGACTTGCATGTTTCGCGCTTCCGCGTATTTAAACTGCTTATCGAGTTTCGCGGATTCGTAGTAAAATTCCGTGTCGATGCCGGCGTTGCGCAGATTGGTGGCAATGTTGAGATAATCTGCAGTCAATTTCTCGTCGAGATTGAAAATTATCACTTCTGCCGCGGTCTGCGGCGACACCAAATTCGCTTCGATCAAAGCCGCCAGCAGTCGATCCAGCCCGATTGATCCGCCGACAGCCGGCATATCCTTGCCGGAAATTTTGCCGATCAGATTGTCATAGCGCCCGCCTCCAGCGATCGAGCCGAATTCCGGCTTGCTTTTTAGGACGAATTCAAAAATCGTACCCGTGTAGTAATCCAGGCCGCGGGCCAAAAAAGGATCGAATTCAAAATTACTGATGCCAAAACTGCCAAGATAAGTTTCAAATTCCGAAATAAATTTCTTGCCTTTTTTGCGCATCTCGTCGCTGTATTCGGCGAGTTTAAAATCAAATCCCTGCTCTTTCAGCAGTTCGCTGACTTTTTTTTCGCCAATTTTGTCGAATTTATCGATCAAGCGCAGAAAATTCACCACGTCTTTGTCCGCGAATTTTTTTTCCTTTAAAACTTCGTCAATAATTTTGCGGTTGTTGAATTTCACGACCACGTCGCCGATTTCCAAGGATTTCAAAGCCGAGGCGATGGCCGCGACTACTTCCGCGTCCGCGATGATCGAATCAATGCCGATAATGTCGGCGTCCGCTTGCATAAATTCGCGGAACCGTCCTTTTTGCGGATTTTCTGCGCGCCAGACATTGGCAATCTGATAGCGTTTAAACGGCTTGGGCAAATTTGGATACTGCGCGGCAACTCTGGCCAGTGGCACGGTCAGATCATAACGCAAAGCGACTTTGCGCCCGCCGAGATCGTCGAATTTATAAATCAATTTTTCTTCCTCGCCGAAACTGCCTTTCATCAAATCAAAAGATTCCAAAGCCGGTGTATCGAGCGGCGCAAATCCAAAACGCTCGAAGACTTCTGAAATCTTGGAGATTATTTTCTTTCGCGCCGCCGCTTCCTGCGGCAGATAATCACGAAAGCCCTTGAGTACTTGAGGAATATCTTTTGACATAACCTAATTTTAGCATAATTAGGTTATGCTTACGATATTGACCTAAAATCTAATAATTTATATACTAATTAACCCTACAAGGAGGATCAATGTCTGTTGAAAACTTCGATAAGCAGTTCCGAGCTCTGCGTTATCTGTTGCTTGGGCGCCGGTACTTCACTGCGCTTAAGGCATTGGAATTTGGCAAAGAAACGTATCGAGGCACCCGAAAAGACGGCGTCACTCCAGAGCTCGACCATCCTATCACCGTAACGCTCTTCTTGGCCACTCTCGAGTCTTCTTTCCTTTACCCCGAGCTCACCTTGGCCGCTTCAATTTTGCACGACGTTGTCGAAGACCACCCTCCGACGATCGCACAGATCGAATCGATGTTCGGCAGCGCGGTCGCGGGATCCGTTCAGCGTCTGACGAAACAGAAAGATGGGATCAAACGTTCGACCGAAGAGTACTACGATAGCATGAGTCGCGACCCCATTGCGTCTCTCGTGAAAGGCGCAGATAGAATACACAACTCTCAAACTATGACTGGTGTATTCACCCTCCAGAAACAACAAGAGTACATGGAGGAGACGCGAAAGCATGTGCTCCCCATGCTGAAGCTGGCACGGCGGCGCTTCCCAGAGCAGCACACTGCTTACTTGAACATCAAGCTGCTTCTGGTTTCTCAATTGCAAATGCTTGAGCAAATCCACCAAGCAAAAAGGCGACCCTAGCCTAGGTCGCCTTTTTTTTTATTCCATTTCAATCAGTTTGTGTGTACTTTTACTGCCCGACTTGATATGTATTTTACTAGGGCCAATATTGAAATAATCCGAAAGTAAATCGATCAGCGCTTCGTTCGCCTTCCCCTCTGTAGGAATCGCGGCGATCCAGACATTGTATTCGTCTAGCCCAATCTCCTCGATCTTCTCATCATGCGCGTGCGCGTGCACGTGAACTTTTATAATCATATAATTTTACGGCTTCATAAATGCCAAAGAGAATTGCGACGTAAAATAAATCACCCAAAACTGTGTTGCGGAAAAACGGCAGAGCGTTGGTGTAAGAAACGATCTGGCCTGAGAGAGTGTGCGGGTACATTTTTGCCGGATAAATGAAAACCAGATTGGTAATCAGAAAAAATAAACTGGATCCGAGTAAGCTTCCGCCGATCACTGTGGCGATATTTTTATGATTTCTGATCCACAATCCGATCAAACCAATCAACATAAAACTGCCGTAGATTGTCAGCCTGGACTGCAGTGAATCAAAACCGATAAACACATCAGAGACAACCATGGCAAAAAGCGGCAGCAGCAAAGCCTGGCGTTTGTCTTTCAAATATACGGCCCCAAACAAAGCCACGGCCCCGATCGGAGCAAAATTGGCCGGATGCGGCAGGACTCTAAGAACTGCACCCAATAAGATTAGAAAATATGCTAGCATAAAAAATTTCTAATTACCTAATTTCTAATTGATCTAAATAATTTCTAAATCCTAAACCCCGAATGTTTAGAAATTAGATTAGACCAATTAGGTCAATTTTTAATCTCGTCGATTTCCCATTTAATCGTGTCCGTGGATTTGGTAATATAACTTGATGCACCAACTTGAGAAAAATTGCCATTGACGTACATGGCCCAGAAATGACTCGGGTCCGGAGAAACTCCATCGATGCCAGTCACCAGATCGCCAAACGAATAATGTTTCGCTTCCACAGTGTGGCTGGCTTTGAGCAATTCCAGAGCGTTTTTGCCGGCAACACCTTTGTATTCGACCACCATGGTCGGGACTTGCTGAGTCGGCGGCGGCACTTCACCGCTTCCCGGCCGGATAGATGTGCCGTTATTCGACGTTTGCGATTGATTGTTCTGATTGGATGTCGGCGCCAAAACCGGTTTTTTGAAAGCGTAAACGATCCCGATTACGGCAATCACCACGACGACTATGAAAATTTCAATTTTCCGGCCTAGATTGTTCATAAAAAATGATTAGTGGCGCTTACCAATATTAACTAATTCCCTATTTTTTGTCTATTACTTGATTTTGAATATAATTTATTGCATGATTTTGAGGTCCAGAACGGAGGAGACCATGAAAAAGGTACGAGAATTATTGAAGGGTCTCGGCAATATGGGCCGTGAACTCAGCAATATGCGCCAGGAATTTGGAGAAAGACCAACTCTGGCTCAGCTTCGACAAGAAGAAGAAAGAATTAAAGCAGAAACCTCGCCCGTCCGACACAATCCGCGGAAAGACTGGCGATTCGAACTCTATCCCCTTGAGAACAGTCTTCTTGTCGACTTTTTTACGGAGGCTAGGGAAAAGAAAGGCGAACTAAGCCCGAATTTCTCTATCTTGGTCGACGATAGAAAAGTCGATATCTGGGGGCTCGGTCATTTGCTTACACCGGAAAACCAGGTGCACTTCCGGAGATCCGCAGGGGGATCAAGTATTCCGAACGGCCGTCATTCGCCACGAAGCTTCGGAAGGATACCGACCGCCAGATCTTTCATACGGAAGTTAACTTCCCGATCGATGCGGACAATCCAAACAAGTTTCAGTTGGTGTTTTGGGGGATCACACTCGAAATCAGCGTCGACAACTCTACCGCGAAGGCTGACGTAGCGGTTTGGTTTGCGCCCTTACTAGTCATTCACAGCGGTCAGGAAGAGTTTGTTCTTGTTGACCGGCCTCTTGCTGAACCTGTGACCCACTATCGGGAAGACGAACTAGCGGTAAGGCCAGATCTACCTGCCGAGATCGTACATTTTCCTCAACGCCTGACAATCATGTAAAGCTTTGGAAACGATTCCAAAGCTTTTTTTTAATCCCAATGTTTCCAATTAATAATCTATTCCGCGCTGGGCCAAAATCCCCTGGTAATACGGATGCTTGATCATTTTCATTTCAGTCACGAGATCCGCCATGTCTATCAATTTTTTGATGCGCTTGTGTCCGGTCAGACAGAGATGAACTTCCGTAGGTTTGGATTTGATAATTTTCACCACATCCTCCACGGTCAGAAGTTTGGCTTCAATCGCGGAAATCGCTTCGTCCAAAATCACGAGATCGTATTTTTTGGATTTCAAATCCTTGATCGATTCTTTCATGGCGTTTTTCGCCGCTTTGATATGCTCCTCGATCGGTTTGCGGTCGCCCAGAATTCCGACAAAGCCGCGGCCCATCAATTTGACGTCCACATTTTTTAATTTCGATAAAATTTCCCGCTCCCCACTCGGCCAGTCGCCCTTGACGAATTGAAGATACAATACCCGAAACCCGCTCCCCGCTGCCCGGCAAGCCAGCCCTGCTGCCGCTGACGTCTTCCCCTTGCCGTCGCCGATGTAGATTATGGTTAAGCCTTTGGTCACAAATTTAAGTCTCTAAAAGTTCTGATACTTTCAATTATCTGTCGATCTTGAGTGCTTGCAATCACACTATAACCCACAGAACTTAAAATAAAATACATACCACAGTATTGTAGATCAGCTTGAGCTCGTTTTATATTCTTAGCTAACACATTAGGCCTTAATAACATCGCTGTATTATGACTTGGACTAAAAAGCAAGTATTCCGAAAAACCATCTACTGTATGTTGGAGCTTAGTAATTTCTAATGTAAATTGATCACCGTTAATTTGAAGATTAATTATTCTATTTTTACTACCTTTAAAATCTGGCACTGGATCGGGGTATGCCATGACACCTCTTTTTATCAAAGTAAAATCAGACTCGATAATTATTGATTCCGGAGCAATATTAATGTTGTAAGCGGAATCAAAGGATTTGCTATTATCTACTAGAACTATGTTTCCGCTAAAAGATGTAAAATCATATTTCATAATCATATTTTTAAAGGGCGGCGGCTGAAAGCCGCCGCCCTTTTTTCTTTTATTTATTCTTCTTTATCAAGTTCGGCCAATTCGCGTTTGATTTCAGCCAAATTTTCCTGTAAAGCTTTTCGGGCACCGGCGCTGTACATTTTGCTTTCAATCATCCTCTCAATGCTGGCCTCCCGCTGTTTCAATTCTTGCTTACTCGGCGTTTGCCAAGCTTGCTGATGCTCTAAAGTTTCCATAATTATTCCTTTTTCGCCGCCAGTTTTTCCTTCCATTTCGCGATCGCTCGATCCAACGCGGCAATGTCAGCGTTGGTCATGCCGGGTTCTGTCTTGGCCTTCTCCAATCCGCTGATCATATAGTTCAAATCTTCTTTTGGACTATTTTTCGGTCTCTCTTCTCTTTCTTTTTTGCGAGGTGCCACTGAAACTGATTGCTGTTCTAATTGCTGGTCTAAATTCATTGTTCTCTCTCTTAATACTTTATACTTACCCCTATATACTTCTCAACATTTGCTCCATCCACAACTCTCGCATTTCTGACAGCCTTCGGCCATGCGCAGCATATCGCCGCACATAATGCACACTGGCGCGTGGCCAATGTCAGCCACCGAAGTTTTTTGCGCGATAAAAGTATTGCCGTTGCTGTGTATTTCTTGAGTTACGGCCTGATATACCGGCTGTTGTTCCAGTTTCGGCATTTCAATTTTCGGAATTTCTAACTGTAAAGTCTGCTGGCCGCGCTTGAGATGGCTTTCGAGCACATTGGCAATCGCATCCGGCAAAGACAAAATCCGCTCGCCGTTATGGAACATCGGATCCGGGCCGCGGATACCTTTGAGCTGTTCGACTACATCGCTCAACCCAATCCCCGATCGCAATGACAGGGAAATCATGCGGCAGATAGCTTCAGTTTGCGCGCCGAAAAATCCGCCGGCTTTGCCGAGTGAAGCGAACACTTCAAACGGGCCGTATTCGTCTTCGTTGACAGTGACGTACAAATTGCCGTAAGCCGTGGCGACTTTGTAAGTCGATCCTTGCATCACATCCGGCCGTTTGCGCGGCTTGACTACAGTCATAGTTGGCTGAGGCGGATTTTGCGGATGCGGCTGCGGCGCTGGCATAGGAGCTGGAGTTGGTTCCGGCATCGGAGTCGGCGCTGGTGTGGGTTCTGGCGTGACTTGCGCTTTGATAGCGGCGGCCTGTTTCTCTACTTGATCCGACGCGTCTTTGCCCAATTTTTTGTGATCCGTAGCCAGGATCTGCTCGTCGCGGCTTCCGTCGCGATAAATAGTCCCGCCTTTGCATCCCAGATCATACATCAATTCATACAGCTGTTTGGTCTGTTCCAAAGTGTAGCCTTCCGGCGCGTTTACGGTTTTCGAAATTGCGCTGTCAGTCCAGCGCTGAATCGCGGCCTGCACGCGTACATGCTCTTCAGGAGTCAGTTCCATAGCCGTGACATAATAATCTGGCAGCTGCTGAGCTGGATGCGCGTCCAGCCAGTCTTGGGCGATTTTCATATTTTCCTGGTGCACGCCGAGGCGGGATTTGCGGAAATAAGTCCAGGAGAAAAACGGCTCAATGCCGGTGGAAGTCCCGACCATGGTCCCGACTGTGCCGGTCGGCGCTTGCGTCAGGATCGTGACGTTGCGGATGCCGTAGGATCGCACCAGATGGCGGATGTATTCCGGCATGCGCTGCATAAATCCGGATTGCAGGAATTTCTCCGCTTCGAATTTCGGGAACGCGCCTTTTTCGCGCGCCAAGTCCACCGAAGTTTCGTAAGCGGTGATGGAAATAAACTGGTAAAGCTTGTCGATAAATTCAATGCCTTCGGGCGAACCGTAGCGAAGCCCTAGATTGATCAGCATTTCCGCCAAACCGATCGTGCCCATGCCCACGCGCCTCTCGCTCATTTGCTGCTTATAATTTTCGTCGAAGAAATAAGGCGTGGCATCCACTACATTGTCCTGGAATCGCACCGCGTCCTGCACCGTGCGCTTGAGTTTGTTCCAATCCACGTCGCGCAAATCCTGATCCACGTGTTTTGCCAGATTGATATGCCCCAGATTGCACACGCCCCAAGCCGGCAGCGGCTGTTCGCCGCAGGGATTGGTACACGGCAGATCCGCATAGTAGCCGGAGTTGGAATAATAATTCGCGCGGTCAATGAAATACATACCCGGCTCAGCCGAAGACCAGGCGGAACTGATGATATTGTCCCAGATGTCGCGGGCGCGCACGGTTTTGTGCTTAATGACTTTGCCGCCGATCTGCCTCCAGCGCTCGATGTTGCCGTCCCAGCGGTCATGATATTGAGGATCAGAACTGTCCGGGAAAATCAAATCCCAGCTTTTGTCTTCCTTCACAGCAAGCATGAAATCATCAGTGATGCCCACGGAAATATTAGCGTTGGTGATCTTGCCCGCTTCTTTTTTGGAATTAATAAAATCAATCACATCCGGATGCCAGACGTTTAGAATCAGCATCAGTGCGCCGCGCCTAGAGCCGCCCTGCTCGATCAATCCCGTGACAAAACTATAAAGTGACGCCCAAGACACAGAGCCGGATGAGCGGCCATTCACGCCTTTGACGTAAGCGTAGCGCGGGCGCAGAGTGGAGACATTGATCCCGACTCCGCCGCCTCTCGACATAATTTCGGCCATTTGGCCCAAAGTTTCAAAAATCCCCTGGCGAGAATCTTTTGGCGACGGGATGACGTAGCAATTATAATAAGTTAAATTCTGGCCAGTACCAGCGCCGGTAAAAATGCGGCCGGCTGGCACGTATTTCCAGTCATCCATCAGCTCGCGGAACCTGCCTTGCCACTCGGTCCGAAGTTCCGGAGTAGCTTCCACTGATGCGATGTGCTCGGCGATGCGCTCGAACATCTGCTCTGGCACGGTTTCGAGCGGTTTGTCCACGTGTTCGATGGCGCGGGTTTCTATGGTGCCATCGCGCAGTTTCACTGCGACTTCACGAGCGAGCTGATCCACACGCTCCACAGTCCCGATCTCCCGCTGGCCGGTTTTGAGATTTACGCATACCACCACCGTATCCCCTACGGCCAGAGTTTCTTTCTTGGCATCTTTGATGGCGTATCTGTCCAAAAATATTTTCTCACCCAATTCGGCAAGTCCGTTAGTTTTTCTGGTTTGGAGATTTTCTTTTTGCTGTGGTTGCATGGTATCCCTTGTTAGTTAGTTAATTGTTAGTCAAAAGTTAAAAGTCAGAAATCAAAATACAACTTAAAATTTCAAAACTTTTTACTTTTTAGTTGGAATTTTGACTTTTGCATTTTGATTATTGATTTATTAGAGTTTTTTAGCTTCTTTCACGAACTCTTCGACGTCGGCAAACTTGCGGTAAACTGACGCAAAACGGATGTAAGCAACTTGATCCTTGCTTTTGATCCTTTTCATGACGATATTGCCGATGTCTTTGGTCGTGATCTGCTCTTTGCCGGACTTTTGGATATCCTGTTCGATGCCGACGATCAAGGCATGGAAGTCATCATGGGTCAGAGGCCGCTTTTCAAAAGCTTTGCGAATCCCATTTTCGATCTTTTCCCTCATATAGGCTTGGGTTGAGCCGTCGCGCTTGACCACTGTCAGGTCCAGAAGCTCCATTTCTTCGTGAGTGGAAAATCTGACACCGCATTTTTGGCATTCCCGGCGCCTCCGAATAGCCATGCCGTCCGAAATCGGGCGGGAGTCCAAAACTTTTGTGTCTTCGTTTTGACAATTAGGGCATCTCATGGAGTTTTATAGCCAAAAAAAATAAGAGAAAATGCTTGGGTTAAGCCTCTCATTAACTTGTCTAAATGAACTAATTTAGTCTTTTTGTGTTATTTTTGTGTCCGGTTAAGCCGCAGAACACAATATATAGTATTGACCATAGTTAATATAGCGCTATATGTAGAAACCTGTCAAAAGCCGATTTTCGCCATATTTTACGGGAGCTTACTAGATATAGATGAACTTATCAACATAATTGCGCTCAAAACAAACGCTTTGTCAAATGGTTTTTTCTTTTCATAAAACCATCCCGTTGATAAGCGGGGATCCATACTATGCGCTATAATTCCTACATGAAACCCTGCATTTATTGCGGCAACAATCCCGTGCCTCACATGACGCATAAATTTTATGAGTCTTTTGATATTATGGTCGCTCCCATCCGCCGCAGGCTATTTCATTCCTGGATCGGCACTGCCATAGACTCGCTGGCGACTTATCTCGCTTTGGGGGCTTTCCATGTGCTCAAACCACTGGGCTTGGTGCAGGTCCACTCTGACATCAGCCAAATCATCTATCCGCGGGCGCAGGTTTTGTGGGCAGAAGCTCAGCGGCGCAATATCAAAATCGAAGAAATTAAATTATTCGGCCGCCCAATCGACCTTTACCGCGCTTATGTCTCTGACAAACCGATTTATTTTATGAATCTGCCCAGGAAAGAAAAAGCGGCGGCGTCAAACCTGACGTGGGTCGACGATAAATACCTTTTGAAGCAAAAATTGTTGGCACACCACTTGCCAGTGGCTCCTGGGGGCTCGTTTACGACTCTCAAAAGTGCTCTCAAAGCGTTTGACGCGCTGGAAAAACCCGTGATAGTGAAGCCCAGGGCCGGATCGCGCGGCCGGCATACCACGACTTTCGTCTATACCAAAGAAGATTTGACCAAGGCTTTCAAAATTGCCAAACAGCTCTGTCACTGGGTTATCGTGGAAGAGCATTTATTTGGCGATGTCCAGCGCGGCACGATCATCGGTGGCCAGCTGGTCGGCGTGCTCGGCGGCTCTTCCCCGCAAGTGACCGGCGATGGCGTCCATACGATTGCGGAATTAATAAAA
>Ga0210400_10001933_pt1 | contig 19906 bp, 20 predicted proteins | sample IncBWH26MmetaG_FD_155456 | JGI IMG/M metagenome (GOLD analysis project Ga0210400, IMG submission 155456) | Forest soil microbial communities from Barre Woods Harvard Forest LTER site, Petersham, Massachusetts, United States - Inc-BW-H-26-M | ecosystem: Environmental > Terrestrial > Soil >...
ATGTCCTTTGCCAGTCCGCTGTGCCACAAACTTGGTTGCCGATGTCGAAGTTGGATCACGCTGCCTCCTTAATTTCTTTATACGCAGCAGCAACACGAAAAGCTACACTTCAACATCACCCACTCACCCGAAAGTTCACAAACATGCACGGCGATGCTCTATATTTGCGACGGAAAGGAGCTAAGCTAATCGCGGCCTTTAGTACCCGTCGAGTTTTTGGTAATCGGAATTTGTCGTCGTCACCTGCAGCTTCTTGGCAGCCGCGTCAAGAATCGTCTGCTGCGCATAATTCGTAGCATCGGGCAGGCTGGCCATCTGAACTTGCAAGGTCACCGTGTCTTTCGTTTCGCCCATGTAGGTGTTGACGTGCAAGGCAATCAGGAGACGTGAACGTGAGCGTGGCATCCCACTTTTCGAAATCACCCTCTAGATTCACCGACGACTTTACGAAGAACTTAATCGAACTGTCTTCCGGCGTAATCACGAAAGCAGGAGCCTGTGCCCAACTTAGTGACGGGAGCACGACGGACGCTACGAGGCAGACAACAGCTAATCGCATGGAATCCCTCCTTGAACATGAACAAGGCGACAGAACTTTGGTGAGCGTGTCACCAAGGGGCACCGCATCCAACTGTCAAAAGTTACAGGCCATTGCGCTCGGTCAAAAACGGAGACTGATCAATTATCGGAGGGCAAATCGCGACAGCTGGCGACAGCACGAGATTTCCTACCAGCTAGAGCAGGCATGTGACTGTACAATTGAAACGGAGCGGCACCAAATGAAGCAGGGTTTCCTGAAATCTCCAGAATCCCGGCTTACTGGCCGGCAACAATGTCCACCTCGCCTGTGGCGTTGTTGATCGCAGCTGCGCCGCAGTCGGTGGGATTACCGCGGGCATCGAACTTGCAGCCAAATGCACCCGATTCCTTTGTGGCGCATTGCCCCGCATTCAAGCCCACTACATACCAGCCTGAACCAACAGGCTTTCCACCACTGTTATCTTTGGCGTAAAGCGCCTCGAGAATACTGCCGTTCTCGGGCTTGCCATTCGGGCAGTTGAAGTCGTCCTCTCTGTAGGTATACAGAACACCGCGCTGGGCGTCGTAGAGAAAGTCTGACGTCTCCGCCGTACCGTCGTCGTCCACGTCAAGCTCTTCGACCCAGAAGGACGACGGCTGAGATACTTTCACCGCGGTTTTGCCCTTGCCGATGGATGTTTTTTGGGTTTTATTCTTGGCAGTTGGAGGCGGTGCTGGCGAATTTGCTTTCGCTCCCAAGGCCGAGCCAACCTTGACCTTCGGCGCATTTTGTTGCGCACTCTGTTGCTGCTGCTGGCCGAGGGCGTGCGCGGCGAGCCCAAACGCGACAGCTAAGCTCGCAAATAGAAAGATTTTCTTCATAAGGCACCTCTTTATTATGATTTAGACTTGCCGGCGAGCCGAATTTGCCGACAAGCCCCGTCTTGAGCTGAAAGCTCTGCGGGCCGTTGTCCGTTCATACATTGGGCTAGTTCGGAAATCAGAGAAACTGGCAGAACTACCAGTGGGGTAGGAGCGGGTCGCTCAGGAGCCTTCTCCGAGCCGCCCGTAATAGCTCTCCGTCAGTTTCTCATGCGCCGTAGGAAAGGCGCGAATTCCCGTTCAGGTCACGATTGGAGCATCGGTTCTGGCCGTCGTCCCCATTCGGAAAAACAGGTCACGGAATTTGTCCTCGCCCATCACCCGCCGCAACTCCCGGAACGCAAAGAGCGGTATGAAAACGGAAAATACGATGATGGTGCGGGCGGACAGCTCATCCAAGCGCGTCTCGCGGAATGCTGTCCGGACATTTCCTCCGTGCAAAAGTTGTTTCACGATTTCTTCGATGAAGTGGAAGACGAGAACAAACAGGGTAAACAGAAACGCCTTATAGAGGGCGGAGAAAAACAATGGCCTGGATTCATGCCTTTTGCCAAGACGCACGTATTCTCCTATGAGAATGACTTTAGCAATTACTACCGCGTTGATCAGCGCAAAGCCGTACGTCAAAGTCGAGGAGCCAGACTCGTTCGCTACGCGCATTGTGTCCGTCGCAAGAGCGCAGAAGAAATAAGCCAGGTGCAAAGAGATCGCGACCATCTCCACCGTCTCATGCATGGCTTTCTGTTTAAGGCTACCATCCGACCTGAACCTTGAGCTCCCCAGAGGCGAGTCCATGCGATGTTCAGCAGTTCCAAATTTCTCCTATTCCGCACCCATGAGGGCCTTCAACTTGGCGTATGCCTGACGGTGGTCATATTCAGCTCGGAACTACATCGTATCGACAAACGACTTTGTTCAGTTTGCCAAGCGGCAGGGTGCTATTGGTGGGCGGCCTGCCCCTGCATTATAACTCCGTCGGTAAAACCCTGTCAGACGTGCTTGGCGGAGACTCAATCGGGGGGCCAATGACCATCCAAGTTGAGCGGAGCTATAGAATGCGACCGTGAAGAACCGCAGGCAATTGCATGTGCTTGTTGCAGCATGTACCTGGGTTAGCTTGGCGGGTCTTTTCGTTCTGTACATGGAGCGGGCAGGTGAACCAGGTCCTTATGGCTGGTTTTTGTGGGTGTGGCACATCTACCCCAGAGGCATTCCGTGGTTTCCTTTTTTATCCTTTCACTTCCGGGATTGCTATTAGGAGTCGTTTTATTTTGGTGGTTTGGGAATGAGGAATAGCCTCGTCCTTGCTCACGGCTTCCGAGTGACAGGGCGATGCCCTCGATCGACCGGAAATAAATAACCATTGACATGTAAGTTCCACGTAGTTATACAGTGCTCGTCTCTGGCGTTATACGCAGGAAACCAATTTGGAGGCGCGCGATCAGCGGTGTAAGGCGTCTCTGCGCGGTGGCCTCCCCAGGGGATTGTTATGGGCCAGCGTACAGTTCCGGTCAAGATGAGCACGAAGCTTCAGCCGCTTTGCTATGAGCATCACGTTTCGATGAACCCTGTCAAAATTCTCATGAAGGGTGACAGGCATCTGACGCCCGCGCTTGCCTATGCCTGCCCGGAGCCCGGCTGCCTCATCCACTACAACAGCCCCACCGGGTACTTCATTGCCCCGATGCCTGATGTCACGTGTCCCCATCATAGGATGCCCATGTACCTAGCCGAGGTTAAGCCGCAAAACAGAAGTTTCCGGTTGTGGAGATGTCCACAATGTGATGCAACGCACACGAATGAGGAGAATTTGGCGGGATTGGCATAAACCTCAGGCTACTTCACGGGTCCTGCATCCGTAGCATGTGGAGGAGTTGCTCACGGGCAGATATTTGATTCCGTGCTGTCTTACGGTTACCGGGGTTTCCCCCACTCCTCTGTCGGTGAGAACAGATCCAGCCCGACAGCAAAGACTTTTCTCGGCAAGTGCTGACAGTACGTAACTCGCCCCTGCGACTGGAAGTCGGTCTCAAGAGATTTAAGCAGCACGCGCTCCTCTGGCTTCCAGTGCTGCTTGGTCACGACGCGGGCACCACGAGCACTAACATTTTCGGTGAATGCCTTCTCTGCCGACGCTGACCCACCTATGGTCGAAAGCTGCACATCCACTGCCCTTGCGATCCGTCCTTCGGTTCGAGCGGCCGACACAGGAACCCCGCGCTCGACTTCTCCTTCTTGAGAACCCAGCGGCGGCATGACTGATTCGGACCCCATACGTCTCTCCTCTCACTGGGCGAGGCTACATATAGAGTCGGCAGCCTTCGAAGGTCAATACGGCATTCACCTGAAATGAGGGTCGGGTCTTTAACCGTAGATCGATTTCCGTTTCTGGTTATGGACCCGCCCGACCCTCATGCGCGCGACCAGCTCGGATTGCAAAAGGTCTGGATTCGTGGCGCGTTTCGTATTTGAGTATAAGGACTGGCGGTTGGAGTCTCTTTACTTTCTGCGTGAAGACTGCGTGCCTTTGAAAATTGTGCGTCACTTCGAACTGATCTGTATACTTCACGTATGGTTGAATCTAGAGAAAGAGCTTCGGGCGATTTGATTTTGTGCTTCGCTCTCCGGCACTTGAGGGCCGAGCGCGAAATCCTCGTCCTTAAAGTGAAAGGGCAAAACTTCTATACATTTCCGCCGTACGCGAAGCGGCCATTGGGCGATCTCGACTCCCATATGTCCTGGCATGAATCGGGAGAGCGCCACGCGGTAGTGCGGTTCAGGAACGGTCGCGTGTGGAGAGAAGCAGAGAGAACACGAAAAGAAAGCACGGTAAAGCTGCAGCGGCCGGATGCGTTCAAAGGTGTGGGTCCCCTCTTCCACTCTGGCGTCACTCCTTTTCAATTTCTAGAATTGCCGCGAGTCGGAACCAACCCAGGATATTCAATCGTGCTCGATACGGAAGCTTCGAATTTTAGGGATGATTTTATTGTGATAAGGGTTTATCTGGTTGAACCAGGCGCGGAGGGCTCTCCGCTCTGTTAGCTCCGCTTCCGCCTGCAACCAGTCGTCCAAGGCATAGCCATTACGTTTTCCGCGATGCTCGTAAAGGTAGTACGCACGGACCCGGATTCTTTCTTCCAATTCGTAGGAGCCAGCATCCACCCGCCGGAAGAGCGCCTTCCGCCATGTTGCGAGTAACACCACTTTGCCAGTTACGGATGAAACTTGGATAAAGAATATGCGCTCATGATTTTCCAAATCGAAGAAGCCTTTGCGCTTGGGATCGGGCAACGCTGACCCGCCCGAAAGCAGCAACTCTTCCAGTTCTTTGATAATCGCTGCGGGATAGTTTCGCAGATTGTCCACGACCGGCTTCCGTTTCATCCGGAGAAACATGCTTCCTCACTTTCAATGGACGCTAGGGCCGCTCCTATTCACCGTAGGCGCGTCAACGAGCGTTCGCGGGGTGCATGGACACCACACGCCTGCATCAGTTCTCAATTTACGCGAGACGTACGAGAGGAGGGGCTGAAAGCGGAACTCTCGACCTAATGACTGGAGCGACCACACCGCACGACCGTGGTATCAACGCAGGACCATTTTAGCATGGTCACAACAACGTTCGCTTGACATGGCCCGCCATGCTTTGACCTTTAGTCCTCGGACAAAGGAAGGTTATCCATGCGGGGGCGAGTGGAATCGGATGTGGGCGGCCTTGCTTAGGGTGGGCTGGTGCGTGCTGTGCTGCCCAGCTTTGAATCCAACCACGACTGGTCGCCTAAGATAAACTGGTCAAGCTCTTCGGTGACGAGGACAGTGATCATTCCCTTGAGTAACTCCTCCGGGTCTTGGCAATCGCTCAGATTGTGCTCCAGCGCCTCGAATTGCTCCGCCAACAACTGGGACCGCCGTCCGGTATTGGCATGGTTCACCTTTAATATCACGAGTCTCAGCGATTTGCGGATAGGGTGTTTACTGTAATTTGAGGCAGCAGCCCGTTTGACGCAGCAGCTGGCTGTACGGGCGCTTCGATTCTCGCGGCGCGCAAGATCGCAGCGTGTGAAGACAAGTCATCACCGGCATTGGAAAGCGCCATCGCGCTGTCAATCTCGATAGCCGGAGAAAATCCTGGAAGGATAAACCAGGGGAGTCTTCGCGCAAAAGATATGAGTTGACGGGGCGGTATAGAGAGCGTAATGGTTGTTGTAAGAACAGTTCAGATGGTTGCTGCCAGTCGGAAGGTCGAGGAAGGCCTTTCGATCGAAGCTGGCCGTTCCTCCTAATTCTTCCCACTTGGCTTGTGGGTCATCGGTCCTGGCGAGTCCTTGTAGAAGGCTAACTATCTCTCCGGGAACTGCTCGCCTCAAGAATTGTACCGGGCACTGAAGTCCGGAAGAAAGAATGCCTTGTGGACTATGAGTTTGTTACCACCTGTGCGACGTGCGGCAAAGATTTCAAAGTCTTGTGGGTGATGGACCAAATTCGAGTTGGTCCAAAGAGTGTTGCTAGGATCACTTGCCCGGCTTGCGAGGAAAGATTCTATCAAAAGGTCAGTGATCTGATCCCATTCAAAGCCCGAGGCCCGGACGTCCTTACAGGTCGTCCGGTGCGAACGGTGGAACTCGTCTATGATTGCCCCTCTTGCCGTATGTGCGGAATTTCTATAACCATTGTACACACCGATTTGTCTTGGGACGATTTGGCTACTGAAACTGTTCATACCACTGTTTGTCACAACACCATTTGCCCACGCAGGGGATTGCAGCAGAAAGTAAAGCCCGGGCGCACAAGACTCGGAACGCTTAATCCCTCGCTCTAACGTTGTGGGGGAAAATACAGGGAAGTTTTTGAGAGGGAGCGAGGGGCGTCGGGCATTATGGCACGTTGAATATCGCGCGACTTAACGGTCGTTAATCCGGTGTTTACCGGAATTCTCCTTCTCAATAGACTTGAAATCCACAACTAACATTTGTTATTTATCGCCGGTGTTATGCCACGGCAGCCCGGCCGGGGGTGTTTCATGGAAGATGAGCGATGGATCAAGCTCTGCGAAGAGGCAGCGACCGAGCAAAAACCCCCAAAGACTGCTCCAACTGATTCAAGAGATCAGCCGACTGCTTGCAGAGAAACACTCGCGCGTTAAGAAGGTAGAAGCCCATGAACAGGCTGAGACGCGGAAGATTGCGTAGCCTAAACTCCTCCCGGCCGGGCGCAGCCCATTTGTGGCTGAGGTCTACAAGATTGACCGATCGGCTGTTAGATAAGCGTCCTCCGAGGACGTGAAAAATCAGTTCATCAATTTTCGTCACATGCTGCGAGAGCTTGTATTAAAGGAGCTTGTTGGTGGATTGTGGCACACCACCCACCCAGACCGCTTCACGAAGATTCTTGAAAGTGGCAGCATATCGCCTGAACCAGACATTCCTGAAAAAGAGCGTTGGGACACAAGAGACTCGAGAGAGTCTTGTTCGTACGTCCGCTTCATTGGTGGAGTGAGTCTCTTCGACCTGTATGAGTTCGAACCGGAAAGTTATTCACACAAATTCCCGTCAAGTTCATGGCACTACTTCATCCCTTTCCATCTGATGTGGGGCTGCGCTGTGTGGATTGAAATCAAACGCGACCAGGCTGCCTCTCACCTTATTCCCCCAATTGAGCTTAAAAACAGATGGGAGTCCGAAAAGGCATACCGCCATCGAACCATGCCGGGGATTGAAGCAGCATATATGGGTGTTCTCCCGCGAACAGCCTTCAAACGAGCTTTCATGGTGCGTAAGGACGACACCCAGCTCTACTCGCTCGAAATTTAGTTGGCGACGAGACATTGGCATGGGAATTGTCTTCACATCCGCCGCGTTGCTTCTTGAGGCTTGGTTCGCTGGACTTGTACGTTCATCGTAATTATTGGAATTATATCTTGTCAGTCAAGTAAAAATACCCCTTGACAAGGGTTGGGCGGAAGAGTAAGAAGCCAGACATACCCTGCAATCAGGCCCCAGCCATGATCCACATCGGTCTGTCTTACGGCCCATTTTGATTCCAAGTTCACGGCCACGGGAACGCCCTGAAAGTCTCGATACCCCGTGTTAGCCGATGCCTGTCCGGGCTGGCGCAAGCGGGGGCAAGGGAGGTGAGGACCCGCCTCCCTTGTCTGATTTGCGCGCCTACGCACTTGGCATCGTTAAAATGGAACTTGACCCCACATCCCTAATTTACCCGAAACGAGCGGGTAGTCGGTAAGCGTCTATTTGTGCTGACGCCGGTCCTCCGACCTAGCGCGGCCGCGGGGGCGACTTTTATGATCGGGGATTGTCCCCGACTCCAAAAACAAAAAGCCGACCCGGCGTAAGGCGCACGGTTGGATGTGACTGCCGGAAGTTTATTTGAGGCGGTGGCGCTCGGGATGGCAGCGATCCGCACCGACGAATGGGTCACGGGAATCGCTCAAGGACTGAACCCCGTCAAGGTTCGAGTCACGAACGTTGCGGTCGAGCGCGAGGTCAGGCTTATGTGAGCCATGTCCCAAATCTCACGGGCCTTTATGACTTTCTGTTCGGACAACTTATCGCCATTTGTAAGACGCTTTCCGACATCTTGCGATTTCCACTCACGCAGTCGGCCAAAACTGGGCCACCGATCCCATGCCGTTAATGCGTTGACACAATTATTGCGTTGCCGGTCCCAGGGATGCCGCCGAAAACCAGCACCGCTATATCTGGTTTCCCATCTTTATCAAAATCAGCCACAGCAATCCGGTTATCAGGAGCCACGGGAGCCACGGCACCTGAGGCAGCAAAAAGCGAAGTCTGAAATCCCCCCTGGCCGTCATTCGTATACAACAGCAACTCCGGACTACCGTTCACGGGAGTTAGAATGTCGGGGCGACCGTCGCCGTCAAAATCGGCCACGACTGGTGCGCCCGAACTGGCGTACCCCGTGGTGGCGTTTGGTATCACCAGATAGTTCTGAACGTAATACGTGCCATCGCCGCGGCCGTAAGCAATCGTGACCCCGATATCTGGCGGCAGCCCGATGACCGCATCAATATTGCCATCTCCGTTGAAGTCACCCATAGCGACGGTGCTTCCCACGCCGATTGGCAGGCCGTTGTCCAAAATTTGCGTGAATCTCCGATTGCCTTGATTTAAGAATGTCCCGCTGCGTGTGATTAGGTCGAGACGACCGTCCTTGTTTACATCGGCAATGGCATACACGCCGTTAAAATTTGGAAAGGTTATTAACACTTTGAGACAGCATAGCTACAGCATCGATCGTGGCGCGACCTCAAATTGACCATGTGAATTCACGTGCCAAACGCGCTACAAAAAGCCCCGTTTGAAATTCCCGACTACTGCAGCATCGTATGACGACTGTTTCTTCTTGACATGATGTTGAATGGAGTGGTACATACCGCCGTATTTCAAGTCGTCGTATTTTCTATCGGCCTGGGAGATCGTTCCTCATCGGTGCTGATTCGGCTTGATTCTTTGGGTGCAGGATCACATATCCGCTGGGGAGATCTCGATGCTAACAGGTACGTTTGCGAAAACGGGCAAGACAGCTCTGTCAATTTTCATCATTTTGGCGCTTGGTCTCATTGGAACTGGTCGAACATATGCGCAAGTTGCAGGTGCCATGCTTAAAGGCACGGTCACGGATACTACCGGCGCTACGGTGCCAAACGCTCAGGTTAGCGTCGTCGATGTGGCCACGGGTATCGCTCAAAACTTAACGACGGACTCCGCCGGAACATATTCCGCTCCGAACCTTCGGCCCGGACAATACCAGGTTCGTGTAACGGCGACCGGCTTTAACGTTGAGGTGCGCTCGGGTATCACCCTAACCGTTGGTGCCCAGCAGGTTCTGGATATTACAGTTAGCGTTGGTCAGATGTCTCAGGTCGTAGAGGTCGCGGCAGAGGCGCCAACCGTGGAGCTAGCCTCGTCAGAAATCAGCGCTGACGTAACCTCGAACACCGTGCGCGAACTGCCCCTGAACGGACGCAGTTGGACCTCGCTGGCCACACTTCAGCCCGGCGTCACTCAGATCAACACTCAATCGAGCTTCACGGTTGGCGCGGATCGTGGCAATCGAGGATTTGGAGCGCAGATTTCAGTTTCTGGTTCGCGGCCCCAGATGGACAACTACCGGCTGGACGGCGTGACGATGAACGGTTACTCGAATGCCGCACCCGGCAGCGTGACCGGAGAGAAGCTGGGTGTGGATGCCGTTCAGGAATTCTCCGTCATCACCACGAACCAGGGCGCGGAATATGGCAGGACGGCTGGCGGCACGATCAACGCCATCACCAAATCCGGAACCAATCAATTTCATGGTACCGGATACGAGTTTCTGCGCAACAGCGCGCTCGACGCGAGGAATTATTTTGACGATCCGACTGCTCCCATCCCGCCCTTCCGCCGCAACCAATTTGGCGCTTCGGCCGGCGGGCCAATTATTAAAGACCGCACCTTCGTCTTCGGCGATTACGAAGGAGTTCGGCAGTACCAGGGCCATTCCATCATCGATACCGTGCCGTCGAACAATGCCCGCCTGGGGATTCTTACCGGCGGAACAGTTGTCAACACGCCATGTCCGGCGAGTTCCCAGAACCTGGCTCCGGGACAAGCCACAGTATGCGTTGACAATTCGGCTGCCAAATATCTGGTCTTCTATCCTCTTCCCGACCCAGGCACGGAAAACGGGGACACCGGAACCCATACGTTCGTCCAGAACCAGATCGTGCACGAGGACTTTATAACCGTGCGCGTGGACCACAAGTTTTCAGACAAGGACAGCATTTTTGGCACGATGGTGTGGGACAGAACGCCTTACACCACGCCCGACGGGATGAATAATGTGCTGCTGGGCGATTTTACAAAAGACCAGATGTACATTGTCGAGTGGACCCACGACATTACGCCGACATTTGTAAACAGCGCTCGATTTGGTTTTAACCGCCAGCGAGCCGACGTAGATTTCAGCGTCAGCGCGATCAATCCCGCGGCTGCCGATACCAGCCTGGGCGCCAATCCCGGAAGGACTGCCGCGACAGTCGGTGGCCTGGGAGAGGGTATTTCGTTGATGACGGGCGGCGTGGGAGCGAATCCAACCTACTACTACCGGTGGAATTCGTTTCAATATTACGATGACGCGTTTTTAACGCACGGCAAACATTCGATCAAGTTTGGCGGCTCCGTCGAGCGCATGCAGCTCAATACCACGGGACTCTCCAACCCCAACGGTGTATTTACCTTCAAGAGCTTGCAAAATTTCCTGACAAACCAATCGGCAAAATTCAATTCCGGAATTGAAAGCACGCTGCACAGTCGAGCCTACCGTCAAACCCTGTTTGGCGCCTATCTGCAGGATGACTGGCGAATTCGCTCGAACTTAACTCTTAATCTCGGCGTGCGCTACGAGACGGCTACGGTGATGACGGAAACCACCGGCCAACTTGCCGTACTCTATAACCCCACAGATGCCGCGGCACACTGCGGGGTTCTCGTCTCCCCTGGGTGTAGCGCGGTCGGGCCCCTCCATCAGAACCCCACTCACAGAGATTTCCAGCCGCGAGTCGGCTTTGCCTGGGATCCGTTGCGTAATGGAAAGACGGCTGTCCGAGGCGGGTTTGGAGTCTTTGACAATCTGCCTCTGATGTATGAGTACGTGGGAATGGAAATTCTCGCCGCTCCGTTTTTCGAGATCGGCTCGAACAATAAAACCCCAGTCGGGTCGTTCTACGCCGGAATCCCGTCATTGGCGAGCGATCCAAATTCCTTCCGTGGCGCTTACATTGAAAATAAGATGCCTCGCAATTACGTGATGCAGTGGAATCTGAACGTCCAGCAGGAAATTACGCCCAGTGTAGCGGCCTTCCTCGGATACGTTGGGAACCATGGCGTGCATATGCCATTGCGCATCGATGACTATGACATCGTCCTGCCGAAGCTGACTTCGGCAGGCTACCTGTGGCCGAAGCCCATCGGAACCGGCACTGTTCTCAATCCTAACTTCGGTTCGATTCGCGGGATGTTCTATTCGGGTAGTTCAATTTTCCACGCCCTCGAAGCGGGAATAACAAAGAAGATGAGTCACGGACTTCAGCTGCAAGGCGCGTTCACGTGGGGTAAGAGCATTGACGACAGCTCCGGGACCGGCTATGCCGACCAGTTCTCAAATTCCATGGGCAGTCTGGTCTATTTCGATAATCGGTTGCTTCGCGGGGTATCGGATTTCAATATAGGAAAGACCCTGGTGATAAATGGAATCTGGGAGGTACCGACCGTCAAGTCGCTGAACCCGATTGTGGGTGGGCTCGTCAATGGATGGCAGGTGCAGTCGATCTTTAAGATGAGCGACGGCATTCCCTTTACACCCACGTTCGGAACCGGCAGCGACCCCGTCGGACTAAACAACAGCGATGATTGGGCTTACCCGAACCGCTTGACCGGTCCAGGATGCGATGCTCTTGTGAATCCGGGAAACCCCGTCAACTACATCAAAACCCAGTGCTTCGCGGTCCCAACCGCGCCGAACCAGGCATTCTGGAATGCTAACTGCGATCCGGCACCGCCCAGCTTCGGTGGTCCCCTGCCAGCCGGTGATCTGCGCTGTTTCAATCTGCGCGGCAATGCCGGCCGAAACATTTTGACTGCGCCGGGGCTCGTCAATATGGACTTCGCAGTATTCAAGAACAACCACATTCGCCGTGTCTCGGAGACGTTTAACATCCAATTCCGGGCCGAGATGTTTAACATCCTAAACAGAGCGAATTTTGCTCCGCCGGTGCTGCCCGATCAGACGGACATCTTTCAGGGCAACGGCTCGCTAAACCCCAGCGCCGGTCAATTGAAATCAACGGTCACGGACGCGAGGGAAATCCAGTTTGGGTTTAAGGTAGTCTGGTAATTGCGTGTGGGAGGGCCGTATGTTTAAGGTTGCTGAGACCGCTGAAGAAAGATATCTTTCGACTATCAGTGTGTACGTTCCGGAGATCTGGCTCCAATTTAATCATTTTCCGATCACGGATGATATGAGCCGCATACATTTGCTTTCATTACTCCGGCGATGACGGATAAGTACAAAATTCCCAATCCGTGCATGTCATGCCACGCGGGCAAGACGACCGCCTGGGCAGCCGACGAGATGCGACATTGGCCGGAACGCTCCCCGTGGCGCGCTGAGTAAACTTTCTGACTGAACCGAGAAGGCAAAAGAACTTTCAAAAATGACCTTGCTACACGTCCAAATCACAAAGGCAATTGGCTGGCTCCACGATGTCCACGGTAAATTGAGGAATTACCCCGACGGGCAGTGTGGGTGCGAAGTACGCCTCAACTCGCCAGCCAGACGATGGAGCCATCTGAGCTTGTACGGTGCTACTTGCTGCCGCAATCGACAGTAAGGTGAGGAAATGTACCACTTTGCTGAATCGCACTCTCTGTTCCCTCCTCCGCGCTACCCTTTTCGCGTAACAGGGCCCCTGGCAGCTTGCTTAGTGATTTGCATGGACCGTCGCCGGAAGCAACTGCCAAGTATGCTGGCCTCCCGAGCCTCGGCTTGACGCGCGCCATTGTGCGAAAAGTTGATCACAGTGTTCGCGCCATTGGCTACGCGCTGAACGGTGACTCTCTCGGCGCTCTGCCGCATGCGATGCTCCGTGTGGTAATGGGCGTAACTCCATTTATACGTCGCCTCAAGGAAGAAGACCCCGTATCGGCAGACGCATACATTCAAAGTGCGTTCGCCATTTGCCGGCTTGCCGCAGACGTTGCTCTTTTGGCCGGTGATGAGGGTACAGCTGGTTGGGCGACCGGTCATTGATCCCTATGCCGGATTCCACGCGTGTGCCTACGATTACGGGTTGCGGAAGATTCCCACCGCCTCTTTTGAGGCCAACGGCTTGTATTTGGAAGTGATCCGCTTGGCCTACACCTTAGGGACAATCTTCCAGCGCATGTATCTACCCCGAGGAATGGCAGAGCTTGACCTTGAGCAATCTACGCCACAGGCTATTCTGGCTGCCTGGCGAACTTACCCGCCCGCAAAACCGACCTATTCTGCGGTTAGTCAATTCACCGTTCGTCGGGGTGTGGGCTGAGAAAATACTACGTCACATTCACAAGATAAAACCACTGGACGACTGAGGCTGCGTATGTGAAAACCGATTGACTGCTGCAAACATCTTGGACACAAATGTTCAATTTTCGGCCAAATTTGAGGAGAAAGACCCAAATTCACGCCGGATGCAAGTATCAGCCTGATGATGACTTATTGGCTTTCCTGAAGGGTCTCTGATTCCTTCGGACTATGCCGAATACGATTGATCACGTAGGCGCATCTACTCAGCGCCAAATGCCTTTGATTCACATCGACTCGGCATAGAGCCTTAAATCGTGCGGCGCCACTCTTTCAATCTTGCCTTCGATGCGCACTCTCGAACCGTCCTCACTGAACTTCGTACTCTAGTACTTGGGCATTCGAGCCTTCGTGCTGGGGGACAGCAACAAAATATCGCATGAGTTCGGCTGCCAAGCGTCCATTCCTCGCCCCCGATCCAGTCGGGATTTGCCCAAGGGACTTGTAATGGTCTGGATCCGTCTCCTCATACACGTCAACGGTTCCAGTACCGTCAGGGCAGACGGCATAAAGACGCTTGCTGCTGGGATCGTAGACTAGATCATCGATGCCCTGATTGATCGGAAGAGCTTGAAGTTCTTTTCCGGTCTCCGTGTCGAAGACAACGATCTGTCCGGTGCGGCAACCCACGAACAACCGATGATGGGCTTCGTCGAGCGCTATCGCAACGTTATGCTTGCCAAGGGTAAGCGGCCAGCTTGCGATGACCTTGCGAGTATTCCGGTCAATCACTTCAACTTGAGTCTTGGCGACGTTAGTGACATACAACTTTGGACCAGAACTTTCAATCTCCATAGCATCAAGTGTCACTCCATCGATCTTCATTTCGCCAACTTTGTCGCCCTTCGTTGTATCGATGATGCTTATCGTTGAATAAGTCATTTTTGCGTCACCGCCACCATTAACGACGTAAACATACTTGGTGGCCGGATCGTAGACAATCGCGTCCGTATCAGCGAGAAGTTTCACGCTCTTGAGCAGATCGTAGGTTTTCCCGTCGAATATCTTTACCTCTCCAGCCCCACCGTCGGTCACGTAGAGGCGGTTTATATCTTCGCGATAGAGAACGGCATGGGGAATCTCAATTCCCTTTATGATGTGAATTAGCTTATGAGTCCGCAAGTCAAAAACGAAAACTGATTTGGAGCCGTAGGAGGTTGTAAACAGACGATTCCCGGGAAGGTCCACCAAGAGCTGGTCCATCTTGCCACTAACGTAGGCCGGGAAATCATATTTGCCGACCAGCTTCAGTGGCGCCGTGCTTGCGCACTGAGCCCTAACTGCGAAGCACAAAACAACAGCCAGTAAGATCGCCGGACTTTTCTTCATTTCTTCCTCCCAAGATCATATTTTGCGTCCCCAAACCCTCAGGGGCGGTTCCGATAGAAAAGTGACTGGCCTTCGTATCGGAGGTTCGGGCGCGCCCTCCAGCGACCAAGCCGCCCCATGGGACTGGAGTCCCGGTCTCCTTCAATCAATCGCGCGGTCAAACTGCCCGCAGACTACCAGGAAACTTTCAACGCGAACTGAATCTCACGCGCCGTGGTTGTTGTTGACGTTAAGACACCGGCAACGCCGGTCTCGGCTCCACTGGAATTGAAGATATCCGTATTGTCTGGATTAGTTGGTACGGCAAAGTTTGGGCGATTGAAGATGTTAAAAATCTCCGCGCGGAACTGCGCGTTGAAGCTTTCTGAGATTCTCTTGATGTAATTATTTTTGAAAATTGAGAAATCAAAGTTCGCCAATCCCGGCCCGATCAAGATGTTACGACCCGCGTTACCCCGCAGATTGAAGCACTGAAAAAGTGTCGGGTCGCCAACAGCGAGGGAGCCAAGGCGCGGGTCCGAGCTACACATCGGCGTGGGACCGGTAAAGAACGAGGGCGGTGCAGTCGGCAATGCAAAGCACCCGGTTTTGATGTAGTTGTTTGGATTTCCGGGATTGACCAGCGACTTGCATCCCGAACCGGTCAGGCGATCGGGGAAAGCCCACGTGTCGCTGCCATTCAACCCCTGGGGGTCCCCATCCGTACCGAACGTAGCCGAAAAGGGCACCCCGTCGTTGGCTTTAAAGATGACTCCCAGCTGCCAGCCATTCGTCACCCATGCCGCAGGACCAGAGGCTGATTTGAGTGGTGGAACCTCCCAAGAACCATTAATCACTAGCGTGCGGCCGACATTGTAGTCGGACAAAGCGCGGTTCAATTTCAAGTCAAACCATAGGGGGCTGGCAATGGCATTCGCGAATGTATCGCCCACAATGCTTGAGGAACTTGTGTCAATGCTCTTCCCCCAGGTTAAAGATGTCTGAAATTGAAAGCCGTGGCTCATTCTCTTCTCCACCCCCACCTCCAAGGCGTTATATGAGGAAGAACCTCCGTACATGATTCCGCGAATTTCATTATAGTTGCTGTTCAACCGCTTCCCACTTTCCAACGGCCAGAGATAACCCTGCGTCGTCAACGTCGGTAACACGATGTTTATAGTATCTGCCCGGAATGGCTGATGAACGCCGTGCGACCCGACATAGCCAATGACCGCCGTAAGGCCGGGTGCGAGTTCCCGCTGTGCATTTAAATTCCACTGCATTACGTAATTGCGTGGAGGTTTGTGTTCAACATAGAACGCACGTAAAGAGTCCGCGCCCAGGAGCGGAAACGCTCCTTTAAAAAACGTCCCGGCTGGTAGGTTGCTAGCGGTACCCTGCGAGAAAAAAGGCGTACCGCGGTTCGCTCCGTTGTAGAACTCGTACGGCAGAGGCAGTACGTCGAAAATGCCCACGCCTCCACGAACCGCGGTCTTGCCGCTACTGAACGGATCCCAGGCAAAGCCGACGCGAGGTTCGAAGTTGCGACGCGTTGGATTTAGGAAAAAGGGATTTCCCAAGTGGGGCGTCGCGTCCGTCATATTCAGTAGAACAGACAGCCTGTTCTCCACCTCGGTCGGGACAGTCGACATCTCATAACGTATGCCTAAGTTCAGTGTCAGATTCGGGCGCCAGCGCCAATCATCCTGTATGTAGAGACCCAAAATAGACTGCCGAATGCCCCTGGGAACTGAGGCCGCAAAGCTCGAAACGAACTTATCAGGATGGTTAGTGAGGAAGTTAGCCAGCGTCCCAATGTGGAATTCTCCACCGCCAGCGCCGGTGTCGTAGTTGAGCTGCATTCGCTCAAAGGCAACCCCAAATTTCACGGAATGAACTCCAAAGGTTTTAAACGCGTCGTCATATCCTTGAAACGAGTTCCAGTAGAAATGGTCTCCAGGATTTGCGGAGGGCCCCCCGCTGAAGGTTGTGAGCCCTCCTACGAATACGGCGGCGGCGTCTCGCCCCGGAGCAGCAGCCAGCGACGAGGAGGCTGCAAGCGGATTAAGGGTTTTAAGGCCAATATTGTCGGCGACGCCCGTGCGGTTAAAACCGAAGCGGGCGGAATTGACCAGGTTGGGACTGAAAATATGGTCCTCACCGAGAACGATGACTTGTCGTCTTGTGTGATGGCCATTGAGCAGATCGTCGAAGCTATCCGGCAAAGTGAACGTTGTGTCGTCGTACATATACGTGCCAAATAGATTGTCTTTCTGAGATAGCTTGTGATCGACGCGAGTGGTGAAAAAATTCTCATCAACAACTTGTTGCCCGGCAAAAGTGAAAGTCCCTATATCCCCCGGAGCTAAGATTGGTCCATTGGGCAGAGGGTATAGAGGGAGGTACTGTTGCACGGAAGGGTCGACCGTCACTGGACCGGTTGACAACTTGCCTGCCCGAGCATCGGGCGATGGCACGAAACTGACTACTGAGATGCCCTTAGACTGGCGGATCCCTTCATAGTCTCCGAACACGAAGGTGTGGTCTTTCCGGATAGGCCCGCCAGCCGCGGCGCCGAATTGGTTGCGCCTGAACGGCGGAATCTTTGACCCGTCGAAAAAGTTGCGGGCATCCAGCGCGCTGTTGCGCAAAAACTCGTATACACTTCCGTGGAACTGATCCGTCCCCGAACGCGTAATAGCATTGATGACTCCTCCAGAAGTCTTTCCAAACTCGGCTGAGTAATTGCTCGTTAGGACGGAAAACTCCTGGATCCCATCCACGCCCAGATCGCCGCCTAGCACGCTGCCCGGCGCACCGTTCGCATAATCATTGATACTGATCCCATCGAGCCGATAATTATTCTGCTGGGGGCGAGCTCCAGAAATGGTGACCTGTGCTCCGAACCCACGATCTCCCCGGGCTCCTCCTGCGCTGAAGTCCTTTTGCGTCTGAATCGCTGCGACACCGGGTTGGAGAGTGGCCAAGTCGGTCCAGGAGCGTCCGTTGAGCGGCAATTCGCGGACTGTAGTTGAGTTGACCACCGCACTGACGCTTGATGTGGATAGTTGCAGGGCTGGCGCTCCGGCTTCGACCGTTACGGTTTCTGATAACGAGCCCAATGCCATTTCGTAATTGATTTCCAAGGCATCCTGCACATGAAGAACGATTTCTGGTTTGATTACCGTCTTAAATCCAAGCTTCTCGACTTCCATGCGATATGTCCCGGGGGGCAGGTTGGTCACGTAGTAGGTTCCCGTCCCGTTCGTCTTCCCTCCATAAGAAACGTTTGTGCTCGTATTTATCAGGATAACGTTGGCATCACGTATGACCGCTTTGCTGGGATCGGTGACGCGGCCTGTCAGCGTTGCGTTTGGGTTTTGGGCCTGTAGGGCACCTGCAAGAGACAGGGCAACAACCATGACAGCGACGACTGCCATTTTGTGCATACGTAGAGTTCTCCTGATTGGAAAATCCTTGGCTCACCTACTATTACGACGCGAAGCAGAGGTCTGTACCACCTAGTGGCAAGACGCGCAAAAGAAGAATCGCGAGTAGACAACAACGATGACTCCGACTCTTAGCCGCTACCCACGGAGATTGGAGCAGTGCGGGAATCAAAGTTGCGGTTGTTGTTTGGGGAAATCTGAGGCTGTCGCTCGCGCAGTAGTTACCAGACAGACTAACCCTGCATTGCACGAGGCAAGATTTGCGAGGGCCGGCTAGGGGTGGTTTGCTTCTTTTCGGAGCAGAGCGTAAAGGAAAGGTTTGCCAGTAGGCTTTTGGCTTCCACCCTGCGGCTCAACTGTGACAAACACTGCGTCAATCTGCTCCAGTTGTTTGGGGTCATTGAATCGTAGGGCCCAACGCCGGTTAGACTCACTATCCATGTAAAGGATTCCCAGATTCAGCGGCTTCCCCTGATCCATCTCCCGCCGACCCCACGCTTGAAACGTGCTGGCATTCTTGGAGCTTGGCTGGCGATCAAGGTCAAAAGCGTAAAATAGGAGCGACTTACCCTGTGTATAGAAGACGCGACCAAAGGGCGCCCGCGTGCGACTGTGGCTATCAACATCGAAAACGTCTGCGATATAAAGACCGCGCGCGCCCATGAGTTCGCGAATGTCCCGGTCGGAAGCAAGGTACTGCTCATCATCTCTTAGCCTGCGTTCATAATCGAGGTTGACAGCGGAGAGTTCGTCGATCCTAAATTGATCCGAAGCGGCTCGCAAGAGCGCCTTATCGCGTTCGTTCCGGACATTTGCTAGTTCGGCCTGGGCATTTCGGTATATTTGTTCAGCGTCATGCAATTGGCTGCTCAAAGCGTCACGCTGTCGTGAAATTGACTGCAGCTGGTCGTCTGTGACGCTCTTTGCAGCAGAAAGTTCGTTAGCATGATCTGTCAATGCATGCATTGCCGCTCGAATCGTGATCAGTTTCTGTTCGTTTTGCGCACTTTCTCGCTGCAGTTGTTCAAGTTTTTTAGATTTGCTGTCGAGCAACTCATTCGCGACTTCTGCTCCCAAATTATGCGAGCCACCCTCGACGGCTGGCTGTGGTATCTCTAGTCGGGTCTGCGCATGCCTGCCCCAATGATAGGAAACTATACTAACCACAATCGTCAGACACGCGGCGACGGCAATGCGTATCAAGGGGTGCATAGGAATCCGCTGCAAGACACGCGGCGCAGTATCCCGAAGGGCTTCCCCTTCCGCCGCGCGTATGCGGTCCAGCAGCTTCCGCGGTGTCGGAACGTCTTGCCGTACACCCGCCTCATCTTGGTTACTGTAACGAGCAGCAAGTAAGGGCATTCCTTCACGTACCAAGATTTGATACTGACGATAAACTTCCCGGCAACCTCCGCACACCCGCAGATGACTCTGCAATTCCGACCACTCAGTGGCTGTGAGCGTATTGGAATGTGCTGATGCAGCAAGCTCCTCGAATCGTTCGTGATCAAGCAACCTCGCGTAATCGCTCATGGCCTCACTTCTCCCGAAGTCTCTGGACGAAAGCACTCTTCCGCAGCCGCTTAAGACCACGATAAAAGGGGTGT
>Ga0210400_10001934_pt1 | contig 19903 bp, 18 predicted proteins | sample IncBWH26MmetaG_FD_155456 | JGI IMG/M metagenome (GOLD analysis project Ga0210400, IMG submission 155456) | Forest soil microbial communities from Barre Woods Harvard Forest LTER site, Petersham, Massachusetts, United States - Inc-BW-H-26-M | ecosystem: Environmental > Terrestrial > Soil >...
GGATCGGTTTTCTGTTCCCGTATGACAACTGGATAGTCACCAAACTCCCAGTCGGCCTTGCGAACGGACAAACAGAACTTCCACGCAGCCCGAAGCTGGTCTTTCACGCGGTTAGCGAGATTCCGAGCCATAGCATATTCATAGGGTGAATCGTAGATTACACCACCTGCCCCGCAGCCTGCTCCAGCCGGGCGATCTCCGCCATGATCGCCGCCGCTTCTTCTTCGAGCGAACTACGCATGGATTGATAATCTGCGTCGGGCACCTTGCCGGCCTTGTATTCGAAATTCAGATCGCGCAGGTTTTCGTAGACCGCTTCCTTGCGTTCGCGGAGATAGCCGAGGCGCGTCTTTTCTTCTCCGGCGTAGACTTCGCCGGGAAAGAAGAAAACGTAGTAGAGAGCGGCGGCGGTGACGACGGAGCAGACGAAGGGGATCATCGGGCGGTCCCCTTTCGCCCGGCATTTTCCCTCGATCGCGGCTTTTCGCGGGCGGGGGCGCCCGCGCCACACTTAGCTCTCTTGCCACACTTGATCATCATAGGTCGGTCTCTTTCCGCGCTTTGCGGCGGAACTCGTCGAGTTCCGCCTCATTGCCGTGCGGGATGGTGATGCCATCGGCGAGGGCGGGCGTGGGCCGATTCTTCCACGAGCGCACGACGTACACCACGAAGGAGATGCCGAACGCCAACGCGGCGAAGGGCATGATCCAGGCCACGCGATTGAAGCCGGTGGCGGTGGGCGCGGCGATCACGGTCGGGCCGTAGTCTTGCACGAAGCCTTGCAGGATGAGGTCGTCGTTGTTGCCTTTATCGAGCGCCGCCTGAAGTTGGTCGCGCATCTTGTCCGAATATGTGCAGCCGACGTGATTGCATTCGAGCAATATCTGGCCGCAACCGCATGCGCACATCATGCGATGGCCCAGGTCTTTGAAGCGGGCGGAGTCGTCTCCTGCTCCCATGAAGAGGAAGACGGCGGTGGTGAGGATGAGGGCGTGGAGTGCGCGGCGGACCGGCTTTGCAGGTATGGACCCAACCGATGGCTGGGTTGGTTTGCCCTCAGCGGCTGAAGCCGCGATTGATTTTGCTGCGCTTACGGCGCGGCTGAAGCCGCGCCCCTTCAAAGCAAAATCAAAACCGCGCCCGTTCAAAGCAAAGTGAAGATCATGATTCGAGAATTTCATTTTAGTCACCCGCTCCCACATGAGCCGGAGTGCGAACCGGGGTGGTTGCGGCCACCTGGACGGCCACGGCATTCGGCACGAGTGCGACGATGGTGCCGAAGACCATGATGATCAGGCCGATCCAGATCCAGGGGACCAGCGGATTCAAGTGCGCTTTAATGATGGGACGTCCGGTCGTCTCATTCTTGCCTTCGTAGACCAGATAAACGTCGGTCACCAAAAACAAATCTTCGCGGAAGCTGGGGTAAATGCGCGGCAGCGTCTGCGGCTGTTGGCTGGCTTTGTAGAAGCGGCGCTCGGGATACATGGTTGTAATCTGCTTGCCACCGCGGAACACATTGATGATTGCCCACTCGTTGCCGTAATTGGGATTGTCGTCCTGCGTGTAGGACTGGCAGACCAGAGTGTAGGGGCCAAGGAAGATTTTGTCGCCAAAGCCCATTTCTTTTTCGACCTCTTTATTAAAGGGAGTCCCGAGGATTCCAATCACCACCAGCGCCACGCCGAAGTGGACGATATAGCCGCCGTAACGGCGGGTATTGCGGTGGCACAGTTGAAGCATCGCGGAGAATAGATTTTGACGCGTCTTACCGGCAATGACGCGGCCTCCGCGAAGAAATTCGGAGATGACGGTAAACATCACCAGCGCCGAGAGAATGGCGGCCATCGTGGCGTAGAAATACGAAGGATCTTCCCAAGGACGCACGCCGAAGAGAATCATCATGCCGCCAATCGAAAGCGCGCCGATCGCGGGGTACAGGAAATTTCGCTTGAGGCTTTCGAGGGAAGTCTTACGCCAGGCGAGCAGTGGTCCGATGGCTGTGAGCAACAAGAGCAGCAAGGCAACCGGGACCGCCACGCGATTGAAGAAAGGCGGCCCAACCGTGACTTTGTGTCCTTGCACGAATTCCGAAAGGATCGGGAAAAACGTGCCCCACAATATCGTGAAGCAGAGGGTGAGCAAGAGCAGGTTGTTGAACAGGAAACTGGATTCGCGCGAAACCAGCGCCTCCAGCTTGTGCTCGCTCTTGAGGTGCGACCGGTTCAGCACAAGGAAGTAGGTGCAGACCGCCAGGGTCAGCGCGATGAAGACCAGGAACCACGAGCCGATCGACGATTGTGCGAAGGCGTGCACCGAACTGATGACGCCCGAACGCGTGAGGAATGTCCCGAGCATCGAGAGCAGGAACGTCGCAAAGATGAGCGCCATGTTCCAGACTTTCAGCATGCCGCGCTTTTCCTGCATCATGACGGAATGCAGAAACGCTGTGCCGGTAAGCCAGGGCATGAGCGAGGCGTTTTCGACAGGGTCCCAACCCCAGTAGCCGCCCCATCCGAGGACAGCGTAAGCCCAGTGCGCGCCGAGGAAAACGCCGATGGTGAGGAAGCACCAGGTCACCATGGTCCAGCGGCGGGTGATGTGAATCCATTTTTCGCCGGGATACTTCATGATGAGCGCGCCCAGCGCGAAGGCGAAGGGAACGGTGAAGCCGACGTATCCGAGATACAGCATGGGGGGATGGATAACCATCTCGGGATACTGCAGAAGCGGATTGAGTCCGGTGCCGTCCGGGGGGAGCCCGCCTTGCATGATGGCGAAGGGGTGTGCGGCAAAATTCAGAATCAGCAGAAAGAAAACCTGCACCGCGGCGATCACCACTGAAGCGTGCGCGAACAGGCGCTGATCGGTCTTGTAGCGCAAGCGGAGAACGAATCCGTAGCCGGCCAAGAGCAGCGACCAGAATAGCAATGACCCTTCCTGACCGGACCACAGCACAGCGAACTTATAGGCGGCTGGCAAGTCACGGTTGCTGTGATGGAAAATGTAGGCGATGGAAAAATCGTCGCCGAACGCGGCCATTACAAGAACGATGGAGGCCAAAAGCACGGCGCCGAAGGTGGCGATTCCTGCGCGGCGGGCAGTCTCACCGAGGCGAGCCGAGGAGGCGTCCTTACTGAACAACGCCAATAGGCCGGCGAGGAAAGCATACGCACTCAGACCGAGCGCCAGGAGGAGCGCAAAGCTGCCGATTTGAGACATCGCAGGAGACCCCAGACTTTGTTTACCTATTTTTTCAGAGAAGCAGGCGGTATGCAAACCACCGGCGATCAGGCGTTCTATTTGCGCACCTGCGATGCGCTATTTACCGCGACTTCTCCAGCGGGAAGCCCCGTTCGCGCCAGTTGCGGATTCCGCCATCCATGGAAATGACGTTGGTGTATCCCATTTTTTGCAGGTTATCGGCAGCCAGCGCGGACCGGAATCCGCCGCCACAATAGAGCACGAGCGGCGTCTCAAGGTCGGGATACTTGCCTTCAACGTCGCGTTCGATGACGCCCTTGCCCAAGTGGACGGCTCCAGGGAGGTGGTCGGCGTCAAATTCGCGATCTTCGCGGACGTCGACGAGAACAAATTTCTCGCCGCGATCGAGCCGGGCTTTGACTTCGTCAACATTGGTTTCGCGGACGCGCTGCTTGGCGTCTTCGACAATCTTCAGAAAGCGCGGTGGATGTTGAGCCATGGTCGGAGTTCCCCAGCCTTGAATGATAGCAGCCGAGCTTCGAGCCACGAGCTTCGAGCAAAACGTATGCCAGCAACTCGGCGCTTGTCGGGCGACGTCGAAGATGATCGATTCCGGATAAAATCGAACAGCGCCCTTCTTAATCGCGAACCATGACGCTCATCCTTCGCCAGTCTCGCATTCACTCCTACGGTTGTTACACCACGCGGCCGATTCGCAAAGGGAAATTGATCGTGGAATACGTGGGCGAGTACCTTACCTACGAACAGGCTGACGATCTTTACGACAACTTTCCGAACACGTATTTATTCGGCCTGGACGGTGGCAAACGCATCATTGACGGCTATGGTGTGGCCGCGTTCGTTAATCATTCGTGCAAACCGAACTGCGAGACCGACCAGATCCGGGGCAAGATGTGGATCATCGCGCTGCGCGATATCGAGGCCGGAGAAGAATTAACCTACGACTACAATCTCTACGATGGCGAAGATGACGCACCCTGTTTATGCGGAGCGAAGCGCTGCCGTGGAAGTTTGTATTCGGCGACGCACCTGCGCAAGCTCGCTAAAAAGCGCGCCAAGGTTGCGGCGGCCGCGGCCTCCACGGCTGCGTAGACAGAGGTATCATTTTCCGATGCTACAATCATTTCTTTTCGACCGTCTTTCAGATCGCTGTTGCTGATCGCCGTTAGACCGCGTTCGCGACTTTGGAGCCATGCCTTGAACCGTGCTTCCGCCAGCCTGGAAAACATCATCACCAAAGCTCTTCATCGCGCGCCGGCGAGCGAGAGTCCTTTGCTGGCCTGGCCTATCGCGTGTGGCAGCGCGGTCGCCGAGCGGACTCAAGCGCTCAGTTTTTCCGACGGTATTCTGCGCGTGGAAGTTGCTGACGGCGGATGGCGGCGAGAACTCATAAACCTCGCGCCGCGTTATTTGGCCTTGATCAACAAATACTCCGCAACTCCGGTGAGGCGAATTGAATTCGTGGTGAAGGCGTGAAGGTTACCGACAAAGACGTCGCCTACGTGGCCGATCTCGCCAACCTCGAGTTGACCGAGGAAGAGCGCGCTCACATGCTGCGCGATTTGAATTCCATTCTGGAATATATCGAGCGACTCAGTGAACTAGAGACCGGTAAAGTTGCTCCCATGGCTCAAGTCTCGGACCGCTACGGCGTGGACGAGTCGCGGCAGGGAAGCGACCGGTTCGCGTACGCCATCCGGGAAGACGTGAAGGACGGTCTGCGGAAATCGCTGCCACACGACGACGCCATGAAGAATGCGCCCGACACTGACGGGACGTTTTTCGAAGTGCCGAAAGTGATTGAGAGATAGCGTAATGAGCGCAGGAAAAGAGATCGCGGAAAAAACAAATACAGTCGGTCTCACGATCGACGAGATCCGCGGCGCGATTACCGAGGACAGGACGACTGCGACCGCGCTCGCGATCGAGTTCTACGATCGCATCCGGAAAGAAGACCCCGAGATTGGCGCGTTCCTGACTCTTTGCGAGGAGCGCGCGCTAAAGCAGGCGGGGCTAATCGACCAGATGGCCGCAAAGGGCCAGCCTTTGCCGCCGCTGGCGGGAGTTCCGGTCGCGATCAAAGATGTCATGGTGACGTGCGGCGTGCGCACCACCGCCGGTTCGAAAATTCTCGAGAATTTTATTCCTCCTTATGACTGCACGGCGGTGGCTCGCCTCGAAGCTGCGGGCGCGGTCATTTTAGGGAAACTCAACTGCGATGAGTTTGCCATGGGTTCGTCCACTGAGAACTCGGCTTATCACGCGGTGCATAACCCGCGCGACAAGAGCCGCGTGCCGGGTGGATCGTCGGGTGGATCGGCGGCCGCGGTGGCGGCGGAGATGGCTGTGGCGACGCTCGGCTCCGATACCGGCGGATCGATTCGCCAGCCGGCGTCGTTTTGCGGCGTGGTCGGTTTGAAGCCGACTTACGGACGCGTCTCACGTTATGGGTTGATTGCTTTTGCCTCGTCGCTCGATCACATCGGGCCGTTTGCAAAAACGGTGAAGGAAGTTGCGCTGGTGCTGCGCACGATTGCAGGACGCGATCCCATGGATTCCACTTCCGCGGATGTGCCCGTGCCAGATTACGTTGCCGAGTTGGAAAAGCCAGTCAAGAGTTCGGGCGAAGCGTTGAAGGTCGGCGTCGCCAAAGAATACTTCGGCTCGGGGCTCGATCCGGAGGTGCGCGCGGCAGTCGAGGCTGCGATTCAGAAGCTGGCTGAGTTGGGATGCGAGGTTGTGCCGGTCAGCTTGCCGCACACCGAATATGCGATTCCCGCGTATTACATTGTCGCCACGGCGGAAGCTTCGTCGAATCTGGCGCGCTATGACGGGGTACGATATGGCTTTCGCGCGAAAGCAGGCACGCTTTCCGAAATGTACTGGTTGACCCGCGACCGCGGATTCGGAACGGAAGTCAAGCGTCGCATCATGCTCGGTACTTATGCGCTGAGCGCTGGATACTACGACGCCTACTATCTGAAGGCGCAGAAAGTGCGCACGCTGCTAGCGCGAGACTTCGATGAGGCCTTCAAGAAAGTGGATGTGATCGCCGCGCCGACTTGCCCTACGCCTGCGTTCCGGCTGGGCGAGAAAGTGAATGATCCGCTGGCTATGTATCTGGCCGATATCTACACCGTAACTGCGAACTTGGCGGGCATTCCGGGAATTTCAGTTCCGTGCGGCGAGAATCATGAGAAGCTGCCGATCGGGTTGCAGTTGTTTGCGCGACACTTTGACGAGGCGACGCTGCTGAGGGTTGCGCATGCGTATGAGCACTCAAGAAACACGTAGCGACAGCCGCCTCGGCTGTCCAGCGAGCGAAGCGAGCCAGCGCTGAACCGCTGCCGCGATGGGCCCCTCCATCCGTGAGCAGGCAGCAACGCCGAAATCTGTTCTAAAGAACTTCATAGTACCGTTCGCCCGCGCAGGCATGGCATAAGACCCGCCCATTGTGCACAATCTCGCGGCGGAAGTTGATGCCTTCGCCGCACTCCGCACAGACAATGCGTTCTCCCTTATAGCCAGGAAACTCTTCCGCGGGGAGTTCGACCTTCACCCACTGCTTCGTGAATAAGTCATCTTCCGGCATCTCGCGATAGGCCAGCATCTGCTGCTGGTTCCTGCTTTCGATTTCAGGATGCATGCTGCGCGCCAGCGCCTTGGACGATTCTTTCGCGGCGATTCGGATGGCTTTGCCGGTGCTTACGTCAACGAAGGTCGCGGCCATCTTGCCCCAGTCGCGAAATTTCAGGGCGCGCTTTCCGAGACGGCATCCGGTGACCACCGCGATGGCGTCGGTGGCGCAGCGGTCGATTTCGACGAAGGTGACCAGACGTTTGCGACCTTTGCCGCGAGGGTCTTCGATCTCCAGTTTCTCGAGGCCCAGCATGGCCAGGCGCACGCCGAGTACCTGGCCGGCGCAGAGATGGCCGTGGGCTTGTTCGGCTTCGAGAAGATATTCGTCTAAAGTCATGGCTTTGTATTTTAGCGCCGCCGAGGGCGAGACGCCCTCGGAACTGCCGGCAAGATGCCGGCGCTACTTTCTGCGCCAGCGCACTCCATCCTTTGTGTTCTCGACAATGATGCCAGCGGCCACAAGCTCGGCGCGGATGGCATCCGACTCTTTAAACTTTCGCGCTTTTCTTGCGGCTTCCATTTCGGCCAGCTTCTGATTCACTTGGTCGTCGGTGGGTTGCGCGGAGCCGGCGATTGCCATCAGTTCAGGACTGATTTCTTTTTCGCGTCCTTCAGCTCGGGCCCAGTCGAGGATCACTTTCATCTTAGGCTGGTCGTCATCTTTCAGCACGCCGAATATCTCGTCGAACTCTTCGAGGACTCCGAGCAGTGGCTTCACGTCTTCCTGTCGAACTTCGCCGGCATCGAGCGCGGTGTTCGCTTTGCGTAACATATCGAATATGGCGGCTTGCGCCTCGGCGGTATTCAAGTCATCGTCCAGGGCGCTCTTTATTCGTGCGGTGGTTTCGACCGCCAGTTGCGCCATCGGCGGGGTTGCGCCGGCGGGGAACTGCGTGCTCGTCAGGCGGAAGCGGAAGTTGCGCAACTTTTCTACCGAACTTGCCGCAGACTTCAAACCGTCGAACGTGAAGTTCAACTGATTGCGATAGGGTACCTGCGTCAGCAGCCAGCGGATGGATGACGGCTTGTGCCCGCGCAGCACGAGATCCCGGATGGTAAAAAAATTCCCGAGACTCTTCGACATCTTCTGACCCTCGACCAGCAGAAAACGCGCATGAAACCAATAACGCACGAATTGCTTTCCGCTTAGCGATTCGGACTGCGCGATTTCATTCTCGTGATGCGGAAAAATCAGGTCTTCGCCGCCGGCGTGCAAATCAAAACTCGGTCCGAATTGCTCCATTGACATCACCGAGCACTCAATGTGCCAGCCTGGACGGCCCGACCCGATCGATGTGTTCCACGAGGCCTCGCCCGGCTTCGGCGCCTTCCAGAGGGCGAAATCGCGCGCGCTGTCCTTCTCGTATTCATCGACGTCGACGCGCGCGCCGTCGGACATGCCGGCAAAATCTTTTTTCGAAAGCTTGCCATACTCGGGGAACTTCGCGATGCGGAAATAGTAAGAACCGTCGTCGGTGCGGTATGCGAAGCCTTTCTTCACCAGTTCGGCAATGAAGTCGGCCATGGCATTGATGTGTTCGGTAGCGCGCACCAGGACGGGCTGCTCGATGCCCATCGTCGTCGAATCATCGAGGAATGCCTGAATAAACTTCGCGGTGTACTGCTGTACGGAGACGCCGTCGCGCGCGGAGTTGCGAATGATTTTGTCGTCCACGTCGGTGATGTTCATGACGTAGCGGACGTCGTATCCGCTCTGGCGGAGGAAGCGATAGAGAAGATCGACGGCGATAAATGTGCGGAAATTGCCGATGTGGCCGTAGTCGTAGACGGTCGGTCCACAGGCATACATGCGGACGCGGTTGTCGTCGAGCGGATGGAATTCTTCGATCTTCCCGGAGAGAGTGTTATAGAGGCGCAGTGCCATGGATGATGGATGAATTCGCGAGCGCGGTGCGAATCTTTCATTCTAGGGGTGCGCTGGAAAAGGGGTCAAATGGGCTGCGGGCAGATGCGAGAGCAAATTCAAACTGGCGGCTACGGCATTGGGGGCGGGTTTATGGAGCAAAGGGATCACCGGGACCAAGGATGTTGCGTCCACGCGTCCGAAGCCGCGATCGGTTAGATTCATAGACTTGCGCCCCTTGCGGACAAGGCCCTTCCTGGGCTGCCCGGAAAGTCAAGTTTGCGCTTGGCTCACATGGGCTAGTTTGCTACCCTTTTCCCCCTAAATGGGGCGCCGAGCGCGGATGGAAGAAGGCGTCAAACGGTCACCGTAACCGAGGAGGCTCACATGGAAACTGCAATCGGAGTATTTGCTTCACGGGATCATGCGGAGAAGGCGGTCAAGGAGTTACAGGAGCGGCGCATACCGGAAGAGTCCATCGTTTTTCTGACGCGGTCCGAAAACGAGGCCAACACAATCGCGAAGGAGCTCGGCGCATTTGTGGGAGGCTTTGCTGGGGGAGCCGCCGGGATGACAACCGGGGTCGTGGCTGCGTCGCTGCTTCTTCCCGGGGTCGGGACGGTATTTGCGCTAGGGTTCGGCGCCGCCGCACTGCTCGGGCTTGCGGGCGCGGGTGCGGGCGCCACCGTCAGCTCGGCCGCAGCGAACGACCCGGACGCACCGAAACCGGCCACGTCTGAAACCCGCCCTGAGGACGTCGCGTTCTTCCGGGAAGTGCTCACAGAGGGGCGCTCGCTGATCGTGGTTCGGACACAGTCACAGGAACTTGCGACTTCAGCGTGCGAGGTGCTGGACCGGCTGGGGCTCGGCATGCAAAACCGGACGCCCGTCAAAATGCAAACGAACACCCGCCACATAGGCGATGTTGCGATTCTAGATATCAGTGGGAGGATCACGCTGGGCGAGGGTAATGTCATGCTCCGCGAGATCGTTCGCGAGCTGACAGCCAAAGGGAACAAGAAGATCGTTCTAAACCTGGGTGAAGTTCAGTATATCGACAGCTCCGGAGTAGGCGAGCTGGTTAGGACTCACACGACCGTTCTTAATCAGAATGGGCAGCTTAGGCTCGTGAACCTGAACAAGCGAGTCAACGAGCTGCTCCACATGACAAAATTGTTCGCTGTATTTGATATCGATAAGGACGAGGCCAGCGCAATCCGGTCTCTGGGAGGCGGCGCTCCTGCGCAGGCTGTAGCCTGAAGCCAGCGAGGAGCGGGCGCCCTCGAATTTGCGAATGGACTGCGATGCCCGGGGCTTGATGGCTAAGACTCGGTTGCCGTCGTTGGCGTGGGCGCGTGCAGGCGGTGCTGCACTACCAACGCGTAGTGCACGGCCGAAATGATGGTGAAAATAAATGTCGCGCGCAGGAAGATGGTTCGCGCGATCCAGACCCAGCGTACGGGTTCCACCAGCAGCAGCAGCACGAAGAAGATCGCGGCCACTTGGGCGAAGGTGTTGGCTTTGCCGAAGGTGCTGGGGCGAAAATCTCGCAGGCCGGCAATCATGAACAACACGCCGCTGATCAGCAGGATGGAAATATCGCGGCTAAACACAACGACTGTATATTTCCAAGGGATCATCCCCTCGATTGAGAGCACAAGAAACATGGTGCTCATGAGCAGTTTGTCGGCGATCGGGTCGAGATACTGGCCGAGCATCGTTTGCTGATGCAAGGTGCGGGCGAGGAGACCGTCGAGACCGTCGCTCATTCCAGCGAGAATGAACAATGCCAGCGCCCATTTGAAATCGTGCTTGACCACATTGATGACGATGAAGGGCAGGAAGATCATCCGCAGCAGCGTGAGCTGATTGGGCGCGGTCAGGATCTGACGAAAGTTCACCGCTACTTTTCTCCTACGGCTCTTCCCGCGGCGGTCCCAGCGGCGCTCCCCAGAAATTCGCTCACCAGAAGCGGCGCGGGATCCTGCCCAGTTTTCTGCGCGAAGCGCTGGGCGAGCGAGAGGATGTTTCCGTCGGGAAGATCGAGCTCCATTCGCTCCAGGCGGTGCATGGGAAAGAAGACGACGCCGGAGGTGAAGGGCTCGCCCCGTTTGATCTGCGAGGCTAGATTGTCGAAAGATGCGACATCTACGCCGCGCAGGCTGAGGCCTTCGCCCGAAAGATAGAGAACCGCGCCCCAGAATTTTTCGCGCGGGTTCGTCAAGGTCGCGATCACGAGGGCGCCCTGATGGAAGGGGGTGGTGGCTTGGGGTTCCTGATAAAAGCTGGTGCTGGGCACCATTCGATTGTCGTCTGTGGGGGATGGAAATTGCAAACGGTCTCGAAGTCCTATCCCGCAAGTCTGCGACGGAAATACCGGATTGTCATCCGAGCGAAGGGCAGCTGCCTTGCCAGTGCACGAGAAAGCAGGGCCTTCGCTTCGCTGGGATGACAATATAGTATGTGGTGTCAGCGGTCGCCCCCGCTCTTGACTGCTTTCAAATCAATCCCTACCTGCTCCGCCTTCTTATAAAGATGCGATCGCTCCAGTCCCAGCGCCCGCGCCGTGTTTGAGATCTGGTGGTGATTGCGCTTCAACTCCGCCAGAATGGTTTGTTTCTCGAAGGCGCGGACGCGGTCGGCTAGCGGACCAGTGCCGGCCAAGGCAGAATCGGGCGCGGCCACTGAAGTGGGCAGTGCCAGCGCCACGGTTTCGGAGGTGACTTCATCGGACGTTGCCAGCAGCATCAGGCGCTCGATTGCGTTTCTGAGTTCGCGGACGTTGCCCGGCCACGGATGCTCTTGCAGCGCGGCCATCGCGTCGGCGGTGAAGTGCATCGGCTTCCATCCGTTAGTGGCGCTTACCTGTAGGGCAAAATGCTCAACCAGCGCCGGGATGTCTTCGCGGCGTTCGCGCAACGGCGGCAGGCGCAGGGGGAAAACGAACACGCGGTGAAATAAATCCTGCCGGAATTTTCCGTCGCGTACTTGTGCTTCAAGGTCGCGGTGGGTGGCAACGATGACTCGCACATCCACGGTGATGGCGCGCTCGCCGCCAATGCGCTCGACCTCACCCTCTTCCAGCACGCGCAGCAGTTTGGCTTGCATGGTTAGCGGCATGTCGCCGATTTCGTCGAGAAAAATCGTGCCGTGCTGAGCCTGCTCGAACTTGCCGAGATGGCGGCCGGCCGCGCCGGTGAACGATCCCTTTTCGTGGCCGAATAACTCGGATTCAATCAGCTCCGCTGGAACCGCGGCGCAGTTCAGCGTGACGAACGGAGCGCCTGCGCGCGGACTGCGCTCGTGCAGAGTGCGCGCCACCAGTTCCTTTCCGGTGCCGGTCTCACCGAGAATACAGACGCGCGTTTCGCTCGCGGCCACGCGTTCGACTTGCGCCATCACGCGACGCATGGTCTCGCCCTTCCAAACGATCTCGTGTTTGCCGAGACGGCGCGCCAGGTCGCGATTCTCACGCTCGAGGCGGCCGAGCTTCAGCGCGTTCTCCACGGTGAGCAGCAGTTTCTCGGTCGAGATTGGTTTTTCGAGGAAGTCGAGTGCACCAAGGCGCGTAGCCTTTACAGCCATCTCGATGTGCGCCTGTCCCGACATCATGACGACCGGGGTCGACACGCCCTGCGCTTTGAGTTCTTCGAGAAGTGTGAGGCCGTCCTTGCCGGGCATCACCACGTCGGAGAGTATCAGGTCGAAGGATTGCGACTTGGCGAGTTCCAGAGCCTTGTTTGCGTTGTCGCAGACGGTGGCTTCATGCCCTTCCAGACGAAACGCCCGCGACAGCGAAGCCAGCGTGTTGGCCTCGTCATCGACGATCAGTAAGTGCGCTTTTTGCGCCACGGTTCTCTCCCTTAAGCTTTCCTAAGTCTGTTCGGTTTGCCACGCGTGTTGTTGGCGCGGTAGTTCGATCCGAAACGTCGTTCCTTTTTCTTTCGTGCTTTCGGCGGAAATTTTGCCGCCGTGATCGCTCACCACCGACTGCACAATCGCCAGCCCGAGCCCAGTACCATGCTGCTTGGTCGTGTAATAAGGAGTGAACAATCGCCCACATTCTTCCTGGGTCAGACCGGAGCCGGTATCGGAGACGGAAATTTCAACCCGATCGCCCAGGATCTCGGTGCGAATCGTCAGCTCTCCGCCTTGGGGCATGGCGTCGATCGCGTTGAGCACCAGATTTTGGAGCGCACGCTGCAGCAGATCGGGATCGGCTGAAATTTCGGGCAACGCATCGGCCAACTCGGTGCGCACGGCAATCTGATTCTTATCGTTATTCTGCAATTCGTCCTGCTGCAATTGCGCATGAAAGACGCGCAGCACCGAGCGCACGAGATCGTTCACCTGTGTCGGCCGGCGCTGGGGCTGCGGCATCTTTGAAAATTCGCTAAAGCGTCCGATGATGGTTTTCAGATTGTTGATTTCCGCCAGAAGGGTGGCGGTTCCTTCGTGAAAAACTTCCTCGAACATCTCGGGTGATTTTTGTTTCGCGCGCATCAAATTCTCAACCGTAACCTGCAACGGAAAAAGCGGATTCTTAAGTTCGTGTGCCAACCGCCGCGCCAGTTCGCGCCATGCGGCGACGCGTTCAGCTTGCAGAGTGCGGTCTTTTTGCTGCACCAGATCTTCTGTCATGCGGTTGAACGATGCTGCGAGCTCGCCCAGTTCGTCGCTCGACTCGACCTCGACCTTGGCGTTGAGATCGCCTGCGGCGACCCGGCGAGCAGCCTCAGCCAGCGACACGACGGGACGTGTGACGCGGGCGGCGAACCACAGGCTGGCGAGTACGGCTACCAGAATTCCTGCGCCGCCGACCAGCATTGCGGCAGAGACGACCTGCCTTTGCAATTCGATCAACGGGCGCCGCGAACTGCCGACGAGAAGAACACCCATCAGTTGCTGGTTCGCGCCGGTCTGATTCGCCGGATTCTGATTGGTCGCAATGAAGATGGGTCCGGTCAGTGGGATGGCGTGAAAAACTTCGGCGTCAGCGGGATCGGAAGTCCAATGGATCACGCTCTGAGACTCCTGCAGCGTGTCGCGAACCTGTGCGACCAGCGGAGCGATCTTGTCAGCACCCGCAGCCGGCCCGTTCAAATCGAGCAGCGATTTCGGATTCCATTTTGCGCCCAGATTTTGATACAGCAGCACTCGTGTCCCGGTCGGGATGTCGAGCGTCGAGAGGAAGCCCTGGTCGAGCCGTTCGCCGCCAACCACGTACAAAGGTTGTTCTGCGACGCGGGTGGCCCGGACGGCAAATAAGCCGAGGGTTGCGCCATCCGGCAGTTCTTCTCGTTTTAGAAACGCTCCGGCGGGGGCAGCGGCAGCCGTACCGTCGCGAATCGCGGCTTCGGGATATCCGAACTTCGCCTGCCACTGCGAAGACGAAAGAATGGCGCCCCGGGAGTCGACGAGTTCCAGAAAATCGAGCTGCTGCTGACCGGCCACAGTGTGTGCTGCGCTGACGTACTCGCCTGAGTCGGTGACGCCGCGGTTCATATCGAGGGCGATACGCTGAACGGATTCGCCGGCGGCAACTGACTCGACCTTGCGTACGACATCGGACCCTCGGCGCTGGAACTCCGCTCGAAACTGAGCGGCGATGGCATTCGCGCGGTCCTGATTCGCCTGCTCGAAGGAGCGCCGGATGGTGCTGTACACCGACGCCGAAATGACCGCGACGCAGAGCAACACTGTCGCAGCAAACAGCAGAAGAAGTTTCTTGCGGAAACTCATCGCGCGCCAGCCTCGGGCCGCGCGTCAGGCAGTCGCCGATCTTCCAGCCAAACATTAGCAGTGGAATATCCTGCCCCGCTCCACCCCCCCAGTCGATCCGATTCCCAGCCGCGCACGCGGGCACTTGCCGCACTCGCCACCGGCAAATGAAAAAGCGGGATGACCGCGTATCCATCGAGCAAACTGCGTTCGGCTTGATAGAGATCGTCCAGAGAGTTGCCACGGGGCGCCGCCGGGAATATGGGCTGCGGCAATCCCAGTTGACGGGCGGCCTCGACGAGCGACGTGGCTGGATCGGGACTCGGCAGCACTGTGCGCACCAGGCGGATGTCCTCCACTCCCGACAACGATACTTGCACGGTGATGCCTGCTTCGCGCGCGTTGAGCGCAATGCGTTCGGCGATCAGTTGGGCTTGCGGGTCTCTCGGATCGTAGCTCAGATTGAGCACGGGTTGGCGCGACCCTGCGAGCAGTGTCCGGGCACGTTGCGAATTGGCCTGCGATAAAAAGACTGCGCTGTAGCCGGTCATCCAGTTGGGAAGAATGCCGGCGGCGGGTTCTCCTGCGCCTTTCAACAGGACGGACTGGATGGGCTTGCGCTCAATGGCGAGTGCCAGCGCTTCTCGAAGGCGAGGGTCCTGCGCCTTTGAGTTCGCGGAGACAACCAGTGCGAGCAATTCCACTGGCAACGACAATGATGTAGATGTGCCGCGCCGCTGCGATCCGTTTGTCGCCTGCGGCGCCACCTCGATCACGTCAGTCTTGTCCAGTTCGAGCGCGAGTGCCTGGTCGCGCAATGATTTGCCGAATTCGATCTCGACTGCGTCCACAAAAGGACGCCCCGCCCAGCTCTCTTCGTTGGCGGCGAGTTTCAGCCGTTTTCCGGGCTGCCACTCGGCGACGAGGAAGGGGCCGGTGCCGATGGGGAAGCGATTATTGCTCCCATTGCCATTGCGCTTGAGTACGAGATTGCGCGGTAGGGCTAGTTCGGCGAGCAGCGACGGCATGGGTGTCTCACTATCTATTGACACCGAATCTGACGATGCCCGCACATTCCAGTTGGGATGGACTGCACCTAGAATCTGCGCGATGGCGGCGGGCGACGCCAGACTGCCGTCGTGGAACTTCACCCCGCGGCGCAGCGTGAGTTGCCAGTGCCGGGCGCTCGGGTCACCCTGCCACGCCACGGCCAGCGCCGGCTGCGGGCGGCATTGCGCATCCAGTTTTACGAGGGTGTCGGCGATTAGCGAGAGCGTGCGTGCAGTGTCCCAGTAGTCAGCGGGCGTGGCGTTCACGGGAAGGTCTAGCGCGTTGGGTGCGGATTGCATCATGACGCGCAGGGTCCCGCCGTAGTGTGGGCGGGTTTCTCCTGTTGCATTTGTTAATGCCATTAATAGTGTCATCAGGGCCGCGCAAAGCAGTGTCTGCCAAGGCCAAGGTTGTCTCGAACGCAGGCAGCTGGCGAGCTTCGCTCGGCTTGGACGGGCGAGGGCGCCCGTCCCCACACGAGCGGTTCCCACACGAGCGGCGCTAATTGCCGCAGGAAATCGATACGCGATTTGCCTCATACCATCCTGTGTCTTTTCGTTTTACGATTGCCGCGGCGCCGTTACCGCTGCTTTCCGGCCACAGCGCGACGACTCGTCCGTCGAAATCTACGGCTGAACTGACTGCCACTGGATCGCGATCAGGGATCTCGAATGCGCGCAGGCTGTCGCGTTCGGTATCTCCGCTCTCCGAGACCAGTAGCTGCGTGCCGGTGCCGCAACTGGAGCGAACCGCGGCCAGATCGCTTCCCCATTTTCCGCCGCGAATTAATTGGTCCGTCATCCCATCCACAAGATGGAACGACCCATCCACCGCAGCCAGCATCCACAGCGTGTAACTTGATCGCGGAACGGCTGCTGCCGAATAGAACGAAGGAACATTGGAGACCTTTCCTATGCCGGGAGAGAGCGCTCCGGTAAAGAAATTGCGGGAGCCCGCAAAAAAAGCGCGCACGCTGGCATCGTCCGGCGTCAGGGGCCAGGGGTCGTCACTGTCGTTGCAGGTGAGCGCAAGCGCCGCCGCCGCGCTGGAACTTGAACGGCAGAACGTTCCGGGCAGATAAACGTCAAACAGGTGATCGCGGCGCAGCAACAGGCGTCCGCGCACGTCGCGGGGAAGGGTGCGCGAGTAGGTGGTGGGTAGTGAAGCTTCGAGCTCCCATTGCCCTAGCGCGTTTGCGCCATGATGGCGATAGATTGCGACAGTGCCGCCGTTGAGAACCAGCAGGCGAGCTCCTCCGGGCATTTCGACCAAGGCGACGTCGAGTATCGGTTGTTCTTGCGCGAACAGGAGAGTTGTTTTCAGAATGATCGGCAACGCGGTGGTGAATGGCGCTCCTGTTCCTGTTGACGATCGCGGCAACGAGACCAAGGCGACCTTCTTCTCGTCGGAGCCGATTACAATCTCGGCCGTCCAAACGTATTCGCGCAGGCTCTCGGAGAGCACGACTTCGACTGTTCCCATCGCCTGCTCGGCTTTGGCGGTGCTCACGCCTTCGAGGTGCAGTTGCGCTTCTAGCGCGCTGCGCACTTCGCGCACTGATTTGTCGTCGAGCGACGACCGGTTGGTGATCTCGAGTGCGAAGGCGCCGGGCCCGGCGGCCGCCGCAATCTTGTGCGCCAGCTGGCGGGCGGTGTCTCCGAGGCCGGAAGCGAATAAGGAAGATGGAAGAAAAACCGTCGCGAGTAAAAACGAACCCAGCCAACCAAGCCGCAGACCGCTAGACTCTCTCGCTCGCATGTGTGGAATGCGTTGATTATAGCGCGCTCTCGATAGCGGCTTATTCATAAGAGAGTTCTCAGTTCTCGGTTCTCAGTTCTCAGTCAAAGCCGAACCGGCTGGTCAGAGGATTTTTCTGAGAACTGAGAACTGAGAACTCTGCCTTTACTATTGTTGAGGTCTTCCATCGGAGGCCGTTTCCACGTCTTCCGCCTGGCTTGCATGGTTCGGAGCACTCATGCCGTGCATTATGTCGTTGAAGAAAAACTTGCCGTCAGCCGGGACCATCATGATCTGCAATTTGTCGGAGAGGCGCTCGGCGACGATTTTGTTGATCAACAGAGGATTCTGTTTCAGGATCGCGGCCTCGCTTGCCATGCGCTCGGCGTCAGCGGAGGCGGTCAAGCGAATGCGCTCGGCCTCGGCTTGCGCCAGAAGTTTGCGGCGCTCTCCCTCGGCCTTGCTGTCGATGAGTTTGGCCTCGCCGGCGGCTTCGGCATTCTTGACCGTCGCTTCCTTGCGCGCTTCGGCTTCGAGCTTCGATTGCTGAATCTGTTTCTCTTTCAGGGGCAGCAAGTACTGCATGGCATCGGACTCGCCCTTGGCTTGGAGCACGCGGACGGCAGCTTGTCCTTCGGCTCCTTTTACCTGTTGAACCTTGTTTGCTTCGGCGTCGGCTTCGGCGACTTTCACTTGCTTCTGGTGGATCTCGGTCTCGACACCCATGCGGTCATTCTCTTGTTCCTTCAACAACAGCGACTCCAAGCCCTGGGCATACTCTTGCGGAAGTTCGATATCCCGCAGCATGACTTCTTTCACCACAATCCCGTCGGCGGCCAGCCGTTTGCGAATGATTTCCGCGGAGCGCTGCCGAATTTCTTCGCGCTTGGCTGAGAAAACTTCGCGAACCGTGTAGCCCGGCACCAGTTCGCGCCAAGCGGTGGCAACCACGGGCGGCACGATTTCTTTCTCCAGAGGCTGCGGCAGATTGGCTTCAATGTAGTCGAGGCGCTTTGGGTCGACCTGGTAACGCACGGTGATGGCGAGGCCCAAGGTGAGTCCTTCTTTAGCTTGGACACGCAGGGCTTCGCCCTTCGCCGCGCCTTTGGCCAGAGAATCTTCGCTGATGCCGGTGGTGAACAACTGGTCGCGCGTGTTGAACAGCTCGACCCGCTCGATCAGCGGCATGACGAAATGCACGCCCGGATATAGAGTTCCAGCCAGCGTGCCTTTAGTCTGGCTCACGCGCACGCCGGCCATTCCGCTGGGGACGATCACGATGCCAGCCGAGATCAGCAGCGGCGCCCAGGCAAGCATCGCGAACGCAACTGTGGTGCGCCAGCGGATTGCGGGCGCGGGACAGGGCGCGCCTGCCGCTGGGTCTAAATTCAAACGTCGGCGCTGGTAGGCAATCAGCAGGTAAGCGTCGTAGGTGAGAATTCCGGCGGCGATCACGAACATCGCGATTCCCGCAGTGAACAGCAAATATTTCAGCAACAGCATGGTAGTACTCCTTTCAATTCTTTTGCGCGTGTTCGGAAAATTGTTTGGGAGACTCGGCGCGGCGCGCGAACGCCATGCGGACGATTTGTCCAAAGATGAGTTCTTCGATCAGCAGCGACGCGGCCAGTGAGAAAGTTAGGCCGCCGATGATTACCAGACCTTGCAGCATCGTTTCCATGATTAGCCTCGGTGCCCTCGAAGAAAGAAAAGGCAAGCGGTGAGCCAGAGTTAGACGATTGAAAAGAATGGAGTTAATATTGCGCCCAGGCGGGATGGCGTGTCTGCGGAAACGCGGGCGTGTCTGGGGTTACACGGGGTTGGCGGCGACCAATCCAATCGTCGAAATCGGGTGTCGCCTATCATTTGCGAATTCCGGACGTCGAACGCCGACCTTGAAACTTACCTCCCGCTTACGCATCGCATTGTGTGCTAACGTCTGCTCATTGGCCGCCTGATTCCCGTGGAGACGCGGGTCTCCGTGTCTCCGCACGCAGTGAGCCGGGGCAAGCCCTGTCTCTACGGAGGGAGTTTTTTCGCAACCACCTGGAAGGACCAATATGATCACTCGACTCGAAGACAAGGAACTCAAGCGGCAGAGTCGCCGGCAACTGCTCAAACTGGCGCCCGTCGCTGCGTTGGGCGTTTTTGCGTTTCCCAAGGTGAGCGACCGGCTGGTTGCGGCCGGAGTTCGCTTCAGCGACTGGGCGTCTGGCGTGCTGTTTCGTTCGCAGCATCCGGCGCAGACGTTTTCAGATTCCGAGGTCGTTCCGTTTGCGAAGTTCCCTTACAACGGCTACGACGTGCTCGATCCTGAAGTCGATTTTGAGAAGTGGACGCTGACCGTCGAGGGCGACGTAAAGCGCCCGGGAGAGTACACGCTCGCGCAGATCAAGGGGCTGCCGAAGCTCAACCAAAACACGCGCCACGTGTGCGTGGAAGGTTGGGATGTAGTCGGCGCGTTCGGAGGGACTCCCATATCGAACTTCCTGACCCTGATCGGAGCGAACACCGGGGCGAAGTTTCTCGAGGTCGAGTGCGCGGATGATTACTACGAATCGATTGACATGGCTTCGGCGCTGCATCCGCAGTCGCTGCTCTGTTACGAGATGTATGGGCAGCCGCTCGATCGCGGGCACGGCGCGCCGTTGCGTCTGCAGATGCCGA
>Ga0210400_10001936_pt1 | contig 19900 bp, 16 predicted proteins | sample IncBWH26MmetaG_FD_155456 | JGI IMG/M metagenome (GOLD analysis project Ga0210400, IMG submission 155456) | Forest soil microbial communities from Barre Woods Harvard Forest LTER site, Petersham, Massachusetts, United States - Inc-BW-H-26-M | ecosystem: Environmental > Terrestrial > Soil >...
CCCGGCCGCCGCCAATGGGGACGGCAACCGGCGCATTCGCAAGGTGCTTTTCACCGTGCTGGCCATCATCGCGGTGATCGGCATCGGCTACGGCGTGCGCTGGCTGGTGTACGGGCGTTTCATTGAAACCACCGACGATGCCTATCTGCGCGCCGACACCGTGACCGTGGCGCCGCGCGTCAATGGGTACATCGACCAGATCTATGTGATCGACAACCAGATCGTGAAGGCCGGGGATCCGCTGGTGCGCATCGATTTGCGCAACTATCAGGCGCTCCTGACCCAGCAGGATGCGGCGGTCAATGCCCGCAATGCCGATCTGCAGACCGCCGAGAGCCAGCTCACCCAGCAACAGGCGGCGGTGGAGCAGGCCCAGGCGCAGCTGGTGGGCGCCGAGGCCAGTGCCAAATTTGCCCGCGATGAGGCCGATCGCTACAAGGGCCTGCGGGACGCGGGCGTCGAAACGGACGAGCGCTACGCGCAGGCCGTCAACCAGCGCAATCAGGACGCCGCGGCGGTGCTGGGCGCACAGGCCAACGTGAAAGTCGCCGAGCGACAGCTGGACACGGTGCGCAGCCAGATCAACCAGACCCGTGCGCAGCTGGCGGGCGCCAAGGCCGCCACCAACACCGCGCAGCTGAACCTCGATGACACCATCGTTCGCGCCAGCATCGACGGTCGCATCGGCGACAAGACCGCACAGGTCGGCCAGTTCGTGCAGGCGGGCACGCGGCTGATGTCGGTGGTACCGGTCCAGGACGTTTACCTGGTCGCCAACTACAAGGAGACCCAGGTTCGGCGCATGAAGGTGGGTCAGAAAGCGATCGTCAAGGTGGATGCGGTGGGCGATGCGGACATTCCCGCGGTCATCGACAGCTTCGCCCCCGGCACCGGCGCGCAATTCGCGCTGCTGCCGCCCGAGAACGCCACCGGCAATTTCATCAAGATCGTGCAGCGCGTTCCGGTGCGCATCAAACTGACTCCCTCAAAGGAGGTTGCCGCACGCCTCCTGCCGGGCCTCTCGGTCAGTGTCGCCATCGATACCCGCAACGACGGTCAGTAGCCATGAGCCCGGCCGGCAGCAAAGCGGTGCACGCCGAACCCAATGCGACCACGCAGGACTGGATCGCAGTCATTGCCGGCGCGCTGGGCGCGCTGATCGCCACGCTGGACATCTCCATCGTCAACTCGGCACTGCCGCAGATCCAGGGCGAAATCGGCGCCACCGGAACCGAGGGCACCTGGATCGCCACCGGTTATCTGGTGAGCGAGGTGGTGATGATTCCGCTCACCGCCTGGCTGTCGCGAATGCTCGGCATGCGCACCCTGCTGCTCATCTGCGCGGTCCTGTTCACGGTCTTTTCCGTCATGTGCGGCGCCAGTCACGACCTGGCGACCATGGTGATCGGGCGCGTGGGCCAGGGCTTCTTCGGTGGCGCGTTGATCCCCACCGCGCAAACCCTGGTCCGCACCCGCCTGCCGCAGCACCAGATACCCATCGGCATGACGATGTTCGGTCTCATTGTGCTGTTGGGGCCGCTGATGGGACCGGTGCTGGGCGGCTGGCTGACTGAGAATGGCAGCTGGCAGTGGTGCTTCTTCATCAACATTCCGGTGGCCGTCGGCCTGATCAGCCTGCTGCTGATCGGCGTGCCGCACCAGAAGGCCAATATTCACGAACTGGTTGAAGCCGATTGGCCCGGCATCATCGGTATGTCGATCGGGCTCAGCTGCATGACCATCGTATTGGAAGAAGGCCAGCGCGATCAGTGGTTTGACTCCGACGTGATCCGCACGCTGTCCGTGTTTGCCGTCCTCGGGCTCACGACCTTGGGAATCACGCAATTCACCAGCAAACGCCCCGTGCTCAAGCTCCGACTGCTCAAGAACTACACCTACGCCAGCGTGATCCTGATCGTGATCACCATCGGTATGGTGCTGTACAACATCCTGTATGTGCTGCCGCAGTTCCTGAGCGGTGTCGCCGGCTACAACGCCTTCCAGTCCGGCTGGATCCTCGCCCTGTCAGGTCTGCCGGCCTTCGCGCTCATGCCCGTGCTGCCGCGCATCCTGAGGTTCGGCAATGTGAAGCTGGTGGTCGGTTTTGGACTGATATGTTTCGCCGTAAGCTGCTTCATCGATATCCATCTCACCGCGCAATCCAGTGGCCGCGACTTCGTCGCCTCGCAGCTGCTGCGCGGCGTCGGCCAGATCTTCTCCTTCATGCCGCTGAACCAGATCTCGGTCGGCGCCGTGAGCCGCAGCGAAACGGCCGATGCCGCGGGGCTGTTCAACATGGCGCGCAACCTCGGCGGCACGATCGGCCTGGCGCTGCTGGGGGTGTTCATCGACCGCCGTACCGAGGTGCATGCGGATGCCATCCGTGAGTCGGTGAATGCGAATTCAGTGCTGCTGCAGGATCATCTGGCCCAGCAGGGCGCCGTGTTCTCGGCCCAGGCCGGCGATGCGGCGCTGGGCCAGAAAATGGCCGTCGCGTCCCTGGCCGGCCAGATCCATCAACAGGCCATGGTCATGACCTTCTCGGACTGCTTCTGGATACTCGGCGTGGGTCTGCTGGTGATGCTGCCATTGCTGCTGCTGCTGCGCTCGCCGCAGCCCACACTCCGACCCGTCCTGGAAGCGCATTAGCAGCTACCCGTCGCGGAAAACCATCATGTCATCGTTCAACAACCCCCTTCTCCTCGCCGGCATCACGCTGATCCTGGCCGGCTGCACCGTCGGTCCTGACTATCACGGCGCACCGGTGGTCACCCCAATGGGCAAGGCCTTTGTGCGCGCCGATGGCAGCAGCGTGAATGCTGAGCCGGCCGCGCAGTGGTGGACGGCGCTGGGCGACCCTGAATTGAACCATCTGATCGATCAGACGCTCGCCACCAACCCTGGAGTGGATGTCGCCCGTGCACGCCTGCGCGAGGCGCGCGCCACCCTGCGCCAGCAGACGGCGACTGGTTTGCCCACCACCGGCACGACGGCGGCTTACCTGCGCACCGCCAATGTCAGCTCCCTGCTCGGCGGCGCCGCCGGCGGCTCGGGCGGCGCGGACGGTTCGGGCGGTCCACCCGCGGGCAGCTCGAGCTCCTCCAGCGGCGGCGCGCTCAATCTTTATGTGGTGGGATTCGACGCCACCTGGGAGCTGGATTTCTTTGGCGGCAACCGCCGCGCCGTTGAAGGGGCAGCGGCCGCTGTCGACGCCTCCGAAGATCGCGTGGCGGATGCCATTGTCAGCCTCACCGCCGAAGTCACCGAGTCATACGTGGAGCTGTGTGACGCCCGGCAGCGCCAGGCCCTGACACAGCAGAACATCGATATTGAATCGCGCCTGGTCGAGATGATGAAACAGCGCCGCGCGGGCGGGGCGGCCACGGATCTGGACGTGGTGCGGATCACCAATCAGCTGGACACGACCCGCGCGATGCTGCCGGCGATTCGCGCCACCATCACCGAACAGTTGAACCGCCTCGCGGCCCTCACCGCACATGCGCCCGGCGAGCTGGACGCCGAGCTGGCGAATGTCGGCCCGGTCCCGGCCCCCCCGGCGAGCACCAACATCGGGGATCCGGCCGCGCTGCTGCGCCGCCGGCCCGACATCCGCATCGCGGAGCGGCAGCTGGCGCAGCGCACCGCCGCCATCGGTCAGAGCGTGGCGGCGGAATTTCCCAAGGTGAACCTGCTGGGCACCCTCGGCTTTTTCGCCACCCATCCCGAAGACCTGTTCAACAGCGGCAATTTCACCTACCTCGCCGGGCCCGTGCTGCAGTGGACGCCGTGGGATTTTGGACGCAACCGTGCCCGCATCGCCCAGGCCAACGCCGGCCGGGATGAGGCGGAGGCGAACTATCGCCAGACGGTCCTGAACGCGCTTGCCGATGCGGAAACTTCCCTGGCCCGATACGGCCAGCAGCGCGATGCCGTGACGGATCTGGGTCTGGCCCGGGCTTCAGCCGAGGAGTCCTACCGCCTCACGGAGCTGCGCTTTCGCGGCGGCACCGCTGCCACCACGGACGTGCTGGATGCCGATACCCGCCGCAATCAGGCGGACCTGAGCTATCAGCAGGCCCTCGCCCAGCTGACCCAGGACTATGTGGCCCTGCAGAAGAGCCTGGGACTGGGATGGGCGACGCCTTCCGGGAGTTAATCCCGCCGCCAACGGGTGACTCCCGCCCCGGCTCCCGGCATGATGCGCCACTCACGACAATCATCACCCAGGGGGAACACTCATGACTATCGGATCGACGGGACTCGCGGCAGCCGGCGCGCTCGGCATTGCGCTGTTTTCGGGCGCGGTGTCCGCTGCGGATGTGCCGGCCAGCGCGCCAGCGGCCGCACCTGCGGACTACGCGGTCCTCAACCTGAACGTTTCCGTCAACGCACCGGCCGATGTGGTCTGGCAGAAGGTCGGGGGCTACTGCGATATTTCCGCGTGGTTGAAGCTGCCCTGCAGCCTGACGTCAGGCAGCGGCGATGTGGGGACGATTCGTCACCTGGCCATCGGCAAGGGTGTTGATGAAATCATGGTGGCCAAGACCACCCACTCCTATACGTATACCCAGCCGGACACGACCATCCTCTACCATGGCACGCTGCAGGTCGTTCCCGATGGCAAGGGTCACGCCAAGATCCTCTACAACCTGATCTGGAACCAGGGACCGGATGGCACCGATGAGGCGAAGGCCAAGGACCGCGATCGCCGCACCAAGGCGTTCACGGGCGCCCTGGACAACATGAAGGCCATCGTCGAGGGGAAATAATCGGGCGGCGGCAGCGGTTCAGCCGAAGGACAAGGTCCTTTCCCGCTGCTGTTCCTCCTCGTGCATGACCCACGCGGGCTTGAGCAGATCCTGATAGCTGACAATGCCGACGACCCGCCGGGAGGCCGAATTCTCCAGAACGGGTAATCGCTCCACGGACTGCGAAGCCAGACGCAAGGCTGCAATCCGGCATGTGTCGGTGGGCAAGGCGACGGCTGTCTGCCACAGCGGCAGCTGCGCGACCGGCCCGTCCAATTGATCAGCGGGCACGCCGATCAACAATTCGCGGTCCAGCATGCCGATCAGTCGCTGGCCGTCCACCACCGGATAGGCGCGATGCCGCTGGTTGGCCCCGAAATATCTGCTCTTTACATCCGTGATGCGCTCGCTGGCGGCGACGCATATCACTTCGCGCGTCATCACTTCCCCCACGAAGTGGCGTTCCAGGGGATCCACGCCGTATTCCCGAAACACGTGACGGCCGCGACGTGCGATCTTCTCCGTGAGAATGGATCGCCGCATAACCATCACAGTGAAGCCGTAGGCGATCGCGCAGCTGAGCAGGGTCGGCAGGATGGCATTCACGTCGTGAGTCAGTCCGAACGCGAAAACGACCGCCGTCAGCGGTGCGCGCATCGTACCGCCCAGTATCGCCGCCATGCATACCAGGGCCCAAAGCTGTGGGCTGCCGCCGGGCAGCCAGGGCGCCAGAACCGTGCCCACGCCCGCGCCGATCATCAACAGCGGCGCCAACACGCCGCCGGATGTGCCCGAACCCAGCGCAACAGCCCAGATACACAGTTTGACCAGCAGCAGGCTCAACGCGGCCGACAGCACCAGGTGGTTCTGCAGCAGGTCCCCGATTACGTCATAGCCGACGCCAAAGGCCCGCGGTTGCAGGTAGCCGCCGACGCCGACGAACACGCCGCCGATGGCGGGCCACCACATCCAGTGGATCGGCAGACGCTGAAACCCGTCCTCCACCCGGTACAGCAGATAGGTCATCAGTGCCGACACCGCGCCGCTGGCAAGGCCCGCCACGCAGCAGGAGAACATCGCCACGACGGTGACCTCGGAGGTCTGCATCGGGAATAAGGGCCCGGATCCACTCCACAGGGGACGCAGGAAAGCGGCCACGGCGCAACTCAATGCCACCGGCAGGAGACTTCGGGGACGCAACTCAAACAACAGCAGCTCCACCGCCAGCAGTACGGCAGCAAGCGGAGTCCCGAAAACGGCTGTCATGCCGGCGCAGGCGCCGGCGACCAGCAGTGCCTTGCGTTCAGCGGCGGTGAGATGAAATGCCTGGGCCAGCAACGAGGCGGCGGCACCGCCGGTCATGATGATCGGGCCCTCGGCGCCGAAGGGTCCGCCGCTGCCGATCACTATGCCGGATGACAGGGGCTTGAGAATCGCGACCTTGGGCGACATCCGGCTCTTGCCGAACAGGATGGCTTCCAGCGCCTCGGGAATCCCATGGCCGCGAATCTTATCGCTGCCAAAGCGCGCCATGAAACCTACAATCAGGCCGCCGATCGCAGGCACTAGAATGACGATCGGACCCAGATGATGATGCGCCGGTGAGCGGGCCGCCAGCGAGACGCTCTGGAAGAAGAACAGGTTGGTAAACAGCCGGATCGCCGCCAGCAGCATCATGGCGCCTGCGGTACTGATCACCCCGATGACCAGGGCGAACGCCGAGAGAATGATCAGGCGATGATTGTCGGCGAAATCCCCCACGCGGGCGGCCGACGGGCTCGTGGCATCCTCAGCTGACATGCGCCACCCGGAATACTTCGCGCAGCGACTGCAGCTCATCGCGATGCCGAACGGCAATGCGCTCCACCAGCCGCCTCGCCCGGGCGGTCAGTTGAACCTCGACCTGGCGCGCATCCTGGTCGCGACGGTGCTTGCTCACCAGCCCCAGGGCCGCACAGCGGTTTATCAACGCTGCAGTGCCGTGGGCACTGGCCTGCAAGCGCCCCGCGAGTTCCCCCACGGTGGCCTGGTCGGGCCCGGGGAAACCACGAACGTGCAGCAGCAACAGGTACTGGGTCGGTGTGATCCCCGCGGCGCGCGCGGCGCGCTCGCTGAAGCGCAGGAATCGCGCCAACTCGCTGCGGAAGTTGGACAGCGCAACATATTGCCGATCTGCGAGCATTGCCGAAGTTCGTCCCGTTAAAAAAGCGGGCCAATATATCACAGCGTGATATATCGGCCCGTGGCAAAACCGTCGACTGGTTCTCACCGGGCGAACCTACCGCCAGTCAGTTCTTGTTGAGCTTCTCGAACATCGGCTGCCGACCCGCATTGCTGGTGATGACCCGCAGCTTGAACAGCCAATGCCCGTTGACCTTCACCAGATCATCACGCTCAGTACCCTGCTCAACGAATTTCGGCGGGCCTTCAATGGTCGCCGAATTGATGCCCGTCCACAGCGTCTCGGCTTTGGCGGTATTGCCATTGACCACGACCACGACATTGGTCAGAAGCATGCGGAAAATTCCCGGCAGTTTCGTGCTACCGGCGCCGATCTTCTGGTACACGTCCTTGATGGCGGATTCGCCCTGCCCCTTCAGGCCATTCACATCGATGACGCCGTCCGGCAGATAGTAAGCCCCGAAATCACTCTCGGCCTTGCCCAGATGCGCGTAGTAGTCCACCAGCATGTCCTGAATCTGCTGCTTGTCGAGCAGCGTCTGCAGCGTGGTCGCGGGCTGTTCGGCATGGGCCGGCTGCATCGGGGCCATGGAAACGAGCAGGGTCGCAGCAAGCGCAATGCCCGCAACCGTGCCGCTGAAATGCGTATGGTTTCCGGATCTATTCATATTTGTTTCCCCTCGTTAAGTAAGTGACTCAGGCGCTTCGGGCTACCGCGGCAGCGGCAAAACGCGGATTGGTCTCGCGCAGTCCCAGGGCCAGCAATGCGGCGATCAGCGGTATGACCGCCTCGATCAGCAGCGGCGTGGCCAGGGTGGAAAGATCTGCCAACCTGCCGGCGATGAGCGGACTTAAGGCGCCGCCGCCAATTTCGCCAACGCCGATCACCAGGCCCATTGCCGTCGCCGCGCGCCTTGCGGATATCGTTTCAGAGGGCACCACACCCATGAACAGCGGGAATGAGCCTGCGCCAATCCAGCTTATCGCCATCAGCGCTGTCATCAGCGTCACCGAGCTGTGCACCGTCAGGGCTGCGACCGGACACAGCGCCAACAGCGCGCAGAATGCAATCATGATCGGCCGACGACCAAACCGGTCGGACAGCCAGGGAACCAGTACGCCACCGATCGCCGGACAGAAACCAAGCACGGCCATGACATGTGACATCACCTTGTTCGACTGCCCCAATGATTCGGTGAGGTAGCGCGGGATGAAGATTGACCCGATCACCAAGGAGCCCACCATCAGCACGCTGATGCCACAGCACAGCGCGATATTGCGGGTGGACAGCATGGCCCAGATCGAATCGGATGGCGCCGTGGCCTGCGCCGCAGGCGCAGCCGGCCGCGGCGGCTCATCGACCAGCCACCAGATCAGCAGCGCCAGAATCAGGCCTGGCACCGCAGACAGATAGAACGCGGCATGCCAGGAGTAGGCATCGGCCAAGGCCACCAGCACGATGGGCGCCAGCACAGTCCCCAGCACGGAACCGAAGACATTCTGGATGATGCCGGCATTGAGGCCGCGGCGCTTTTGCGCAGTGACGGCCAGCAGTATTGCCAGGCAGATCGGCAGGAACGGCCCTTCAACAGTGCCCATCACCAATCGGGCCGCGAACAGCGTCCAGAACGACGTGGCGAGTCCGGAGAGTACCGAGCACAGCGAGAACACCACGATTGCGGCCAGCAGGAAGGGCTTGCGCGCCCCCAGGCGATCGGACCACAAGCCGATCAGATAGGCGCCGATGGCCCAGGTGAATGCCAGAGCCGCAGGCAGCGCCGACAGTTCTGTATTATTGAGATGCAGCTCCTTGATGACGTATGGCGACAGGAAGGTGATCGACATGCGGTCCCAGTACGCGAAGCCCCAGGCCAGCCCCAGCAGCAGCAGCGTGCGCATCTCAATGATCATGGGACGCTCCTGCGGAATACTCGCCGGGCGCTGTGGCATGTCCATCCCCCTTGACAGCTATGATATTTCTAATCGAAAACGTGCCCTATGCCGCACGCATCCTGCCAGAATTCAGGTGCCGGCATCACTACCACCGTGCGACCCCCGGGCATTTCGTTAACGTTAACGATTCCGGGGCCAACGGTAATTGTCGGGACTTTGGCATGGCGCACCGCGATCATGGCTAAGTGACTCCCTTGCGCCTCTCCCGTCCCCGGACCCGCGTCGCCGCGCTGGGCGTGGTCCTGTGCGCTGCTGCTGCGCTGATCTGGCAGCTGCACGTGCGTCAAATCGAAGCTGCGCTGGTTCGCGCCGACCCGGATCAGGCCGTCGCCGCCCCGACCCTGGTGAACTTCGCCCTCGACCGTGCACCGGCCCTGTACCGCCGCCACTGCGCCAGCTGCCACGGCCGCGACCTGCGCGGCAACCATACCTTGGGTACCCCGGACCTGTCCGACGCCATATGGCTGTTCGGCCTGGGAGACCTGCCGGATATCGAGAATACGCTGGACTACGGCATCCGCTCCGGGCACCCCAAGTCCCATAACATCACCGACATGCCTGGGTTCGGACGGATCGGACAGCTGTCGGCAGCGGAAATCCAGGACGTCGTGGAATATGTGTACGCCTTCAGCCATGCCGATGCCAATCCCGAGGCCGTGCGGCGCGGACGACCCTTATTCATGGACAAGGGCAGCTGCTACGACTGCCATGGGCAGGACGCCACGGGCAATGTCGATTACGGTTCGCCGGATCTGACCGGGCACTCCGGTTGGCTGTATGGCGGGGACCGTCAGACGCTGTTCCAGTCAGTCTATGACGGCCGCCACGGACTGTGTCCGGCCTGGATCACCCAGCTCAGTGCCGCGCAGATCCGCGAGCTTGCCATCTTCCTGTACATCACGGCGCGTCGCGCGCCCCATGCCCCGACCGGGGCCGCCGGAGCCACCTGATGTCCGTCCTCTCCCCTGAACCCGCCGCAGCGGGGACCGCCATGGACTTCACCCGGGTCCATACCCGCCGCTCGCTGGTGCTGCTGGCCATCGGCGCGATCACCGGCATCGCCATCGCCGGCTACGGTCTGTTCACGGCCAAGGGCACCCGGGTGCATGGGGTACCGCCGGAGGCCATCGCACTGGTCAACCAGCGCCCGATCCTACGCAGCGACTTCATCACCCAGGTACAGACCCAGTATTCGGTGCGCTTTGGCGAAACCACGCCGGCGCAGCGCCGCCAGGTGCTCGATGACATGATTGATGAGGAAATCATGATACAGCGGGGCCTCGAAGTGGATCTGCCCAGCTTCGACCCCGATGTGCGATCCACCCTCGTGGCGGGCGTGGAGCTGCAGTTGTTCGCCGACGTGCTGGCCCAAAAACCCACCGCTGCGCAGCTGCAAACCTACTATGACGCGCATCGCGCCAAGTATGTCCGCGACGGCGTGATGCGGCTACGCGACCTGGTCGCCGCCGTGAGCCCCCAGCGTCCGCTGGCCGATGCCCGGCGCGATGCCCTCGCGGCCGTCGCCGCCTTGCGTCAAGGCGCCACGCTCGACAACGTCCTGGCGCAGTTCAATCTGGCCGACTCGCGCCGGCTGCTGGACTCCGGGCATGTGGACCAGGGTGATGTGTTTGATTTCGCCGCGCGGGCGCATCTGGACGCGGCGGTGTTTGCCGCCGCGCGCGTCCTCACCACCGGCCAGATCAGCGACCCGGTGGCCGCGGCCGATGGCGTGCACGTCGTGGTGATGGTCAAGCGCGTGGCGCCGGCGCAGCGCGGTTTCGCCGAAGTGAGCAACGAAGTCTGGCGCGATGTCACCGAGGATGCGAAGCACAGGGTGCGCGTCAACAATCTCAAGTACCTGCGCAGCAAGGCTGACATTCAGGTCGCGGCGCCGTGAAATGCGCGTGGTTCAAGCGGCTGCGCGGCGGCCTGGTCGCCACCTTGTGCGCACTGGCCGCAGGCCAGGCATTCGCGCACACGAAAAGTGAAACGCACACCGTCTGGCAGATCGTCGGCACGACCGTGCATCTGACCTTCACGATGCCCATCGTCGAGGCCAACCGCCTTGCGGTCAATGGCGTGCTGCCGCCCCCCAACAGCCGCATTACCGATTATCTGATGGCCCATCTGGCAGTCAGCGCAAAAGGCGGCGCCTGCCCGGCGATCGGCCCGGTCCGTGCCGTCGCGGCCACGGAACAGTTCCGCCGCTTTGAGATGTCCTTCCAGTGCCCAACGGCGGATGACCTGCAATTGCACTCCGCGGCGTTCTTCGAGCTGGTGCCCTCCCACGTCACCTTCGCGCAGATCGAAACTGACAAGGGCGAGTTCGTCGAGCAGCTCTTCACGCGCGAGCACCAGCAGGTCGCGGCCTCGGCCGTCGCGGGGGGCGAACTGGCCAGCGCCAGCTTCTTCCGGTATGTGCAGCTGGGAATCATGCACATTTTCACCGGCGTGGATCACATGTCGTTCCTGCTGGGTCTGGTGCTGATCTCCCGCCGGGTACGTGACCTGGCCTTCGTCATCACCGGTTTTACCCTGGGTCACAGTGCGACCCTGGCGCTGGCGGTCACCGGCATCATCCGGCCGCATGCCGAGTACATCGATGCCCTGGTCGCCCTGACCATCGCCGTCATCGGTGCCGAAAATATCGCAGTCGCGACGCACCGTCCCGGCGTCGTGGCACTGGGGCTCGGAAGCCTGCTGCTCTCCATGGCACTCGCGCGCATGGGCGGAGTGGGCCTTCTGCCCTCGACGCTGCTGTTCGGCGCCGCCCTGTTCTGCTGCTGCTACCTGCTCATTTCCGGCCAGCTGCGCGACTCCGGACGCGTGCGTCTGGTGGTGACCTTGATGTTCGGTCTCATCCACGGGTTCGGCTTCGCGTCGGATCTGCTGGAAATGCGGCTGCCGACCGGCCGGCTGGCAGAACTGCTGGTGGGCTTCAATTGCGGCGTCGAGATCGGCCAGCTGACACTGGTATTCGTAGCCCTTGGCATCGTGAAAATGCTGATGAAGGTGCACCTGTCGCTGCCGCGACCGATTGTCGTGGATACCCTGTCAGCGGGACTGGTCGGACTCGGCATGTTTTGGTTCATCAGTCGCAGCTTCGTGTGACAGAATCACCTGCCGCCTGCCATCTCCGGGGAGACTGCCGTGCACAAAATCGAGCTTTCCGACGACGTGCTGAAGATGATCCAGGCGCAGCGTGGATCGCTGCACCCCTTCCAGCGGCTCGATCTGCGGCGCACGGGCCACATCATCGTGGATCTGCAGAACGGCTTCATGGAGCCGGGCGCGCCGGTCGAAGTGCCCATGGCACGCGAGATCGTCCCGAACGTCAATCTGATCAGCGCCGCCATGCGTGCCCACGGTGGCCGGAATTTTTTCCTGCGCATGACGGTGGACGCGGAGTCGCGCGCCAGCTGGTCCAACTGGTTCGCGCATCTGCACAGCCGCGACAGCGGCACTGCGCTGACCCAGGCGTTCACCCGCCAAGCCCATTACTGGCAGTTGTGGCCCACCCTGCAAGTGCTGGACGGGGATGAGCAGGTCGAGAAGTTCCGCTTCGGTGCGTTCGTGCCCGGCGCCAGCCAGCTACATGAGATTCTGCAAGGTCATGGGATCGACACCTTGATCATTTCCGGGACCTTGAGCAATTGCTGCTGCGAGTCCACCGCGCGTGATGCCATGCAGATGAACTACAAGATCATCTTCGTCTCGGATGCCAATGCCGCGCTGTCGGATGCCGCACATAACGCGACCCTGGAAAACATGGCATTCCTGTTTGGGGACGTGACCTCGACCGGCGAGCTGCTCCACTGCATTCAGGAGTCATCCGCCACTGGCTGAGGCGCTTGTCGTGCCGCTGGCGACCGCGGTCGCTCGATCCGGCCGAGCAGAAAAATATAGGCACAGATGCCGATGGTCAGATAGATGGCCGACACGCCAAACACCCAGGCATAGGAGTGCAGTGCCGTCACCAGGTAGCCGGTGATGATGGGCGCACCGATGCCGGACACCTGGTTTGAGAAGTTGACGATGCCGCCCACCTTGCCCACATCCTTATGGCCGGCGATGAGCGACGGCAGCGACCACCCCACCGCCGCATGCGCCGATAATCCACTGATCGACAGACTGATCCAGACGAGGGCCTGCGCCGCGGTGTGGGCGCGAGCGGCGCCCAGAATGCCGAGCCCGCAGCAGGCGCCGCCGATGAGCACGAACCGCCGCACGCGATTCGCATCGACACCTCGCTTGACCAGAAAGTCCACCAGCCAGCCGCCGATGAGCAGTTCGCAGACCGTGGCAATGAGCCAGGGCACGCTGGTATAGAGAAACGAGTGCATCAGGTCGATGTGCAGCGCAAAGGCGAAGTAGCTGGGCAGCCAGGTGAGCAGCAGGTAAAAGATGTAGTTGTATGACCCGAAGCCCAGCGCCAGACCGAGCACTTTGCGCTGGCCCAGCAGCCGCCACAGCGAAGAGCCCGGCGCATCGGCTTGCGTCGCGCCGCGCTCATCGCTGGCGATATAGCGTCGTTCCACTTCACTCAGTCCGGGATCGTCGTCCGGGTCGCGATATACGCGCCAGAAGTAGATGAAGTAAGCCAGGCTGATGGCGCCGGTCATGGCAAAGCTCCAGCGCCAGCCGGCCCAGATCAGCACCACGCCCACGAGCGGAATGCCGATAACGGAAGACAATTTGGCGGCTGAGTCGAACAGCGCTGTCGGCAGGCTGCGCTCATGCGGCGGAAACCACTGGCCGACGGCTTTGGCGCTGGCCGGGAAGGTCGGCGCTTCGCCCACGCCAAGCAGAAACCGCGCGCCAAACAGCGCACCCAGCGAAGGTGCAATCGCGCCGCCAAAGGTGGCCACGCTCCACAGGCCGGTGCCCGCCCGGCCGACACGGCGCACTCCGAATCTGTCCAGGACCACACCGATGGGCAACTGACAGAACCAATAGGTGAGGTTGTAGGCGCTGGAGAGATAGCCATAAGCCACGTCGGAGATTCCAAACGCGACAATCAGCGCGCCGTGCGAGGCGGACAGATTCACGCGGTCGAAGTAGCTGACCAGCACCCCGATGCCCAGCAGCCACGCAATGCGCCAGCGGCGCCTCGGGACGCGCGTCCGGATCCCCAGTGCCTCAGGGGTCAACGGCCGCCCTGCACCACGGTATTTTCGAGCGTGCCGATCGGATCGATGGTGATTCGAACCCGGTCGCCTGCTGCCAGCGTAAACGAGTCGGGGGGCACAATGCCGGTCCCCGTCATGAGATAGGCGCCGACGGGGAAAATGTTATCGCGGAACAGGTATTCCACCAGCACCTCGGGCCTGCGCTTCAACTCCGCCAGCGTCGTGGCGCCGGAGAATCCGATCTTCCCGGCGCGCAGGATCTCGAGCCGAATCGCGGTCGACGCCGGCAACGGATCGTTCGAGACCAGTACACACGGCCCCAGCGCGCTCGAGCGGTCATAGATCTTGGCCTGCGGCAGATAGAGGGGATTTTCACCCTCGATGTCGCGCGAGCTCATGTCGTTGCCGATGGTGTAGCCGATGATCTGCCCGCGCGGATTGATGACCAGAGTCAGCTCCGGCTCGGGCACGGACCACTTGGCATCGGTGCGGATGCGCACCGCCTCCTCAGGAGCAGCCACACGGCTTGCCGTGCCCTTGAAAAACAGCTCGGGCCGCTCGGCCGAGTAGACGCGATCGTAAAAGTCACCACCGCCCGCCTCCTTGGCCTCCGCCATGCGCGCATCGCGGCTGCGGTAGTAGGTGACGCCGGCGGCCCACACCTCCTGGCTGCCGATCGGCGCAAGCGCGCGCGCACCGCCAAGGTCCGCAACGCGGCAGGGACCGGAGGCGAGGGCAAGGAGATAGGCCTGCAGATCATCGTGCCCAATCAGCGCATCCCAGTCCTGCTCGGGCACGCGATAGCCGCCTCCTGCGTGCTCCAGGATATTTCCGTCGTTGGTCCGGTAAAGCTTCAAACGTGCCTCCTAGTTGGAGCGCAGAAATCCGCGCTTCAGCTTCTTGAGAGTCTGATCGTTGTGTGCGTCGCGAAACCCAGTAGCAATGCGAGCGGGGCGCACGATCATGCTGACAAGTATCGCATAGGCCGGGCCGCACTGGCGCGAAGTGACTGGTAAACCAGCCTTATTGGCGCGGAAGCTCTGCCAGGAGACTGCCGCGGCCGCTACGGAATTCCTGGATCTCAAGAACTCAGACTTTTCGGAGTTCACCGGTCGGGCAGTTCTTGCACTCGCGCGGGATGCCATTGCGGCCGGGTGCAACGCCGCAAAACTCAGCGGCCCGAATCGATCGGGCCGCTGCGAGGGTCAGTAGGTAACGGTTGTATTGTTGGTCACACTGCGAACACCCGGGCTACCCCACGCGGTCTGTGTGGCGAGATCCCGCTCGGACCAATCATGGACATAGCCGGACAAGGTCACATCATTGCCGTCGACGCTCACGGATATGCTGTTTGAATCCTTCCGTGCCCGGCGCAAGAGTGCCGCTTCAATATCCGCCTTCACCAAGGGCGCGGACACAATCGGTTTGATCGCGATCAAATCAGACACTCCCTTGACTCCCATAAGGTACCGAACGGCATCAACGGCGGCCTTGCGCTGATAGTCCCACTGAACCTCTCCGGATAAGGTCACCCAACCGCCTTCGACCATGATCGCGACGGCGTCCTTGGGCAGACACGTCGTCCACTGAAGTACGTTTTCGACCGTGCGGGCAATATCCCCGTCGGTACGTGCGTTGAATCCTGCCAGGCGCACGTCGATTTCGACGGCGAGCGCTTTGACACCGACTACGCGCAAGGCGGCTCGTTCGACTTCGAGCTTTTCCAAGTAGGTGCCGACATGCCCTGCCAGGGTGACGACACCGCCTTTGACTTCGACGCCGATCTCTTCGGAGTGAATCGAGGGCTCCCAGGCGAGCTCGGCGATGACATCGCTCTGTAACTGACTGTCTGTCTTCATGGTGCGCATCTCTTTGGTTGACATTGAATGCGCAGCCTGCGCGCCGCATTGGGCGCCGTCTGTACGTACATGCGCCTAGGGAGGGTCGGCAACGCCCCCGTCCCTCCCCGCGGATTACGTACTTGTCCGGACAGACGCATCGGCGGCGCCCCCGTATTGTGCGGCCCATAGATAGGCTACGGGGACTCAGTATGTCTGCACTCGGTGCCGCGGTGTCTGAAGAGTTGCTGCGCAGGATGGATGGCTATTGGCGCGCGGCAAACTACCTGTCTGTGGGGCAAATCTACCTGCGGGACAATCCGCTGTTGCGCAAGCCCCTGACGCTCGATCATGTGAAGCCCATGTTGCTCGGACACTGGGGAACCACCCCGGGTCAGAATTTCATCTACGTGCACCTGAACCGGGTCATCCAGCAGCACGACCTCAATATGATCTACCTGAGCGGCCCGGGCCACGGCGGGCCTGCGGTGGTCGGCAATGCGTACCTCGAAGGCACGTACAGCGAGGTGTATCCGGAAGTCTCGCAGGATGAGGAAGGGCTCAAGCGCCTGTTCACGCAATTTTCCTTCCCCGGCGGCATTCCGAGCCACGCCTCCCCGGAGTGCCCGGGATCCATCCATGAGGGCGGAGAACTGGGCTATTCGCTGAGCCACGCCTTCGGGGCCGTTTTTGACAATCCGGACCTGATCGCCGCCTGCGTCGTCGGCGACGGGGAGGCCGAGACCGGACCGCTCGCCACCGCCTGGCACTCCAACAAGTTCCTCAATCCGATCACCGATGGAGTCGTTCTGCCCATCCTGCACTTGAACGGCTACAAGATCGCCAATCCGACGATATTCGCCCGCATCAGTCATGAGGAACAGGAACAGTTCTTCCGCGGCTGCGGCTGGAATCCCCTGTTCGTGCGCGGCTCAGATCCAATGCTGATGCACGCCGCCATGGCTGCGGCGCTGGAAGAAGCCGTGGCGCAGATCCGATCCATTCGGGACCGGGCACAGGCCGAAGGCATTCCCTCGCGCCCACGCTGGCCGATGATCGTGCTGGAGTCCCCAAAAGGTTGGACCGGCCCGAAGTTCGTCGACGGCATACCCAACGAAGGCACTTTTCGCTCCCACCAGGTGCCCCTCTCAGTGTCGACTGCTGCGCCGGAACACCTCGAGAAGCTTGAGGAGTGGTTGCGCAGCTACCGGCCGGAGGAACTGTTCGATTTCCGCGGTCGCCTCATGGCGGAGTTTTCCGTACTGGCCCCGGCAGGCGAGCGTCGCATGAGCGCCAATCCTCACGCCAATGGCGGGGCGCTCCTGCACGATCTGGTTCTGCCGGATTTCTGCGACTACGCTGTCGATGTTCCCTCACCTGGTGTCACGGGGGTCGGAGACACGCGGGTGCTTGCCGAGTTCCTGCGCAAAGTCACCGCCCTGAACATACCGGCTCGCAACTTCCGGATCTTCGGGCCCGACGAAACGATTTCCAATGGATTGGAACCGGTGTTCGACGTGACGGCCCGACAGTGGCTGGCTGACACGCGAATTGATGACGAGTATCTCTCCCAGGATGGGAGGGTGATGGAAATGCTCAGCGAGCATCAGTGCCAGGGCTGGCTGGAGGGGTATCTGCTGACCGGCCGCCACGGACTGTTCAACTGCTACGAAGCCTTCGTCCATATCGTCGACTCCATGTTCAACCAGCATGCCAAGTGGCTGAAAGTGACCGCGCGGATCCCCTGGCGACGCAGCATCGCCTCCCTGAACTACCTGCTGGCCTCCCATGTGTGGCGTCAGGATCACAACGGCTTCACGCACCAGGATCCCGGGTTCATTGATCATGTGGTCAACAAAAAGGCGGAAATCGTCCGGGTCTACCTGCCGCCGGATGCGAACTGCCTGCTGTCCGTCATGGATCATTGCCTGCGCAGCCGGCACTACGTGAATGTCGTCGTGGCCGGCAAACATCCCTCGCCCCAATGGCTGACGATGGATGCGGCGGTCATCCATTGCAGCAAGGGGATCGACATCTGGGACTGGGCCAGCAACGATCAGCAAGGCGAACCGGACGTGGTCATGGCCTGTGCCGGAGATGTGCCCACGCTGGAGACGCTGGCTGCGGTTTCGATTCTGCGCAAGCATTTGCCCACCCTGCGCATCCGGGTCATCAATGTCGTTGACTTGATGAAGCTGCAACCGCACAGCGAACACCCCCATGGCCTGGATGATCAGCAGTTCGACGCCTTGTTTACCTGCGACAGGCCGGTGATTTTTGCCTTTCACGCCTATCCCTGGCTGATCCACCGGCTGACCTACCGTCGGACCAATCATGCCAATTTCCATGTGCGTGGCTACAAGGAGGAAGGCACGGTCACCACGGCCTTCGACATGACGGTGCTCAATGACCTGGACCGGTATCACCTTGCCATGGATGTCATCGACCGGGTGCCGGCCACCGGGACACCGGGGCTCTATCTGAAACAGCTCCTGCAGAACAAATTGATCGAACACAAGCGCTACATCTGTGCACATGGCATGGATATGCCGGAGGTGCGCGAGTGGCACTGGAGCACGCCGTGAAAGACCTGCACCGGATATTGGTCGCGACCGACTTTTCCTCCGCCGGCCATGCGGCCGTGACCAGGGCCGGGCAGTTGGCCGCCCAGAATCACTGCCAACTGATGGTTTTGCACGCGACGCCGGACTGGACCTTATTTTCCGAACGGGCGAGCGCGCATCATGAGCATTACGCGAACATCACGCGAAATGCCGACGAATTGATGCGCCGCGAGGTCTTGTGGCTGGGTCAGGAATACGGGTTGACCACGGTGCGCGGCGAGGTCTTCCGGGAACGGGCGACGCAGGCGATCACCCGGGCCATCGACTCCTTCCAGCCGAATCTATTGGTCGTTGGCGCGGGGGGCGAGCATATCGTGCTCAACGGCGAATCCGTCCTGGGCGGGACCGCCTTGAAGCTTATTTCGCAGGTCATTGTGCCCTTGCTCCTGGTACGCAATTCCTCATCAGTGCCTTATTCGGCGACGCTGGCCGCTGTCGGGGGCGATATGGACACGGCCAGGCGACTGACGCACTGGGCTAGCGCCCTGGTGGGCTCCGGAACCTGCCATGTGGTGAGAGCGTACGACGCCCCATATGCAAATCGGATGCGGTTGTCGCGGTATGACGATACCGAGATTGCACAATCCGCCGAGGAGCAGTCTCGGCTCGCGCAGCAGGATTGCGCGGCACTGGAACGCACAATGGAGGGCGGCAGGCATCTCACGGTTCACACTGTTTGCGGTCCGCCCGTGCCCAGTGTCCTGGGCCAGGTGAGGCAATATGCGCCCCAATTGGTCGTCATCGGACAGCACCGGCATCAGATCAATGAGCAACCGGGAGCCTGGGCCGCAGGTATCGGTACCCGGGTTGCGTATCATTGCCCGACGGATGTGCTGCTGGTCCCCTAGTTACGTTACTGGCTAACCGCCGCGAATATGAGGCCCGCCAGGTACGTGACGGCCGCCGCGCAGGCACCGATTGCGATCTGCCGCACACCGGAGAACACCGCTGAGCGTCCGTTGAAGAACGAAGTCGCAAGTCCGAGCGCGAACAGCACCATCAGTGACAGCGCGATACTGCCGAGAATGGCGAAACGCGGCGGCAGTACCCAGTATGGGAGCAACGGGACCATCGCGCCCAGTGCAAACAGCAAGAAGGACAGTGCCGCAGCGTGGCCGGCATCGGCGAACGCAGCGTTCCCACGGGACTGCGGCGGTTCCGGCTGCCGATCCAGAGTCTTCACATCCATCTGACTTTCCGCGAGTTCGCGGGCGTTGGTGACCGACAACCACTCCCCGAGCGCCATCGAACAAGCCCCACCGACCAGCCCCGCCATGCCCGTCAGCAGTATCGTCCCGGCCCGCGCGCCTGCGCCGGCCACTCCCATCATCAGGCAAAAATTGGAGGCAAGCCCGTCATTGGCGCCCAAGACGGCCGCGCGCAGATTGTTGCCCAACGTGGCGCTTGCTCGGGTGCGCATAATGGCC
>Ga0210400_10001937_pt1 | contig 19897 bp, 18 predicted proteins | sample IncBWH26MmetaG_FD_155456 | JGI IMG/M metagenome (GOLD analysis project Ga0210400, IMG submission 155456) | Forest soil microbial communities from Barre Woods Harvard Forest LTER site, Petersham, Massachusetts, United States - Inc-BW-H-26-M | ecosystem: Environmental > Terrestrial > Soil >...
TACAAGGCTAACGCCGACCGAGGAAGCGGTGGGACCCCGGTATTACATGGCTCCCGAATTGGAGGACGGCCGATGCCCCGACGTGACTCCGCGAGCGGACATGTACTCTTTGGGGAAAGTGCTGTATTGCATGCTGTCCGGAGGGAAGATCTTCGCGCGAGAGAGGTTCGGTTCGCTCGAATGGAGTCTGCCGGAGCTCTATGATGATGAGCGCTACAACCTCTTCCTCCCGCTATTTCGACGGACAATTGCCGTATCACCGCATGATCGGTATGCCACAGTTGAGGAGTTACTGGCAGCTTTCCACGATATCAAAGAATCTTTCGTCCAGCATCCGGGTACCACCCTGCATAACAAGGCGTCTGCTGCTAAACAATCATTACAGGTGCCAATCAGCATTCTAAACGATTTGAATTCTGGGGAGTGGACCGAGCTCCTGAGTCTTCGGCGCCGGAACATGGCGGCATTCTCGCCCGAAATTCTCGCCGCTGCCAGAGTCTCGATGCGACCAACGTTCGCCGGCCTTTTGGCTCTCGAAGCGCTTCGCCACGAAAGTGAACTCAGTCATGCGGAGCTTGTGGAATGCTGCTGCGAGGTCGTCAAGCTCATCGGAAGGAATGACGATGCCTTCTTCACGCTAAATGAAAACTTGGAGCGAATCCAACTACTGGCGCTCGAATCTTGCGATCCGATCGCTGCTTCCACCATCGCGAAGAACCCGATATTCGCCTCGCGGGAAGTGTTGAAGGCGTTATCCGAGCAATATGATCGACTTGATGCCGACGCCAAAGAAGCCTTCTTGATTGAACTTGTCGCCAAAGGCGTCACAGGAAAAGAACGGCTCTTGCTCAAAATCAGCAGAGCGGATCTCAACAAAACCATGCTGGCCATGGTTGTCGCGGGTCTTATGCACGCTGCCACGGATTCCACCTTGGAAAGAATCGCTGAGCTTCTGCGTTCGTCCACGAACGTCGAAACTCTAAATCCGATCATAGAAGGCATTGCCTTCAAAGGAAGCAAGCATTCGATTCGCGCATTGCTCGATCGTGATAGCTATAGTAAGCCCGTCGTCTCGATGCTAACCCTGATAATCGCTGCCTCGGAGGAGTCCACGCCGATGGCTGACGAATAGAGCTAGTGCACAGCGACGAGGTCGATCGAGACGCGCTGCGACGAATCTGATTGCTTATAAAGACCATGACAGCGTACGAAGGTTTATTTCGTCATTGGTCTGTGCCAGTTCCGCGATGTAGCTCGCCCATTACAAAGTTGTGGCCGACAATTGCGTCCAGCACCTTGTTTTTGAGACCCATTCAGTGCGGCGAGTTCCTGCTCGAGGTGGTTCGTCATGTTGGCTTCAGAAGCATTTAGTAAAGGTGCGCCACACGGAGAAAGCTCGGCTATCAGGATCTATTTCCCGATAATGCATGCCGAGCGCGGCTGACGACGACGGCATCAAGCGACGGGCTCAACACAAGTCCCGCGAGCATTGCCTCCGCATCCGAGAGTTCGCTTCTGATACCCGCGGGAAGTCGATCCTTGATCTGCTCGTAAAGCCACATTGCTGCGACCGAAGCGTAGAGGCCATGCATATGCTCTATCCCGCCAGCTGCAAACTCCGCGGCCACTACACCCAACTTCCAGGAAGCGAGGCGATCAGCGCGGCGCTCGAAAACGCGGACTTCACTATTTATTTGGGAGATAGCCTCCTGCAACTCCGGCTCACTGGGCGTATCACGCATTAGTCGTTGCGCAAGATTTCGGAATCGACCAGCCTGTAGAGAGCGGAAATTCCTGGCAACCTCAAGAGGAGGAATACCAGATACTGCAAGGAGTCCATCTGATACCGCGTGCATCCGGTTGGCTACCGGATCAGCCCGGTGCAGGCGCGTTCGCCCCAGGTAACTCGCGATGATGTGGCTGTTCCAAGTTTCATCATATCCTTTCATGGAGCGTGGTATGTACGTGGCCCCAAGCCCCAGAGCCCACTCTATTCCGGCGCCGCAGTTCGCGAGCTCTACTCGAGCGTCTTTGTTCGCGAGTTTTAGAAACACCTCGCCGAGGTAGGCGCCGACACCGAAGCCGAAAGACGCGAGCGCGCCCCTCATCATGAACATATCGTGTTGCTTTGTGAAAAGTTGTCCGTATGTGGCTATCAACTCTCGGTGTTTCTCATCGGTTACCGCTTGTGCCATGCCTGAAAGAAGGGCGGCTCGCTGAGTAGATGTTAGAGGTGCAAAGAGGAACGGCTCTTTCGTCTGGCCACGCGCAATGGTCTTAGCCGCCAACGCGCGCGAAAGTATTATCGCAGTCCTGTCCGCTTCCGCAACGGCTTCAATGAGCCGCGAAGGATAGTTAGGCGCTGAATGGGGGAGGATTATTCGCACTCGCTTGAGCCGCACCAGCTCCTGTAGATCCTCCAGGGGCACCTGGTGTTTCGATAACCAGTCAAGGCCGTCCTTTTCGGGCGTTAGATCGACGCGATCGTAAATTGTCAGAAGCTCAGAGAGTCGGCTTTCCCCACAATGCTCCACGTCGTAGAGGCACGCGAAATTGAAGGATGGAATTGGGTCCGGCTCAATGATTGCCTGCGTTGCCCTGCGAGATAGGAACTTTCGCCACTCATCTTCATCCTGATGTACAAGATCTCTGAGAACGCCTGTACCAAGCTTGACGTGGCGGCTCGTCGCAAGATCGAGGTCGGCCAGCAGTTTGGGTGTAGGTGTTGAGGGCTGCGGGGCAAGCTGGGGTTGTATCAGGGCGAAGTCGATTGATCCTTTGATACCCACTTTGGCTGCAGCCTTTACGACACACTCCCGTTCCTGGTCCGATAAAACGTGAGGTGCTTGGAATACCCACGTATCTAGGCCGTTATCGAAGTCGATCCCGCCCGGCGGCAAGTGAGGATCCGAGAGCGCCAATAAGCGATTGAAACTCGGTACGGACAGTGGCGCGCCATTCAGCCAGATCTCATTCTCGTAGTCGCTGGGTTCCTCTACGAGAGTCCCGACCTGAGGTGGCTCTCGCGACAATTTGATGTTGCAGGTGATCGGGCGCACCTGTTTATCGAAATACTCTGCCAATTCGGCAAAGGCGCCCTCCTTGCACTCTAAGACATGGATGGTAAAAGCCATTCCCGCCTCGTAAAGCGCGATGGTCAACTCTGGTCGGATAAACCTAAACTTGCTAGTAGCCCAAATCGCCCATTCCCTATGAACGAACATCAGTCCCCGGTTGGCCGAGGCCATGTCTGCAGTAGAGTTACTCATGACCGTCCGGCCTCGAGCGTAAATCAGCGTCGACACATTATCTCCGATTCAGGCCTCATTGGCTCGGCGTACAGTTGGGGAGGTGTCCTGACTGCTGTATGAGAGACGCGAACCATGAGAACTGAATACCTGAAGCCAGTTACGGAAGCCGCAGGCGTAGCGGGTAGTGGTAAATGGGCTGCCATAAATTCACAGATCAAACGGCTTTGTGCAAATCCCGGAGTGGGGAACGCTTGGCGGGTAGAGGTCCTATCCTCACTCTGCGCCTCGGTACTTTACGAGTACCAGTCTGCGAAGCATGCCTACGAGGACCCGGCTTCCGAGGTGGCCCTTATCGCGTGGCGGGCACGGAACCTCCTGGAGCTGTCCGTCTGGAGTATTTACTGTGGCAAAAGCGAGGCAAACATTCGGACCTTCTATGCAGACGGCGGACGTGATGTGCTTGGATTGCTTGGCGCCTTCGAAAAGTGGGCAAAGGCGACCGAAGGCGATCATGGGAATGCGATTGCGGGGAGGCAGGCAAAGAAGGATCTCGTGGCAAGAGCCGCCGCCGAGGGCGTTGAGTCATTAGACGGAGCCTATAAGCTGGTTAGTGACGCTGCGAAAGAGGTGGGAATGGGTGTGAATTTCGCCCTGTTCAACAAGTTGCTCTCCAAGTTTGCCCATCCGACCGCTATGCAGGTTCTTGCGCCACCAGATGATGGGAAGACAAAGCTACAGAAGGAGATATTCTTCAGCCACGCCTGTCTTTTCTTTAACGGCGCAGTTTCCTCTCTGGAAACACAAGTCGATCAGGCATTCGAGGGTGTGACAGGATAAATGTCGCTCCGCGTGCAAAGCCTGGCTTGAGACTGAGGCGTCTGATAGTTTTGACGATGATGTCAACGAGGAGGAAAATCACTCCATAGCAGTTCCGAAGGATTGCAGATTGCCCGCTTGTGGAAAGAGTGAATGCGTCAGACCTTAAGGCTCGGGAGGCTCGCCGCCTGGCCCCCCCGCTGGATATCAGTCCGCGCGGTGCGAAGGCCTATGCCGATCAGCACTTCCCGTTCCGACCAGAGTTAGCGGCGCCGGCGGCCATCCGATGCTCCATCGCCGTTGATGGAAGTCTAGAGGCGCGATTTCAAGTGCATCTCTATCCGCTTACTCCCCAGCTGATCTGGCGCCGGGCCTATGACAAAGACCGATATTGTGAATACCTCACGCAGCGGGAGCTGAACGAGCGCTTCCGGGACATCGTGGTGAATATGTTCGCGCTAACTGCGGAGGCGAAGATAAGCTTCGTTGAATCGGGGCCGGGTGGGGAGTACTGGCCAAAGAAGCTCGCAGAAGTCGTTGAAGAGCTCCAGTTGCGCTATGGGCCTTTTCCGAATGGATTGACGCCGGGTCTAATGAAGCCTCCCACGGTGCCTGACTTCGCAAGTGACCTAGCGAAAAAAGCCGCGAAGGTCGCTAAGACAAGACCAGGCAGTACGGGGACTATGCTGGTTCGCTATGGTAAGCCGGAACATATTCGAGACCTATATTTAAGAGGTAGGTTCTTGGCGCAGCCTGCAACCACCTACTCGGACACCGATTTCAGCAGCGCAGTGCGTGATGACGAACGCGCCCTCAAGGTGTCCGTCGCCGTTAGGCGGGGCGCGATACTAAAACTTGCCCAAAACCCTCAGGACATGCCAGCAGAGTTCAAAGGTCAGCGGATGGATTTCGAGATCACGCACCCTGGCAATTTTTGGATGTTCTGTATGTCAGCGGCCGCGGACCCTCGGCTCTTCGTAGATTTCCCAGCGACGGCCTGCTTAATCATCAAGGATCGCGCCGAGTTTGTGCGTAGAGTACTTGCGTCAACCTCAAAGTACCTACCAAACGCAGTGCCTCGATACGGCATGGTGAGCTACATCGATCCGGTCCTACCAAAGACGCCGAGGATCGACATCCGAATGTCGAAGCACTTCAAGTATGCTTATCAGAATGAGTTTCGCTTTGTGTGGGCATCGGCGGATGTGGATCCTAAACCAACTTTCGTAGAGATTGGGGATCTGCAGGACATCTCGGAGATGATCGAACTGTGATTGGGATCCACAACTGAGGATTTCGATCAACCACCTAGAATCTCAGTCCGCACAAGAGTTCAACAAGAGTCATGCCGAGAACAATATTTTACGCGTGGCAAAGCGACACGGACCCCGCTGTCAATCATTTCTTTATTGGCGAGGCGCTCAAGGGGGCCATAGCTGCGATAAATTCAGAGTTGCAGCTGCAAGAGTCTGAAAGCCAGGTGATCTTCGATCGCGACACGCACGGCGAACCAGGGATGCCACCTGTTGCCGATACTATCTTGAAGAAAATTGACGGTGCCACAGCCTTTGTCGCCGATCTAACGTTAGTCACCACCCTTGAGGCTAAAGACAAGGGGTTGCCAAACGCCAACGTCGGAATCGAGCTTGGGTACGCAGCGAAAGCTTTGGGTTTTCAGAGAATCGTGGGAGCAATCAACACTTATTACGGACCGCCGTCCAAGCTTCCCTTCGATCTGGTGCATCGACTATTCCCCGTCGAGTTTCGCCTAGTTCCCGACGCTGATCAGTCACAGAAGGCTACCGCACTGAGCGACCTCACCGCACAATTTACTAGGAAACTGCGCACGATTATCGGCACGGTAGGGTTCAGCACTTCAGTGGCTGATCCCTTACCGCCTCATGCACAGCGTTCGGTGAATGCCGGGTCCTTCGTCGCCGAAGGCCCCATCGCTCGCGCCAATTCACGAGACGCCGAAGGGCGGAACAACGAGCACGTTTTTTGGCATCATAATCCGAGCGCCTCGCTACGCCTCATTCCTAATATGCCAAAGAGCTTTACCCGCTCACGCCTCGCACGCCTCGCGGCTGGCGCCGTGCCGCCCCTTCACGCATTTGGAGACTCGGGGCGCCAGGAGATCATTGCTAACCATCACGGCGCTGTAGCTATTGGATATGAGGACTATCTTCCGGATATTGCGATGCAAATTACGCAGGTCTTCCCCACCGGAGAAATTTGGGGCATCAGCCGTAAGCTGATCGAGCCCATATCTACCAAGCCCGCGAGGACGCTACGTATTCCTTGGCCCGAAACGCTGTTGGTGTTTGAAAGAACGTTGGCGCATTACATGTACTTTGCACAGCACGCACTGGCGCACGAACTGCCCGTCACGATTGTTGCAGGACTGGAAATGGTCAACGATATGCAGATGATTTTCGATAAATCAAAATGGTATGCGGATGCGCCAAAGGCCCACTGGTTCTTGGAGTCATCTATCAGCTCGGTTGCTGTCATTTCCGAATGGGACGCGGCGCCAGAAGCCGTTCTAACGCCTTTCTTTCGTAGGATGTTCGAGGCCTGTGCTGCCAGTTACGATGACTGGCGCCGCGAGAAATGAGCGCTGTCGATGTGGCTCGGGTACCTGACCGGCTAGGCACGATGGATGAGGGCGGAGCCAGCGCGGCACGACTGCCGGTCGGAACCTGACCCGAAAGCGGTTAAGGTGCCTCCTGCGAAGCCTTACCGAAATCTTGGAATGGATCATCGTCCTGCCGCTGGAGACTTACGCATTCGTGTTCAAGCTCTAATCGCAGTGTCCAGATGGCCCATACCCGGACGATTACACTCAGTTGGCGGGCTGCCGATGCGCCACCGGGAATGTTGATGGGGAGGGAATAGGGAAGGCCTAAGGACTGTGATTTCCAAACTGTGTCGCGAGCCGCTCCCTAAGATGCGATTGGGCGGCGAGATCTGACAGCCCAAAACCTGCAGGCATTCGGGCGAGCCTGGATTCGTCGATTGGGTCCCAGCCCTCAGCATCGTCATCCAGGGCGAGCCACCTTTCAGGTCCCCGCAAGTCAACGTCTCGCCTTATCTGGAGATACCTTGAGAGATTATCAAACTGACTTGCATGCAGATGCCTGGTGTGCCAGGTGGCGCCGATTACTCGAGAGCTCAGATCCGGGGTAAGTTGCGCCTTCGCAAAATCGAAACTGTGTGCTCGGACCCAGCTCGTCGAGAGAACTATGCTCACGTCCGGATACGGCTTCAAGAGGCTCTCAAGGACTTCGCAGCTCTCAAAGAGTGTGTGGACCGGCCGATGGGGCTCAGTAGGGTGCAAAACGCCATCAAAATCAAGGTACAGAATATTTGTAGATGTCGAGCGCGTATCACCCATTGCGGAACACCTCATGACGCGACTTCAGGGAGAGCCTAGTTTCGTCCATTGGGTTCCGTCCCTTAGCGGCGGCTACCGAAGTGCGGTCTATCCACACGAGGACGGAGTCGCGCCGATGGGCACATCCTATTGACACGGCAGGCTGAAGTGCCAGCTTCAATCCTCATCAAGCATTGCTTGCGGCCACTCAATCTTCGCGCCTTTCAAGCGAGCTGGCCGCACCAGCATCATGGCCTCCGGTGCAACTTTGCCGGCCGCTACCAACGCGCAGTCGCGGGATTGTGATCTCCGCTTCATTGCCAGGAGCTGCCTTCCGGAGGCGACTCGAATGCGAATGCCCTTGACGGCGGGGGCTTTCACGGCGAAAGCAGCATAGATGCGAGAACGCTCCTTTTTAGTCAGTAGTCCAGGAAAGGGCGCTTGTTGCCGTAGCCGGACGCCACGTTCGCTGATTTCACTGATCAGTGCCGCTATCATCGGGACAGGAAGATCAAGGATCTTTTCCCATTGGCTGGTCCACGACGACGTTTTTTGACCGTTCTTGCGCCAGCGGGAGAGGTTCGCCCTTGTCTTTAGCAAGAGCGAGGGATTGCGCATGATCTTGAGGGCAATGACAGCATGCATTGCGAGACTTCGAACCTCGACAATTCGGTAATCAGAAAAGGTGGAGTGTGCTCGTACTCGGAGCTCCGGGTGAGCCTCCGCTCCTACGGGGTTATCCCGCTTGCTACTGGCACGCGGCTTCTTCGGTCGCTTGAATCGGCTTTTAGTCTTGCCGCTTTCCAAGTGCTCTCTAGGCTGTTTTGTTCTGGATTGCATTGGCGCAGATATTGAGTATTACTCGTTTCCCATGTTCCGAGTCCTCCTAAAATAAGTCCTCACTTACATCGCCGAACGGCACAGATTCGCCCATCAACTTCATGCTCGTCCTCAGGCCCAGCATTTCATAGGAAGTGCGTGGACTGTGGCGGGGCCTTCCCGCTTGGCCTTTTCTCTCTGCCCTGCTCGCTTGAGCCGCCACATCAGCCGGGCGTGCATGACCTTGCTGATACGTTCGTCGCGCATCTCCAATCACTCGGATTTGCGCCGCTCCTCGTTGTCAGGGTATTTCTGTAGAAACTTTAGTAGCGTTGTTCTGTGATGGAGGGTTCTAGTCGGTAAAGGGACGTTTTGCATCATGGAGATGACCTGCGCTCGCGTGATTTCATGTCGCAATGGCGGCTGAATTGACAAATTGACAGCCTCGATTATTGCAGGCTCGATCCGGCACTCGAGTCTGCTGCGAAACGCTTCAAGACTCTTGGGCGTGCGCGCCCTCTTAATCTGTTCTCTAAAGCAATTCAACACCGAATCAGGGACGGCTAGGTCAATGGACTTGCCGGTGTCCGGATCTGATAGGCGCAGCGTCATGGTTCCTCCTATTTACTTGCCCACCCACCATCGTTGGCGGTCTCGATCATACGATAAAGCATATATGCTTTAGACGAAAGATGCTGCGTCATGGACGATTTGGCTTGTGCCGAGAAAACTCGAACACAAGCGATTGGCGAACGAATTAGGGCAATTACTGCGGAGGTATCGATCCGAAGCAGGATTGACGCAGTACGAGCTTGCCGAGCTTTCGGGGATCGATGTGTCTTTCATATCGAGGGTCGAGCGCGGTCGGACGCAGCCGTCAGTAGGTACATTTGTGCATCTGGCGGTAACACTGGAAGTCTCGCCAGTCGAATGGATGCGGCGCCTTGTTACAGCTGTAAACGTCAGAACGAAATAGGTTCCGTCAGCGTGAGATAGGAAGGCACGGAATGCCCGGAGTGGGACTCGAACGGTCTCGCTCTTGTGGGGGGGGCGCATTTTTCCAGGAAGTGTAACCAGCCGCCCGATGGGCGATTCCAGATCGAAAGCGCCTGATCGTTGTAACAATCCCTTTGCCAACTGATTTATGGACGGGCTGGCGTCGTCCTAGAACCCTTAAATGCCGGTAAAGTCTAGAATTAGGGCGGCGGCCGCTTGCGTTGGCGGGCGCGTTTGGGAAGGCGCGCAGCGCCTCATGGGGTGGTGCCCAGTGACGGACTCGAACCGTCATGCTCTTGCGAGCGGCAGATTTTCTTACCACTTCGGCTTTCGCCGCCGATTTACATCGTTCGTGGTCTGGAGCACGCCTTCACCGTGGCTTTGTTCAAGCTTTAGGTGCCCGCCGTCTGCTCTCTACACCTTCCCAATATTGGTTATCGGGCTTGGCTCGGCGTTAGCTTACAGGTCGCTTAGCCTTCACCGAGTTTGACGGGCTTCACCTCTGAGATTTCTCTTAGAGGGCTCAATTTTTAGTCGTGAGTCTGCTGTGTCTACCAATTCCACCAACCGGGCATAAAACAAACTACCGGTACATATACCGCTTGACTCTAATCATCCTATCCGCCGTGAATCGCCGGAAAAATGACCGAACCGGTATACCTTTACCCCCCAGACTGCGTCTACCAATTCCGCCACTCGGGCCTTGAGGGGGCAAGGGGCGACATCCTAGCGATTCAGGCATCGCCTCACAACGCTCGGGGGAGTGCAACCTTTTGCCCGGCTGGCGCATCTTATCCATAGGTGACCAGACTGGCTGAAATCCGGGTGGCGGAGGGCGTACTTGCCGGCGCGCGCGCAGGCGATGCGGGCGCGCAGGCGCAGCTTTATGCGCTGGTGGCGCCGGGGGTATTCGCCCTGATTCGCCGGATTGTCGGGGTCCGGGCCGTAGCCGAGGATGTATTTCAGGACACCATGATCACCATGTTCGAACAATTGGACCAGTACCGGCAGGAGGCCCCGCTGGGCGCCTGGGTGGGCAAGATCGGGCTGTCCCGCAGCCTGATGTTCCTGCGTTCACCCTGGCACCGCGCGAGGCTGAGCTTCGGCTCGCATGCCGATGCCGAGGCGCTGCTGGATCCGGTCAATCTGACCCAGCCGGGGCCGGATGGGGCGGCCTTCGACGTGGAGCGGGCCCTGGCCAGCCTCACCCCGACGGCCCGGGCGGTGGTCTGGCTGTACGAAGTGGAGGGTTGGTCGCACGAGGAAATCGCCCGCAGCTTTGGCCGGACCGTCAGTTTTTCCAAATCCCAGTTAGCCCGGGCGCATCTGCGCCTGCGGGCCTGGTACGAACCCGAGGCATCCCAGACATGCGCCCCGACCTAGATCCGAGATTACTGGAGCGACTGCGCGATCTGCCGGACGAGGCGGCGCCCTTTGACTATGCCGAGTTCGCGCAGCGGCGCGCCCGGCGGCGCGTGCAGCAGACCCAGCGGCCGCTGCGCCTGCTGGCCGCTGCACTGGCCGTGCTGTTGGCCGGATGGGTGTTCCGGCATGGACTTGCGCCGCTCGTCGGCGATGATTTCCCGGTGGCCGATGCGCCACTGCCGCCGCTGGCACCGCCGGGCATCGCGCCGGAGGCGCACTGGCCGGCATTGTTGCCGACCGTGGATGCGCAGAGCTGGCTGGATTCGCATCCGCCGCGGGCCCTGGTGCGGGTACCGGCGCAGATGGCGGTGACCGAACTGGAAGATCAGATCGCCACCCTGGATGACCAGTTGAATGCCGAACGGCTTTCCCATCCGCATGCCCAGCAACTGGCGCTGCTGCAGCGGGATCGCGCGCAGATGGTCGAATCCCTGGCCCAGGTGCGTTATGCCCAGAACATGGTGGCGGGCCTGCCATGAGTTATCCCTCCCAAGCCTTCAGAACCTAAGGTGATTGTCATGTCCAAGTTTTCCCCCCTGCTGCTGGCCGGATTGCTGGTCGGCGCGAATGCGCTGGCTGCCGACAACCCGCCAGGCACCACGACCATCACTACCACGACCCCCAGCGCCGACCTGGACGCGCAGCTGCTCGCAGCGCGCCAGAAGCTGGAGGCGGCCGCGCGTGATGTGGCGCGGCTCTCATCTCAGCTCGGTCAGACGGCAATGGCGAAAGTGCAGACTCTGCGTGCTCGCGCAGTACTTGGGCTGGTGGTGTTGACTGACCCCTCGCCGAAGGAGCAGGGCGCGGTCATCATGCGCGTGAGTCCGGCCGGACCGGCAGCGGAAGCGGGTCTGCTTGGCGGTGACATCATCGTGGGGCTCAATGGTGCGCCGATCAGCGGGCCGAATGCGCCGCGCGAAGTCGTGGAACTCATGGCCAATGTGAAGCCCGATACCAAGGTCACCGTCAAGGTGCTGCGCGATGGCAAGCCTAAGGAGTTTCAGGTCACGCCGCGGGCCAACGTTGCGTACTTTTTTCCGGGCTTCGATGGTCCCGGCCCGGTTTGGCGTACCCAGGGCCCTCAAGATCCGCAGCCTCAGGTATTCGCATTTGCCAATATCAGCGGTGATGGCGCGATCTTCGAGGGCATGGAACTGGCCGAGCTGTCGCCGGCACTGGGCCAGTATTTCGGCACCAGCAAGGGCGTGCTGGTGGTCAGGGTGCCGCACGAGGGCGATTTCCTGAAGCTGCAGGACGGGGATGTGATCCTCAGCATTGATGGCCGCGTGCCCGAAAACGGCTCACACGCCACGCGCATCCTGCGTTCCTACCAGCCTGGGGAGAAAATCCAGCTGAAAATCATGCGCCAGAAGAAATCCCTGGATCTGGAAGGCACCCTGCCCGACCAGCGTCGCGATTTTAAGCTCCGCCGCATCCGCGAACGGGGCCCCGGCGAGCCGCCGTCGGGTGATCATCCGCCGACCGATCAGGGTTGATACCATGCGCCGGTGCTTTTATCCGACTTTGCCTATGACCTGCCCGCCGAGCTGATCGCGCAGGCACCCCTCCCCGAGCGTTCCGCGAGCCGCCTGCTGGTGCTGGACGCGCCGGGGAGGCCGCGGGACCTGAGCTTCCGCGACTTCCCCGGCCTTTTGAACCCGGGCGATCTGCTGGTCTTCAACGACACGCGCGTCATCGCAGCGCGGGTGATGGGCACCAAGCCCACCGGCGGTCGGGTCGAGATCTTCCTCGAACGCATTCTGGCGGACGGTACCGCGCTGGTGCAGCTGCGGGCGGGTAAGCCGATCCGTCCGGGGTTGGCCATCGCGACGGCCGGCGGACCGGTGCAGATCCTGGGCCAGCAACAGGACTTGTGGCAGGTGCAGACCCCCGGGGCCGCGCTCGAATTCTTCGAGACGCACGGCGCGGTGCCATTGCCGCCCTATATCCAGCGCCCCGCCGACCTGGCGGATCGGGAGCGTTACCAAAGTATTTTTGCCCGGGATCCCGGCGCCGTCGCGGCCCCCACCGCCAGCCTGCATTTCGATGCGGATCTGGTCACGGCTCTGGGGGCGCGCGGGATCCAGGTCGGTTACATCACCCTGCACGTGGGCGCGGGGACCTTCCAGCCCGTGCGCAATCCGGACCTGGAACGGCATGTGTTGCACGAGGAGCGCGTGGTCGTGCCGCCGGCGACCTGCGCAGCCATCGCCGACACCCGTCGGCGTGGCGGCCGGGTCATTGCCGTCGGCACCACGGTCGTGCGGGCCCTGGAAGCCGCAGGCGCCGTGCCCTGGTCCGGTGATACGCAGCTGTTCATCCGCCCGGGTTTCCGCTTCCAGGTCGTGGATGGCCTGCTGACCAATTTCCATCTGCCCGAGTCGACCTTGCTGATGCTGGTCTGCGCGCTCGCGGGTCGGGAACGGGTGCTCGCCGCCTACGATCATGCCGTGCGGTCGCGCTATCGGTTCTTCAGCTACGGTGATGCGATGTTTGTGACCCCCACCGTCCGGGCATGAGCGGCTATGCAACCGGTCTTTGAATTGCTGTCCACCTGCGGTACCGCGCGACGCGGCCGCCTGAGTCTGGCGCACGGCAGGGTGGACACGCCCGCCTTCATGCCGGTGGGCACGTACGGCACTGTCAAATCCATGACGCCGGAGGAGCTCGCCGGACTGGGCGCCCAGATCCTGCTCGGCAACACCTTCCACCTGCTGTTGCGGCCCGGCCCGGACATCATCGCCGCGCATGGCGGCCTGCATGGCTTCATGCACTGGCAGCGGCCGATTCTCACCGACTCCGGGGGCTTCCAGGTGTTCAGCCTCGCGCAGCTGCGCAAGATCACGGAGGACGGGGTGCGATTCCAGTCGCCGCTGGATGGCAGCGAAGTGCATCTGACGCCCGAGGGCTCCATGGATATGCAGCGGACCCTGCGCTCCGACATCGCCATGGCCTTTGATGACTGCACGCCCTATCCGGCCACCGAAGCGCAGGCGCGCGAGTCGATGGAGCGCTCCATGCGCTGGGCTTTGCGCGGCCACGATCATTACTACCGCGATGAGCCCCCCGGCGGCCTCTTCGGCATACTCCAGGGCGGCATGCACATCCCGCTGCGCCTGGCCTCGCTGGAGTCGTTGATGCAGCGCAATTGGCCGGGATTCGCCTTGGGGGGTCTTGCCGTCGGGGAGCCGGAGGCCGAGCGGCTGCGGGTGCTGGAAGAGGTGGTGCCGCACCTGCCGGCGGATCGGCCGCGCTATCTCATGGGGGTCGGTTTCCCCGAGGACATCGTGGCCGCCGTAGGCCGCGGTATCGACCTGTTCGATTGCGTGATCCCGACCCGCCATGCCCGCAATGGCCACCTGTTCACCCAGGATGGGGTCATCAATATCCGCAACAGCAGCCATGCCGCGGATCTGTCGCCCATCGACTCCCGGTGCAGCTGCTATACCTGCACGAACTACTCGCGCGCCTACCTGCGGCATCTGGATCGCTGCAATGAGATCCTGGGCAGCCGGTTGAACACCCTGCACAACCTGCACTTCTACCAGGAACTCATGCGATCCATCCGCCAGGCCCTGGAGGCGGGCACTTTTGAGGCCTTCGCCGCCCGCTATCCAGCTCCCCGGCGGGCCCGGCCGGACCCTGTGGCATAATGCCGCCCCCGTTAAAGTCAGGTGCAGGCATGAATTCATTGATACCAGCGGCGTGGGCCCAAGCCGGCGGCGCTTCAACCAGCAGCCAGTTCGCCCCCGTGCTGATGATGGTGGTGTTCGTGGCGATCTTCTATTTCCTGCTGATCCGTCCGCAGCAGAAGAAGGCCAAGGATCACCAGGCGATGGTCAGCAAGCTGTCGGCGGGGGATGAAGTCGTGACTTCCGGCGGCATTCTCGGCCGTATCGTCGAGGTCGGCGACGCCTTCCTGACCATCGAGGTCGCCGACGGCGTGCGCGTGAAGGTGCAGCGGGGTCAGGTCACCTCGCTGATGCCCAAGGGCACGCTGAAGAGCGCTTAAGAATGCTTGAGTATCCGCGCTGGAAATACCTGCTGGTTCTGGTGGTGCTGGTCCTCGCGCTGATCCTGGCGCTGCCCAATCTCTTCGGCGATGCGCCGGCGTTGCAGATCGAACGCAAGGACCACGAGCCGCTCACGGCGACCTCGCTGCCGCTGATCGAGCAGTTCCTGAACGAGGGGCACCTGAGCCATACCACTTCCTATCTGGAGAGTGGTCGCATCATGGTGCGCTTCGCCAACACGGCGGATCAGTTCAAGGCGCGGGACGCCGTCGACACCAAGTATGCCGACCAGTACATCACCGGCATGTCGTTTGCGTCGCGGGCGCCGGCCGTGCTGCGGGCGCTGGGGCTGCGGGCGATGAAACTGGGCCTGGACCTGCGAGGCGGTCTGTACCTGCTGTACCAGGTGGACACCCAAAGTGCGATCTCGCAGCTGCTGGACAGCTACGCCCAGGATCTGCGCCGGGCCCTCTCGGCGGCGAACCTCGCCTACACCGATGTGGCCATTGTGCCCTCGTCCGGCAGCGTCGCGGACAGCGTGCGGGTGACGCTGCCGGCCGGCGCCGACCTGGCCGGCGTGCGCGCCGTCGCCACCAAAGCACTGCCGGATCTGGCATTCACGACCGTGAGCTTGCCGAGCGGCGCGGCGCTGCAGGGCACGCTCACCTCCAAGCAGATCCGCGACCGGCAGGACTATGCCATTGAGCAGAACCTCGTCAACCTGAGCAACCGTGTCAATCAGCTGGGCGTTGCCGAGCCCATCGTGCAGCGCACCGGCCTCGATCGCATCAACGTGCAGTTGCCGGGCGTGACCAATTCCGCGCAGGTCAAGAACCTCCTCGGCAAAGTCGCGACCCTGGAGTTCCGTCTGGATGCCGCCACGGGTGATGCCTACGATGTGTCGCAGCACGGCAATGCGCCGGTAGGCACCAAGCTCTACTACGATCAGCAGCACCAGCCGATTCTGCTCAAGCGCGAAATCATCGCCACCGGCGACCAGATCACCAACGCCACGGCGGCCACCGACCAGGACGGACCGATCGTCAATATCAAGCTGGATTCGCGTGCCGGGGATCGGATGCTGGCAACGACTCGCGCCAATCTCAACAAGCGCATGGCGGTGGTGTACACCGAGAAGCGGCAGGAAGTCTCCGAGGTGGATGGCAAGAAAGTCACCCGCAACGTCACCGACGAGAAGATCATCAACAACGCGGTCATCGAGGGCGTATTCGGCAACAGCTTCCGGATCATGGGGATGACCTCCGGGGAGTCCCAGGACCTGGCGCTGCTGCTGCGCGCCGGCTCGCTGAACGTGCCGATCTATCCGGTCGATGAGCGGGTCATCGGACCGAGCCTGGGCGCTGCGAATATCGATCGGGGCATCGACGCGCTGGTGATCGGCATGGCGGCCGTATTTGCCTTCATGGCCATCTATTACCGTGTGTTCGGCCTGGTGGCCGATGCGGTGCTGCTGGCGAACGTGGTGCTGCTGACCGCGCTGCTGTCGCTGATGGGTGAAGTGCTGTCGCTGCCGGGTATCGCGGGCATCATCCTCACCGTCGGTATTGCGGTGGATTCTAATGTGCTGATCTACGAGCGCATCCGCGAGGAGCTGCGCAATGGCGTCTCGCCTCAGGCGGCGATCCGCGCCGGGTTCGACAAGGCGTTTTCAGCCATTTCGGATTCCAACGTCACGACCGGTATTGCCGGCCTGGTGCTGTGGGTGCTGGGTACCGGAGCGATCCGCGGTTTTGCCGTGGTGCTGGTGCTGGGTATCGTCACCTCGATGTTCACGTCATTGATGGGCAGTCGCGCCCTGATCACTCTCATGTACGGCGGCCGGCGCAAGCTCACCCGTCTGCCCATCTGAAGCGCTGACCGCTTCGAGGAACCCACGTGGAATTTTTTCACAAGCCGACCAGTTTCCCGTTCATGGCCACCCGCAAGGTGTGGTACGGGCTGTCGATTGTCATGGTCGTCGGCTCGATCGCATTGTTTTTCACCCGCCATCTGAACCTCGATGTCGATTTCACCGGTGGCGTGACCATTCCGGCGACCTTTCCCACCGCCGCCAATGTAGATGCCGTACGCACGGCGATGGAGCGCGCGGGTTTTCACGATCCGCAGGTGCAGAACTTTGGCTCGGCGCGCGAGCTGTCCATCCGTCTGCCGCCCCTGGGACCGAAGCAGGATGCGGAGGGCATTCGCGCGCAGGTGACGAAGGCGCTGCAGGGCGTCGATCCGGCCGTGGATGTGCAGGCGCCGAGTGTCGTGGGTCCGCAGGTGGGCGGTGAGCTCAAACGCAGCGCCGAGTTCGCGCTGTTCTTCACCCTGGTCGGCATCTTCATCTATATCGCCTTGCGCTTTCATACCTGGCGACTGTCCCTGGGCGCCATTCTGGCGGTTATTCATGATCCAATCATGGTGGTGGGGATCTTCGCGCTGCTGCAGACGCCGTTTGACCTGCCGGCCGTCGCCGCCATTCTCGCGGTCATCGGCTATTCCCTGAACGACACCGTCGTGGTGTTCGACCGCATCCGTGAGCGTTTTGGCGTCAACCGCCGGATGGCCTCGGCGCAGGTGCTGGATCAGTCGATCAACCAGACGCTGTCGCGAACCATCATGACCAAGGTGGTGACGGCCATCGTGGTGCTGGCGCTGTTGTTCTTGGGGGGGCCGGCTTTGCGCGGCTTCTCGGAAGCGCTATTGATCGGCATCATCTTCGGTACTTACTCATCCATCTACATTTCCAGCGCCATTGCCCTGGACTGCGGCCTGTCTTCGGAGCACCTGTTCCCGACGGCCAAGAAGAGCCCCATCGACGCCATGCCCTAGCCATGGAGGATGCTGGTGACGGCACTGCTGTCTGATCCGCAGACCTGGCTGGCGTTTGCAACGCTGGCGGTACTGGAGATTGTGCTGGGTGTCGACAACATCATCTTCATCAGCATCATGGTGTCGAAGCTGCCGCATGCGCGGCAGCGCGCGGCGCGCATCAGCGGGCTCGCGCTGGCGATGTGTACGCGCATCGCGCTGCTGTATTCCATCGTCTGGCTGACGCGCCTGACGCGCCCGCTGCTGGATCTGGGGTCCCAGGAACTCTCCGGCCGGGACCTCATTCTGCTGGCCGGCGGCCTGTTCCTGCTCGCCAAGAGCGTCATTGAAATCCACCACGCCCTGGAGGGCGCACGCCGCGGCAACCGGCCGCACCTGCTCGCCGGTTTCCTGCGGACCGTGATCCAGATCGCGCTCATCGACATCGTGTTTTCACTGGACTCGGTGTTCGTGGCGGTGGGCCTGGCCAAGGAGTTTGCCATCATGGTGGCGGCCATCATCGCCGCCATCCTGGTGATGATGTGGGTGGCCGGAGCCATCGGAGATTTCGTCGATCGTCATCCCACGGTCAAGATGCTGGCGCTGGCGTTTTTGATCCTGATCGGCGCGACCCTGGTCGCCGAAGCGCTGCACTATGAAATGCCCAAGAAATACCTGTATTTCGCGATGGCCTTCGCGGCGGGAGTGGAGCTGATCAACCTGCGCATGCGGGCGCTGATGCAGGCCCGCAAGCGATAACTGCTTCAGTTGCGCAGCCGGCTGTGCTTGTAGCCGTAGGCAAAGTAGAACGCCACGCCGATCGCGGTCCACACCACCAGCCGGATCCAGGTGTTCAGCGGCAGGAAGCCGATCATCAGCGCGCACATCCCCACGCCCGCCGGGGCGATGAACCAGATGCCCTTGACCCTGAAGGGCCGCGGCAGGTCGGGCCGGGTCTTGCGCAGCACCAGCACGCCGATGCACACCACGATGAAGGCGATGAGCGTGCCGATGGAGACCAGTTCGCCCAGCAGGTCGACCGGCAGCAGGCCGGCCACGATGGCGGCCGTCACGCCGGTAATCATGGTGGCAATGTGCGGTGTGCGGAAGCGCGGATGAACCTTGCCGAAAAACGGCGGCAACAGACCATGGCGTGACATGGCCAGGAAGATCCGCGCCTGCGCCAGCATCATGACCAGGATGACGGAGGTGAGGCCTGCCAGGGCGCCGATAGTCACCCAGTCGCGCAGCCAGGCCAGCTGTGGGTGGGCCCCCAAGGCCACGGCCACCGGCGCGGCATCGTTCAGCAGCGGATAAGGCAGCAGGCCGGTCAGCACGGCGGACATGAGGATGTACAGCACCGTGCAGATCAGCAGGCTCCCCAGGATGCCGATGGGCATGTCGCGCGCCGGATTCTTGGCTTCCTGCGCAGCGGTGGAGACGGCATCAAACCCGATGTAGGCGAAGAACACGATGCCCGAAGCCCGCAGGATACCGGACCAGCCGTAGACGCCGAAGGTACCGGTATTGGGCGGAATGAACGGGTGCCAGTTGGCCGGATTCACGTAAAACGCCCCGAATCCGATCACCGCCAGCACGATCGCGACCTTGATGGCCACGACGACGGTGTTCACGGCGGCGGACTGACGAATGCCGACATAGCAGATCCAGGTGACCAGCAAGGCCACAAAGATGGCGGGAAAATTCAGCACCGCGCCCGTGGACACAATGGTCACGCCATCGGCTGCGAGCTTCAGCGGCGACCCGGACACGGTCATCGGCAGGAAATTCACATGGTGGGCGTTCAGTATGTTGACGAAATACCGCGACCACCCGACGGCCACCGTCGCCGCGGCAAACAGATACTCCAGCACCAGGTTCCAGCCTACGAACCATGCGGTGAACTCGCCAAGCGTCGCGTAGCTGTAGGCGTAGGCACTGCCGGCGACCGGCACCATCGAGGCGAATTCGGCGTAGCACAGGCCGGCAAAAATGCAGCCCAGACCTGCGACCACAAAGGATAGGACCACGGCGGGTCCGGCGTGCTGCGCGGCGGCGAGACCGGTCAACACGAAGATGCCGGTGCCGATGATGCCACCGATGCCGATGGCGGTGAGGGCGCCGGGGCCCAGGGAACGATTGAGCGCGGCCTGCGCGGAATCAGCCTCGAGTTGGGCCACTGGAATGGTGGCGAATAACCCCGGTTTGGACATCAGTGGCTCCCTTTTTGTACGGCCGACTGTACTACAGCCCGTGGGAGGCGGGGATGCTCAGCCTTCGCGCAGGGCTTCCGGCAGATGCGGGGCCAGCAGCTCCACCATGGCCTCGTAGACCTTGGGCGTGCCGCACAGCACATTGCCGCCCTGGGTGTAATCACCGCCGCTCAA
>Ga0210400_10001939_pt1 | contig 19884 bp, 15 predicted proteins | sample IncBWH26MmetaG_FD_155456 | JGI IMG/M metagenome (GOLD analysis project Ga0210400, IMG submission 155456) | Forest soil microbial communities from Barre Woods Harvard Forest LTER site, Petersham, Massachusetts, United States - Inc-BW-H-26-M | ecosystem: Environmental > Terrestrial > Soil >...
GCTGCCGCCCGCGCCACCTTCTCCAGCGCCCCCACCGCCTGCCGCTGCCGTATCGCACGCTGCCCGTCGACCCACCGATCGAACTCCGCCGCCCCACTCACGGCCACGCCGTCGAGAAACGCCCCCGCGTAGCACGCCACGACCCGCTCAACGTCGCCGGCCGCGACGGCGTCATCGAAATCGACGACATCATACGAGACGACGGACGCATCGTACGCGAGCCCGGTCGCCGTCCCGCGCACCACATCTGGTCCCAGCGCCCGCCTCACCGACGTGAGTGCCTGATCCAGCGCGTGCCGCGCTTGCTCGGCGTCCGGCCAGAGGAGCGAGACGATTTTGTCCCGCGTCAGGCCCGTCGGCCCCGACGCGGCGATGATCGCCAGCACGATGAGCGGCCGGCGCTGTAAAGCAACCTCGGTCGCCGGCTCGTCTACGTTCCGGATGGACAGACCGCCGAACGTGATGAGGCGCATGAGAGGGGGCACGGACACAATTTGGTCGATCCGCCGTATCCCTACCAGAAGCGCATCGAGAACGCTACGTTGCTCTGCAGCACGTGGAGTGGTGGCCGAGAGGCTGAAGGCACCGGTTTGCTAAACCGGCATAGGGTTGAAAAGCCCTATCGAGGGTTCGAATCCCTCCCACTCCGTCGCCGCGCGCCTGACGGCGCGTGGCGCCGAAGTGGGAGGGCATTTATTTGGGCGCCCGCGTGCTTCGCGCGCGGTCGTTTAATAGACTAACAACACAGCATGGGCATATCTGGCACCGGTGGTGAGGCGCGGCTGCGGTTTGCGCCTTCGCCTACGGGGTACCTGCACGTGGGCGGCGCACGCACCGCCCTCTTCAACTGGCTCTACGTCCGCCACTTCGGTGGCAAGATGCTGCTGCGCATCGAGGACACCGACAAAGCGCGCAGCACCGACGAGAGCACGCGGGCCATCTTCGAGGGACTCGAGTGGCTCGGCCTCTCCTGGGATGAGGAGCCAGTCTACCAGGCCGCCAACCTCGCGCGCCACCAGGCCGACGCCGAGCGGCTCCTGGCCACCGGCGCGGCCTACCGCTGCTTCTGTACGCCGGAAGAGCTGGACCAGCGCCGCCGCGATGCCGAGGGGCGAAAAGAAGCGTTCAAGTACGACCGCCGCTGCGATCGGTTGACCCCCGACGAGATCGCGCGCCGCGTGGCCGACGGCATCCCCAGCGTCGTGCGCTTCCGCGTCCCCGACGGCACGACCGAGTGGATCGATCTGGTCCACGACCGCATTGCCTTCCCCAACAAGGACATTGACGATTTCGTCGTCCTACGCTCGGACGGCACCCCGGTGTACAACATGGCAGTCGTCTCCGACGACATTGCCATGCGCATCACCCTGGTCATGCGCGGCGACGATCACATCTCCAACACGCCAAAGCAGATCATGCTCTACGCCGCGCTCGGCGCCCAGCTGCCGCAGTTCGCCCATCTGCCGATGATCCACGGCACGGACGGCAAAAAGCTGAGCAAGCGCCATGGTGCGACAGCCGTTGGCGACTATCAGCATCAGGGCATCGTGCCAAGCGCCATGTGCAATTTCCTGGCGCTCCTCGGATGGTCGCCCGGCGGGGACCGGGAGATCATGACCCGCGACGAGATGGTCGAGCTGTTCTCGCCCGACGGACTGCAGAAGAAGGCCGCCGTATTCGATCCGGCAAAGCTGGAGTGGATGAACGGCCAGCACTTGTCGATGCTGCCGCTGGCCGAGGTCGAGCGCTACGTCACGCCCGCCATCGTGGCCGCCGGACTCGCGACCTCCGCGGAGCTCGCGGCACGCCACGAGTGGTATCTGCAGATGCTGGATCTGCTCCGCGTGCGCGCTCGCACGATCGGCGACATCGTCCGGCAGGCCGCGCCGTACCTCTTGCCGACAGTCACGTATGATCCCGATGCCGTCGCAAAACAATGGAAGGATCGCAGCGCGACGCTTACAATCTTGACAGCTACCGCCGAGTCGCTCCAATTGGTGGAGTCATGGAGTGCAGATCGACTGGAATCCGCCCTTCGGCAGGTCGCCGAATCACGGGGGCTGGCGGCAGGTAAGCTCTTTCAGCCGCTTCGAGTTGCGCTGACGGGTCTATCGGTGAGTCCCGGTATTTTCGATGTCTTGTTACTGCTTGGTCGTGAAACAGCCCTGTCACGGATCGAAACAGCGATGAAAATGATCCAATAGTCAGAGACATTATTGACCGCCCACCGAACCCTGCTATACATTGGCGCGATGGGCGTGCTTGGAAACCTATGTTCCGATGGGCGTCCGACCTTACTCGAGGCAAGCAAGATGGCCGAAGCCCTGACTCCGATCGAGCGGCGTGTGTACCACTTCCTGCTCGACTTCCTGGCGGAGAATACGTACCAGCCTAGCATCCGCGAGATCGGGAAGCGGTTTCGGATCAAGTCGACGAAAACGGTCTCGGACCTTTTACAGTCGCTTGCAGAAAAGGGTTACATCGAACGCGACCCATCGCGCTCCCGCGGCGTGCGCCTGATCGGGTACGCGGTCGCCGGCCGCGCACGGCCCGTAGCCGTCTATGGGAAGATCCACGCGGGCGACCCGGCGCTCCTCGCCGAGCATCGCGAGGGATATCTCACCGTGAACCGGCGGTTCCTGCCCAGCGATGATGCGTACTTCCTCCGCATCAAGGGCGACAGCATGTCGGGCCGCGGCATTCTCGACGGGGACTACGTCCTCGTCAACCCGGCCGCGCGCGCCAACGACGGCCAGATCGTCGCGGCCCGACTCGGCGCTGAGACTACCGTCAAGACCCTCACGCACCGCGGAGCCAGTGTCGTGCTCGAGCCGGCGAACCCCGCGGACCGCGAGATCGTCGTCGGACCGCAGGACGATTTTCAGGTCCTGGGTGTGGTCAGTGGCGTGTTCCGCTCGATGTTCGGCGCCGTGCCCAACAGTGACGATGGCGACGGACCGGGTGTCGCCGATGACGACGGGCTAGCGGTCTAGCCGCTTTACCCCGGTTCGCTACTGCACGTCGGGCGAGGGCGGCGGCGAGTACGTGCCGCCGTCGTTGGCGATCGTGGGCGAGGTCGGCTGCGGGGGCTTGGGCTTGGCCTGCTGCTGGAGCTTGAGCAGCTCGTCGTGCTCCTTCTCCTTCCGCTCGCGCACTTCCTTGACGGCCTTGTGGAAGTCGTCCTCGTTCATCTGCCGATGCGCGCCTTCCATGATGTCGTTGTGCATGGCGTTGAGCTGACGCTCGCGCTGCCCTAAAGTCGGATTCTCGCCGACGTGGTTGATCGGCAGCATCGCCAGCACCGCGTCCGGAATCGACACGGGCCCCAGGCGGATGAACTGCTTGTCGACCCCCCACTTCTCGCCATTCCGGCCGTGGAACGTCCAGTCCCCGGGCTGACGACCACCGTCGACCACCGCCAAGCTGTCGTTGTTCGCCTTCATGGTGGCGGCCAACGCGCTGTCGAGTTGCTGCGACGTCGTCTTGGGCGCGGTGACCACCGGCGCCGATCCCACCCACACGCGCGGATCGTTGAACTGCGGGCGAATCCCCTCGGTCGGCCCACCCGTCCCGACGACGGGCCCGGTGCCACCGCCATCGGTCGGCGCCTGGGGTTTCACCGGCGCGGCCGGCAATCCCGTCGGCACCGACGACGGAGCGACGAGCGGCGCGGGACGCTTGGTCTTGGGCGTGACGGGTCGGTCGTTCCCGCCATTCTTGCCTGCGTTCTCCTCAGTCGAGGGCTTGGGGAGCGCCAGGAACCCGATCCGCTCGACCGGTGGGGCGGGCCGGTGCGTCTGCGTCAGCCAATTGGAATGCGGGTGCGGCGCCAGGAGCAGCTCGAGAATCCCCGCCCCGATGAGGACGTGGAGGACGACCGAAAAGACGAGCGCCCCGCTCGCCCGCCGCGGGGTCCGCGGCGGCACTGGCGGCAACAGCTCCGGCTTCTTCGGCCGCTCAGCCAACCCGCGCCTCCAACGACGCAAGGACGCGCCCAGCCCGCGTCGCGGCTTCAGCGATGCGCGCCGACGACGTGATAAACGACACGCGGAAGAACCCTTCCCCTCCCGCCCCAAAGGCGGAGCCTGGCATCACAACCACCCCTTCGTCCTCCATCAACCGTTCACTGAACGTGGCACTCGGCAACCCCTCTGGCAACGCGATCCAGAGATACATCGCCGCCAACGGCGTCTCACACCGAAAGCCAGCCTCGCGAAACGCCGTCACAGCCGCGTCCCGCCGTTCGCGAAACGCCGCCACGTTCCCTGGTACAAAATCCGCCCAACTTTCGATTGCTGCCACACCGGCTGCCTGGACCGCCATGAACTGGCCCGTATCGGTGAATGATTTGACCTTGGCCAGCGCGCCAGCGACCTCCGGCCGCCCCACCGCCCACCCGCACCGCCACCCCGTCATGTTGTACGTCTTCGACAACGAGTGGAACTCGATTGCCACCTCGCGCGCCCCGTCAATCTCGAAAATGCTGGGCGGCGTGTACCCATCATACGCCAGTTCGCTGTAAGCGTTGTCGTACACCAGCAGGATGTCGAGTTCCCGACACCGGCGCACGACTGCCTCCAAGTATGACACTGGAGCGATCGCGGCCGTGGGGTTATTGGGGTAGTTGAGATACAACAGTTTCGTCCGCCGAAGCAGGTCCGACGGGATCTCATCGAGGTCGACCAGGAAGTTCGTTCGCGGCCGGAGGGCGTAGGCATAGCCCGTCCCGTCAGCGAGCAGTGTGCCACCCATGTAGGCGTTGTAGCCGGGCTCGGGCACGATCGCCACATCCCCCGGCGACAGGTACGCTAAGGCGAGGTGCGACAGGCCTTCTTTGGACCCGATGAGCGGCACCAACTCACGATACGGATCGAAGACCACACCAAAACGCCGCTGCATCCAGGCGGCAGCCGCCTCCCGAAACGCCGGCAGACCAAGCCCAAAGCCATACCGGTGATAGGCAGGATTGCCGACCGCTTCGCGAATCGCGGCGATGGCCTGCGGGGGCGGCGCGAGGTCGGCATCGCCGGCCCCCAGGTCGATCACATCCATGCCGCGCGCGATGAGGTCGCGCTTCTTCTGCGGGATCGCCGCCAAGACGTAGGGCGGCAGCCTGTCCAGACGTGGGCTTGTATCGGGCACGAGGTGCTAGACCTCCGCGGTTACGGGATTCCGAACCTGACTCACGCCGAGGATGTCGACCTCCACCAGATCGCCAGACGTCAACGGCGCCACGCCCTCAGGGGTGCCGGTCGCAATAATATCCCCGGGCTCTAACGTCATCACACTCGAAATGAACGCGATGAGCGTCGGAATCGCAAATACCATGAGCGCCGCCTGCGCCCGCTGGCGCTCGACGCCGTTGACCCGCGTCACGACGGTCAACGCGGCCAGATCGCCATCGTACGGCGCTTCCCTGCCGATCGGGCAGAACGTGTCGAACCCTTTGGCTCGCGTCCACTGGCCATCGCTCTTCTGCAGGTCGCGCGCGGTCACATCGTTTAAGGCGACGATGCCGCGAATCACGCCCGCGGCATCACCCTCGCGCACGCGCCTCGCACGCGCCCCGATGACGACGCCGATCTCGCCCTCGAACTCGACGCGGGCCGACCGGCGCGGCAACACGATCGGCTGGCCATCGGCGATCACCGATGACTGCGGCTTGAGAAAGATGAGTGGCTCCGCCGGAACCTCATTCCCCAGTTCCGCGGCGTGCGCCCGATAGTTCCGTCCGATCCCGATGATCTTCCCAGTGGTAGTGCCTGTCATGTTTGCTCGACGTTGCTGTCGTTGTTGCGATAGAAGTCAGTCACGGCTCTCCGGACGGCGGCCCACGGCGCGATGACGCGACGCGCTGGCGGCAGGCCGTTCAGGAGCGCCCGCCCGTAAGCTTTCGTGGCAATACGGGGGTCCGCAATGACCACCACGCCGCGATCCGTCGCCGACCGAATCAGCCGGCCAAACCCTTGCTTGAGCCGCAACGACGCGTGGGGGAGCATGTATTCGGTGAATGCGTCACCGCCCCGCGCCGTGATAGCCTCGCAGTGGGCGGCGGTGACCGGTTCCGCGGGCACGCGAAACGGAATCTTGGCGATCACCAACGCGCGCAACGCGTCGCCGGGCACGTCCACCCCTTCCCAGAACGACGCGGTACCCAGCAACAACCCACACCCCGATTCGCGAAAACGCCGGAGCAGTGCATCGCGCGAGTCCTCGCCGTGGACGAGCAACGGCCACCGGCACCCGCCGTCAGCGCGCAGCACCCGCGCCGCGTCGCGTACGTCGCGATGGCTCGTGCACAGCACGAACATCCCACCGTCCGACGCGGCGGCGACCGTCCGTACGATCTCGACCAGGGCATTGAAATGGCCGGCCCCGTCCACGTTCGGCGCGGGCACGTCGGTCGGCACGGCCAGCACCGACTGATGGGCATAGTCGAATGGCGACGGAAACACCGCCGTCGTCGGCGTGCGCTCCATTTCCTCCACCCCCAACCGGTGCGACAGGAACGCGAACCCCTGACCCGTCGCATCCGTCAGCGTTGCGCTCGTGATGACCGCGGTCGTCACCCGCTCGAACAGATCCTCGCGCAACACGGGCGCCAGATCGAGTGGCACGGCCGACACCGCGACGTTGCGATCGGCGGCCTGCGCCCGCGCTCCCGGTGAGGCCCGGATCTCCACCCACCGCACACTGGGTGTCGCATCCGGACCTGGCACGAGCGCGGCACGTAGCCCGTCGGCGGCCGTCTGCAACCGCCGCCCCACCCCTCGCAGCTCGTTGAATAGCGGTGGCACCATTGGATCGCGCGCCCCCTCCCCTTCGTGCCGCTCACGAATGATGCGCAGCGAGTCGTTGAGCACCTCGATCTCCCGCAACAGATCGTCGAGTGCCGCCGTCAACCCCGCAGCCCAGACGCGATGGGACTCGAACGCCGCCGTCAGTCGCACCTGCCCACCCCCGGCCTCGGCCACCACCCGCTCGAGGAGATCGAATACCAGCTGGCCGTTCCGCAGTGCGGCCGCGGCCGACGGCACGACACGCTCCTGTACCAGCTCCAGGCTGGCGGCCGTCAACAGGTTCCGCGACTCGGCCAACCGCGCCACCATCGCGGCGAGCAACCCCTTCCCCCGCCGGTCGAGCCGCCCAAACAGCCGCTGCAGCCCGCGCCGCGTCACAGTCACCCCAAGGTGCGCGGCCGCGGCGTCCTCCAGGTGATGCCCTTCGTCGATGACCAGACGCGTGTACGCGGGCAGCACTGCCGCCTCAGCCCAGTTCTGCTGCGCCCGACGCACCGCGACATCGGACATGAGCAAGTGATGGTTCACCACGACGACATCGGCCTGCGCCGCCTCCCGCCGGGCGCGGAACAGGAAGCAGTCGGCGAAATGCGGACACTGCATCCGGTGACAGAGGTCGGGCTCGGCGGCCACCTCGTCCCACACCTCCGGCCGCGGCGGCATCGGCAGATCGGCAAGCGAGCCATCGGTCGTCCGATCCGCCCACGCGGCAATCGACTCCAATTCGGCCGTCGTGCCGGTATCGAACAGCGGGCCCGCCGCACCGCGCGCCGTGTCCAGCCGGTAGAGACAGAGGTAGTTCCGCCACCCTTTGAGCAGCGCGAACCGCACCGGCTGATCCGTCAACGCAGCCGCAAGAAACGGCAGATCTTTGCCGACCAGCTGTTCCTGGAGATTGATGGTGTTCGTGGAGACGACCGTCCGATCGCCGTTCGCCGCGGCCCAGCGCAGCGCGGGTACAAGATAGGCGAGCGACTTGCCGACGCCCGTTCCGGCTTCCAACAGTCCCACCCCGCCATCGTTGTACAGTGTGGTGATCGCCTCGGCCATCGCGCGTTGGCTCGACCGGTCCTCATAACGCTGCAACCGATGCGCGACGGGACCGTCAGGTCCGAGCGCATCGCCGACCACCGCCGGATCGAGGCGCGTGGCGGCGACAGCCTTTGGCACCTCGACAACCACATACAGATCAGTCGCCTTGCTGTTGACGATGCCAAACCCGATGCCATTCTCGAACACCCGCGCCGCCACGGCCAGATCAGCGTCCGAGGGCTCGAGCACACCGGAGGGGTGGTTGTGCACGAGCATCTCGCCCTTGGCGGCGAATCCGGGGAGTGCCAGCACCGACGCCACGTCGCCGCGGGCCACCACGCGCGCGGCGCGCACCGTGCCATCCTCGTCGACGGCGCAGGCGAAACACACTTCCCGGCCTCCAGCAAGCGCCACGGCCGCGCGGATCGCGGCGGCCGCCGGCGGGGCGAGACGGGAGCGTGTCACGTCTTGAGCGGCTTCTTCTTCGCGGCGGGAAACAGGACGTTGTTGAGGATCAACCGGTACCCGGGCGAGTTCGGGTGCAGCGCCAGGTCGGTGGCGGGGTTACCGATCGAGTGCTGGGGGTCCTCAGGGTCATGCCCGCCAAGAAAGGTCCACGACCCCTTGCCGGCATCGCCATGGACGTACTTCACCCAGGGCGCCCCTTCCTCGAACGCCAATACGATGTCCGATGCCTTGAGCGTCGACTTCATGAAGCTGGTCGTCACCCCGTAGAAGTCGGGGATCACCGAGCGGTGATTCTGGATCAGCATCGAGGCGACCGGGTCGAACTTGGCCGAAAAGGCGAACAACGTGAACGCGCCCAATGGCTGCTTGCGCGACGGCACGTTAGCCTGATGGCCGTCGATGTCGCTCATCGCGTTGACCGACGGCGACATCTCGATGTGGGCGTTCTGGAACGCCAGCGCCCGGCTCCAATCCAGCTTGGCGTCCGCGTCGGGATCCACGGGCGTGCCGTCGGAGAACGGGCCGTCGATGTCCACCTCGTGCGCCGCCAGCGCCAGATCGAGCGTCTCCGTCGCCCCACACATGGCGAACAGGAACCCGCCGCGATCAACGAACTGCCGAATGTGCGCCGCCACGTCCTTTTTGAGGCCCGGAACGGTCGGATAGCCGAGGCGCTTGGCCATGTCCTGATCGCGCTCGACCTGCTCGATGAACCAGGGCGCGCCGCGGGAGTTGATATAGAGCTTGTTGAACTGCCCGGTGAAGTCCTCGTGAAACAGGTGCACCCAATCGTACTTGGACAGGTCGCCCTGAATCACGTTGTCATCCCAGACGTTCGTGAACGGAATGCCGGCGTAGTTGAGCGCCAACGTCACCGCGTCATCCCACGGTGGCGACTTGGGCGGACTGTACACCGCGACAGTCGGCGCCTTCTCGAGCACGACGGAATCCATGTTGCCGCCCGCGAGCTCGGATCGGATCGATCCGATCGCCGAGTCGTCGACGCCCTCGACGGTCACGCCATCGAGCGCGGCACGCTTGCGGACCTCGGGGAGATCGGGGATGAGAAACGAGCCACCCCGATAGTTGAGCAGCCACTCGCCTTTGCCGCCCGCCTTCAGCGCGGCGTACGCCAGACCATAAGCCTTGAGGTGATTCTGCTGGTCGTCGTCCATCGGCACCAGCAGCATCGCTGGCTCGGCGGCCCCCAATCTGGCGACCCATCCCAACTGGCTGACCAGCGCGGCACCAGCCGTGCCCACGAGCAGATCCCGTCTCGACACCATTGCTACAATCTACCCGACGGTCGCGTGCTACGAAGTCGTAGGGGTGGACTGCCGTGCCGACTCCAACTCACGCCGCGCCTGCGGCACGAGCGCGCTCTCCGGATACGTCAGAATGAGGTGCTCCCACCGCGCCGTGGCGCCGGACACGTCACGCCCGCGCTTGAGCGCGCGGCCCCATTCGAGGTCTGCTTCGGCGGCCTCCGGCGCGTCGGCGTAGCGCTCGACCACCGTGCGCCAGAGTGGTACCGCGGCTGCGTCCTCGTGTCGTGCCTCGTGCAGGCGCGCAGCCGTGGCCAACAGCAGTGGCGCGGCATCGCGGACGACATCGCTGGCTTCCACGAACGTCCTCGCCGCGGCAACCGTGTCACCGCGCGCCAACTGCACAAACGCACGCCCGGCGACGGGAGCGCTATCGGCCCGCGTCCGCGCCAGGAAAGCGAGCGCGGTCACCAGGTCCGCGCTCGGCGCGGCGGCCCGCCGGAGCGCCACCCGCGCGGCCTTCAAATCGCCAGCGTACAGCGCGAGCCACCCGCCGAGCTCCTCATCGTCAGCCAAGGCCGAGGCACTGACAGCGGCACGTGCACGGGCGATGTCGCCAGCACGGACGTACCCCCAAGCGATTTCGCGGGTCAGCGTCGCCCGCCCACTCTCATCCAGCCAGTGCCCATACGCCCGCGCCGCGTGCTCGGCGTCGGCCGACCGGCCGAGCGCGGCCAGCGCCTGCACGCGGACCGGCAGTATCGTCCGGGCCACAAGCGCCGAATCCATCCCTGTTCCGGCGCGATCGGCCAGCGCCAACGCCGAGACCGCGTCGCCGCCGTGCATGGCGGCCGACGCCGCGCGCGCGGCAAGGTCGGCGGCGTGGGCGGGCGACCCAGGACGCGCCGTGAGCACCGACCTGAACGCATCGCGGGCGACGAGCCATTCACCGGCCCCGACCGCGGCTTCACCGTACTGCTCCCACTCCATCACGGCGCCGGAGTCTGGCCGTAGGTCGGCCAGCGCCGCCCATCCCGCACGCGCCGAGCCCCAACTCAGCTCCAGGTCAGCCATGGCTCGGCGACTGCCCAACGATACGGGCGGGGCCAGCAGCACGGCGCGCACCGTGGGGCGCAGCGAGTCCGGCGTCGGACGCAGCGAATACGCGGCGGCCGCGGCAATGTCGCCCGCCGTGTCGAGCGCCGCCCGCCAGGCACGCGCCGCCGGCTCCCACAACCCGAGCGTGGCGCGCAGCTGCGCGGTTTCCAGGATGAGCTCGCGCCCACTCCCCAGCGCACGCTCCGCCCGATCGAGTACCGAGTCGGCGGCGGACGCTCGCCCCTCCTCGAGCAGGAGCTGGGCATACTCCCGGTACGGCGTCGCGTCGCGCGGCGCATCCCGCACCCAGCGCTCGAACGCCAACCGTTCGTCGCCGGGACGGAGCAGCGCGCGATAGACGCGGAGCTGCGCGCTCCTTAGAATCGGATCACGTGGCCACGCGACAATCGCCGAGTCCAGGATCGGCACCATCGCGTCCGAATGGCCCATCTCGGCATACACTCGCTCGAGCCCCAGCACCGCGGCCTCGGGCCGTCCGCTGTGCAGGGCCCGCTGATACGACTCCACCGCGGCCGCCCACTGCCCTTTTTGCTCGAGATCGTAGGCGCGACCGAGCACCGCGTTCGCCGTGTCCTGCGCAGACGCGCGGGCCCCGGGCACGAGTACGGCAAACACGGCGAGCGCAGTTTTCAGGCTATGGCGTCGCAGCATTGATCCGCCTGAAGTAGTCGAGCACAAGTTGCCGCTCGTCAGCGCTCAGGCCGCGGAGCTCATTCCAGGTCGGCTCGTGAAACCGCGTGGCGCTACGCCCGTTGACCGGCGACGACCCGGGCACGAATCCCGGACGGTCGACCGCCGACTGCGCTTCCCGCTTGCCCGAGCTGTCGCGCTCATCCTGCTCCAGCGTGTGGCCGGCATCGAGCAGCCGATGGTAGAGGCGCTGCTGGCGCGCGAGCGTCGCCGGATCCGGGCCCGTGCGCGCGAGCGAGCTGGCGATCTCGTGAGCCTCACGGGCCATCGCGTCGGCCCGACCCGACCCGTCATTCCCACCCATCGCGTCGAGCGACTGCGCGAGTCGCCGCTGAGCTTCGGCCAGCGCCTGAGCCGCGCCGGTGTTCCCACCGCTCTGTGCCCCGCTGGGACTCAACGACAGACCCTGCGACTGCGCGTTGAGCGCGCCCTGCTGCTGTGCGAGTTGTTGCATCTGCTGCAACATCTCGGCGAGGCCCGACGACGAGCTCGCGGCGTTAGCGCGCTCGCGATCGCGGACGAGTGACGCCGCGGCCTGGTTGAGCGCGTCGGCTGCGTCGTGCATCGCACCCGCTGCCTGCTGGCCACCGCCTCCGCCCGGGTTATTTGTCTGGGCCTGCTGGACCTCGTTGGTGGCGTCCTGCACGCGACTACGGGCCTCACTGAGCGCGCGCTGCGAGCCGCCGGATACGAGCGCCGATTGCCGCCCCGCGCGTTGTAGCCGGTCAGCGGACTGTTGCGCGCCTTGCTGGATCGCGCTCTGCTCTGCCTTGAGGCTGTTGGCGTCCGCACCCTGCTGCGCGCGTTGGGCGAGATCGTTCTCCTGCCGGGCCATCTGCAGCGACTCCTGGATCGACCGATCGAGCTCCGACGTCACTGCCGATTTCCACTCCCCCACCTGCGCCGCCCGCGCGTCCGCCAACTGCTGCGCCGCGCGACCCATCTGGTCGGCTGCCTGCGATGCCGCTTGCTGCGGCCCTTGCCCTGGCTGCTGCCCTTGCTGTTGCCCCTGTCCTTGCTGCTGTTGTTGCCCTTGCCCCAGCTGCTGTTGTCCTTGCTCCCCCGGCTGCTGTTGTCCTTGCTGCCCCGGTTGCTGCTGTTGTCCGCGCTGCCCCTGCTGTTGCTGTTGCCCTTGCCCAACCTGTGGCTGCTGCCGCTGCTGTTGTCCCTGCCGCGCCTGCTGCGAATCCACCCCTGCCCCCGCCCGCTGCATGGCATCCGCCGATGAATCCACATGCGGCGTCGCCGCCCCTACCTGCTTCGCCCCAGTCTCCGCCTTCTCCTTGGCCAACCGCTTGGCCAACGAATCCACGGCCTTCGACAACTGCCGCGACTGCGCCGCCAACGCCTGCGCATTCTGCGCGCCCTTTGGCGCATTCGCCGCGGCACTATCCCGATGCGCAAGATCCCGCGCCTCATCCCGCAGCGTCTGCATCGCCCCTTCGAGGGCGGCCCGCTTGAGCACATTCGCGCTCCGCTCGAGCTGATCCCTCACCCGTTGCTGCTGCTGCGCCAGATCATTCAACGTCTGCCGCTCATCCCCCTGCCGCAACGACTGCGCACTCTCATTCAACTTATCCAACTGCGCCTGTAACTCCGGCGTCAACGCATCCCGCAGCAGTTGCTGCGCCTCATGCAGTTGCCTCGCCAACCCGCTGTCGAGCGACCCCGCCTGCGCCAGTTGCCGCTCGATCTGCTTGGCCTGCTGCTGCAACGCCTGCACCTTCGCCGCCAGCTGCCGCTGCGCTTCCCCAAGCTGCTTCGCCCGCTCCGCCGACTCGTACGACAACGCGGACGACTGTCCGCCGGCCGACGACGCGCTCCCCGTCCCACCCCGTGACGACGCCGTCTGTCGCTGCCCACGCGCCCGCGATGCATCCTCGGTCCGCTGCTCCAACTGCCGCTGCGCTTGCGCAACCTGGGCCGCCGTACTCGCCGCCGAGTCGGCCGCGGCACGCGCCAACGTCCGCTGCTCGGTGAGACTCGGCACCCGCAGGATCAGCTCACGACTCGACCCGGTCTGCGCCCACGGGGACTCATCGGTCGCCACGGCAACCACGTGCAGCGCATCTCCCGGCACCAACCCGCGCGACCCCAGGTCGAGCTCCACATCCCCTCGCCACTGCGCCGGTGCTATCCCCACCACGCGCTGCGTCACCTCTGGCGGACGCGCCTCACCCTCGGCGCCGGGCTGCCGCCAACTGTGCAGGACCACCGACGCCAGCCCATGGTCATCCGATGCCGCCATCGTCAGCACGACACGATCGATCGCCGACACGATGGTATCCCGATCCGGCGACACGATCACGACCGTCGGCGCCGAGTCCGGCACGACATCGAGCTCAATCGGCGCGGGCAGTTCCGTGATCACCCCGCCCCCCAAGCGCGCCGCATGCCACTCCCACCGGCCACTGACGGCCGCGTCGAGGCGCCCGCTGAACCGTTGGCCCTCGATGACCAACGGCGTCGCACTCCCACTGTGGACGAGGCTCACGGAGTCGAGCGCCGTCGACGCTCGCCCGTTGATCATGATGCGCGTCCCACGCGGCACGCGCGCGACTTCACCGGCCGGCAACGCCTCGCTGGCACGCTTCAGGTAGTCGGGATAGATCGCCCGCATCGCCAGTCCACCGAGATACGGACGCTCGCTCACCCGGACCGTGAGCGTGTCGCTCGTCGCCCGCCCGTCGTCGGCCACGAGCGCGAGATCCGCGTCCACGGGCCCGACCCGCACGCGCGTCGCGCCCGCCCCGTCGACGGGATACCACGTCGTCGTCCACTCCGACCCCCGCGTCCGCGTGGCGAGGGCCACCCGGCGGCGCCCCGGCGCCGCGACCCGCACCGTGGCCGGCTCGCCACGCACGACATCCGGCGGCGCGTCGATCGTAAGCCGGGGCAACAGCGTGCCGCGCCACGCGCGGATCGGGTGCAGCACCGCTCCCCAACCGTCCGGCGCCCGCGTCGTGATGAGCGCGCAGAGCCCGACACCGGCCGCGGCGACGGCGCCGACGAGCAACGCCCGTTGGCGAAGGCGTCGCTCCGTGGCCGGTATCGTGCGCCCCGACCCGCTCCGCCCCAGCCGCGCGACGAGATCACGCGCGCCGCGGCGGCCGAGGGCGCCCGTCGTCCCAGCCTCGAGCGCCACGCGCACGGCGCCACGGCGCAGCGACTGCTCGCGCTCGATCGTGCGGGCCACGGCGTCCCGCGTCGTCCCACGACGCAGGGATCGGATCGTGAGGATGGCCGCGGCTGTGACGACGGCAACGACGAGCGCCCATCCCACGAATGGCAACGCCGGCGACAGCGCGATCCAGCGCGCATCGCCAAAGCTCGCGACCATGAGCCCAACCACCAGGGCGAGCCCGGCGCACGCCAGCGCCCCGCCCCAAGCGGTGGTCAGTCGCGCGATGCGGCCTCGCTCCCGGTCAACAAGCTCCGCGACCGTCACGACACCGGTCGGCTGGTCACGGCGTACACAAAGAGGTTGACTCCCATGCGCAGCGCCGCCTCGTGCAGTGCGGGAGGATCGTTGTACGTACCGACATCTTCCCATCCGTTCCCGAGATCACTCGAGAACGTGTAGTACACCGCCAAGCGATCGCCGAGAAAGATCCCAAACCCGCGCGCCGGCAACCCATCGTGCTCGTGGATCTTGGGCACCCCTTTCGGGAAGTCATAGACGATGTGATAGATCGGGTGCGACAACGGCACATCGACCAGTTGCCGGTCCGGGAACACACGGGCGATCTCGCGCCGAAAGCTCGGGTCGAGCCCGTAGTTGTCGTCCACGTGCAAGAACCCGCCCCGCGACAAGTACTCGCGCAGACGCACGATCTCCTCGTCGCTGAAATGGATGTTGCCGTGCCCCGTCACGTGGAGAAACGGGTACTGCCACAGGTTGTCATCCATCAGGGTCACGCGCCCCTCGGTGCGCTCAACCTTGAGCGACGTACGCTCGGCGATGGCCGCGAGCAGGTTGGGCAGGCTCGATGGATTGGCATACCAGTCGCCGCCGCCATCGTACTGAAGGCGCGCGACCGTCATGCGGACGCTCCCCGGTGCGGGCTGTCCGGGCGCGGCGGCCCAGATGACCGGCAAGATGACCGGGATGAGTGCGGCGACCCACTTCACGACCCCTCCTCGTGCGCCAACCGGTAAGCCACGTTCCGTGGCGCCCCTTCGCTCTCCGTCAGCGTGCGCACGATGTCGCGCGCGCTCACCCCCTGTGCTCTCAGCGCCCGCACCCGCTCGCGCAGCACCGCTTCGTCGGGCTCCAGCGTGACAGCGCCTTCGAGTAAGACGACGACCTCGCCCCGCGGTGCACCACCAGCATAGTACGCCGCCAACTCACCCACCGTTCCGCGCCGGATCTCCTCGAACTGCTTGGTCAACTCCCGAGCCACCGCCGCCCGTCGGTCGCCCGCACCGGCCTCGACCAGATCGGCGAGGAGATCGGCCACCCGCGTCGGCGCCTCGTACATGATCGTGAGATACTGGGAAACCACGATCTCGGCGAGGGCCGACCGGCGCTCGCCCGCTCGGCGTGGGAGAAACCCATAGAACGTCCAGCGGCCGTCAGCGCCGCTCAGGCCCGCGGCGACCAGGGCGGCCAGCAGCGCCGATGCACCAGGGATCGGCTCGACTGGGATGCCCGCCTCGACTGCCGCCCGGACGAGCCGCGCCCCTGGATCCGAGAGCAGCGGCGTCCCAGCGTCGGAGATGAGCGCCAACCGTTCCCCGGCCGCCAAACGTGCGAGGAGACGGGGCACCGATTTCGCCTCATTGTGCTCGTGATAGGCGATCGTCGGGACGCGCACCTCGTACCGATCGAGGAGGGTCCGCGCATGCCGGGTATCTTCGGCGAGGATCGCGTCAACCGACCGGAGCACCTCCACGGCGCGATACGTGATATCGCCCAGGTTCCCGATCGGTGTACTGACGACAAAGAGCCGACCAGCGGTCGGCTCCTTGTCGCGTGTGGTCACGGTGTCAGAAACTACGCCGCGTGCTGCTTGAACTTGGACTCCAGGGTCGGCCGCGGGACCGCCCCAACCACCGTGTCGACCAGCTTCCCATCCTTAAAGAACAGAATCGTGGGGATGGAGCGCACGGTGTACTTCATGGCCGTCTTGGGATTGCTGTCGACGTCGAGCTTGGCGACCTTGGCCTTCCCGTTGTACTCCGTGGCCAACTGGTCCAGGATTGGTGCAACCATCCGACAGGGCGCGCACCAGGTCGCCCAGAAGTCCACCACGGCGAGCCCGGTGTGCTGCTCGATCTCAAGCTCGAAGTCCGTATCTGATACCGTCTGTGCATTGGACATTGCATTACCTCACTAGATTTCCAAAATGGCCCAGCCTGATCCACTCTCGGGACCCCACTCGGGCACCCGTATCGCTCATGTCGGCATCGCCGTACGCGGGCTTGCCGACTCTCTCTCGTTCTATCGGGACGTGTTGGGACTCCCGGAAGTGCCGCTCGAAGACTCCGACGGCGCCGCCATCGCCGCCGTGGCGGCCGGTGACTCGCTTGTCGAATTACTCGAGCCCCGTTCTCCTGAGGGACCGATCAGCCGATTCCTCGAAAAGCGGGGTCCAGGACTCCATCACATCTGCTTTGCCGTCGATGACCTCGACGGCGTACTGGCGCGCTGCCGGTCCATTGGGGTTCGGTTGATCGACGACACCCCTCGCATTGGCGCCGAGGGCAAGCGTATCGCGTTCATCCACCCCAGTGCGACCGGCGGCGTGCTTGTCGAACTGACAGAACATTAATACCTGAACCACCTCTGGGGTTCCGGTCGACGCCGCTCGCTCAGTACGACGGCGGGGGCGCTGCTGGCCGATTCTGGCAGAGGGGTTCGACAGCCTTCATGTCGAACGTCTCAACGTAATATCGCGACGACGGTCCGCTGATGGTCGTGATTGTCGTCGATTTGGTGAGTCCCGCCTGCGTGAGCGTGACCGGGAAGTCCAGTCGGCCCCCCGCCGCCGCCGAAGGCTCGCCGACCGTCGACTTGTCGTGCTTGAGGAAGCACATCATGATCAGCAGCCGCTTTTCGGTGACGTCGTGCGGGGAATACTCGCGCGCCGGCCCTTGGGTGCTGCCCCACACCGCCGACATTGCCTGAATGTCCTGTGCGCGTGCCGCCTCGAGGAACACGTCGACCGCGGCGCGCGGCGAGGTGGCGCCGACGGGCTGCGGTCCCTCCAGATTCATCGGGGTGCCGACCGTCTGTGGGTTGCTGTTCTTCGGTGACGGGGTGCCCGGCGAGCCATGGCCGGCGCACGCGGCCAGGACCGCGAGGGCCAGCAGGGAACTGATTACACGTACATTCACGAGAGCTCCATGCTGAGTCAGGGCAAGTGAGTTCGCAGCGAAGGTAGCGAGACGCCGAAATGCCAGCAACCCAACGACTGTACATCAACATCGACCACGTCGCCACGCTCCGCCAGGCACGGCGGGCGGTCGAGCCGGATCCCGTGGCTGCCGCCGCCCTATGTGAGGCGGCTGGCGCCGACGGCATCACCGCCCATCTCCGCGAAGACCGCCGCCACATTCAGGACGACGATGTCGAGCGCCTGATACGCCAGGGCCGCACGGTGTTCAATCTGGAGATCGCCTGCACGGGCGAGATGCTGGCGATCGCCGAACGCCTGCGGCCCTACCAGGTCACCTTCGTCCCGGAACGACGCCGGGAGATCACGACCGAAGGCGGCCTCGACGTCAGCCCGGCGACGCGGATCGCCGATGCCTGCCGCCGCCTCCGGGCGGCGGGGGTGCGTACGAGCCTGTTCATCGAACCGAAAGCCGACGCGGTGCGCCAGTCACACGAACTTGGCGCCGACGCGGTCGAGCTGCATACCGGGCGCTACGCCAACGCCCTCCCCGACACGGCCGATGCACGCGCCGAGGCCGACGCCCTCGCCAGCGCGGCGCGACTGGGCGCCGAGATCGGCCTGGCCGTGCACGCCGGCCACGGACTCACCGTGCGCAATGTTGGGCTGGTCGCGCGGATCCCGGAAATCGAGGAGCTCAACATCGGCCACACGATCATCGCGCGGGCCGTTTTCGTCGGGCTGGTCGAGGCCGTGCGCGAGATGCGGGTGGCGATGGACGCGGCCCGGTCGTCCTGGTAGGGAGCGCTCAACCGCAAAGCGGTTGATTCATATAAACTGCAATTACGAACGAAGTGAGTAATTGACCCGCGGGGGGCGCTGGTCCTAACCTTCGCCACCGGCCCCCCTAGACCCTTGGCTTCCCAACTAGTAGCAGGCATGAGTACGTCGCAGGACCCGCTGAATTTCTTCATGCTCGAGGCGAGCGAGTGCATCGAGCGCCTCGATGCGGCATTGCATGGTGCAGGCTCCGGCGGCAGTGGCCTCGCACCGGACGAGTTCGTGCGCGCGGCACGCACGCTCCGTGGCGCCGCGACGATGCACCGGTTGGGTGGCATCTCCGATTTGACCGCCGCCGTCGAGCGCGCGGGCCGCGCCCTCCGGGCCGGTGAGCTCCAGTGGTCGACCTCGCTGCACGCGGCCCTCGTCGCGACAGTCGACGATCTCAAGATCCTACTGCATAAGGTCCGTACCTGGGGCCCGACTGAGGACGCCCGCGCCTCACGCCGCATTGCCGATCTCACGCGCTATATCCCGGCCTCTGCCGGTATGACGCTGACCGCGACCATTCCCCCGAGCGCGGGCGGCGGCGTCCAGGGAGGCGGAGAAGCCGCGGGCGGCGCAAGCGCTGACGCCTACTTCGCCGCCGAGACCGGCGAGATCGCGGCGGCGCTCGACGCGTTCGTCGCTAACCCCACCGCCCGAGGCACCCTCGCCGGCGCCCTGGCGCGCGTCCGCACGCTGCGCGGTGTGGCGGCACTCAGCGATCGCCCGCCCCTCCCCGAGGCCCTCGACGCCATCGAGCGCGCGGGACGCGTCCTCGAGTTTGAGCCCTCTCGCGACACCGCCCCCGCCCTTGGTCTGCTTGCCACAGCGGCCCTGCTCCTGAAACGGGCCTCTGGGGAACTGCGCGTCGGCGGCACCCGCTCCGTCCTCGGCACCGCCGAGTATCACCGGTTCGTCCTGGCACGCACCGCCGCCGAGGAAGAGAGCGAAGCGGCCGACCGGATCGTGCCCATTGGCGAGCTCTTCTATACCGACGGTGCCCCAGGTTTGACCTCCGCCGCACCTAACCCGCCGACGACGCCTGCCGAGCGTTTCCGGCTCGAGATGGTGAGCCAAGCCGAGCACCTGAGGGGCTTGATCGCCGCCGCACGCGAGGCCGGCGCCCGGGAAGCCGGTGGCCGGGAGGGTGCCGCGGCCGCGATCGACCGCACATCCGCGGAGCTCCGCACCGCACTCCGGGCCGTGCGCAGCGCGGCGCGGAGCTTTGGCGAGCAGCGCGTGGCCGATTTCGTCACGCCGTTCGCCGACGGCAACGCCCCGCTCGACTTTCTGGCGCTCACGTCCCTCGACGAGGCGGCCGCCCTCCTCGCCGATCCCGCGGGAAAC
>Ga0210400_10001941_pt1 | contig 19868 bp, 14 predicted proteins | sample IncBWH26MmetaG_FD_155456 | JGI IMG/M metagenome (GOLD analysis project Ga0210400, IMG submission 155456) | Forest soil microbial communities from Barre Woods Harvard Forest LTER site, Petersham, Massachusetts, United States - Inc-BW-H-26-M | ecosystem: Environmental > Terrestrial > Soil >...
CCCACCTTTCACTGGCACAGGAAGCATCCCCGAAAGACAGCTCCTCGCAGAACGACAATACGCTGCAGGAAGTCGTGGTAACCGGTTCGCGTGTCGCACGCTCGACCTTCACGACGCCCAATCCGGTTACGGTGCTGAACGCCAAGGACATCACCAATCTCGGCCTCGTCAACGTGGGCGATGTGCTGTCCGAGCTGCCGCAGAACTCCAACTTTTTCTCCGCCGCCAATGTCGGACTGGGCAACTTCAACGTCGGTGCGCAGTTGGCGAACCTGCGCGGCCTGAATCCCTTCTTTGGCACGCGCACCCTGACCATGGTGGACACGGAGCGCGTGGTGCCGCAGGCCACCGGCGGTGGCGTGGACGTGACGCTCATCCCCTCGATGCTGGTATCGAGGGTTGAGGTGGTGACAGGTGGCGCGTCCGCCATTTACGGGTCTGACGCCGTGGCCGGCGTCGTCAACATCATCCTCGACACGAAACTCAACGGGTTCAAGGGCCAGGCCGACTATGGCGAAACCAAGTACGGCGATGGCGGGACGTCTCACTTCTCCGTCGGTTATGGCAGTGACCTGGCTGATGGCCGCGCCCACTTCATTATCGGTGGCGAGTACCAGAATTCCGAGGCCATTGGCATCTGCTCGGACGTACGTCCCTGGTGCAGTAGTGAGGAAGCACTGTTCACGAATACGGGGTTTCCAGCGACCACGGCGGCTCCCAACGGCAACGGACTGCCGCATTACATCATCGGACCCAATGGCACGCAGCCCTTCGTCAGCCGCACCGGTGTGCTTGTACCTTGCTTCAATGTGGGGATTTGCCTGCCATTGGCGCCGGGCCCGGCATTCGGTGCGGTGCAACTCAATTCTGCCGGTACGGCGGCCTCGCCATACAACCCCGGTTCCTACGCCGACGGCGCGGGTGTCTTCGGCTTCGATCAGGGCGCGACTGCGACCGGGGTGGGAGCCTATGACGGCACCACCCTGCGGCCGGCGGTCAAGCGTTATACGGGGCTGGGGCGTTTCGATTTCAAGGTCAGCGACAATCTCAGTTCCTTCTTCGAGTTTTCCTACGCACGCAGCGAGGCGATCAATCCAGTGGCCAACGGGGCCATCGGTCCGAGTCCGTTGTTCACTAACATCACTCCGGGCCCCGGTTATGCTTTCATTCCCCTCGTTCCGAACTTCGTCTCATGCCTCAACCCCTACCTGCCCGGCTCGTTGCAGTGCACCCCCCAAACTTCCACCCTCGGGCCGGGTGGGCCGCCAGTGGGTTATTCGCTGGGCTACAACATGAACGGCATCGACCCGGCCCGCAACGCCACCAACAATGACACGGTGCGCATTACCGGTGGGCTCAAGGGTGAGATCTCCTCCACCTGGAGTTGGGATACCTACTTCGAGTACGGGGTGAATCAGAACAACCAGCACCTCTACAACAACGCGGTGGGCACCTTCCTGGGATTTGCGCTGAATGCGGTCGTGAATCCGGCCAATGGCCAGACCGTCTGTGCCGCGACACTGCCTGGACCAAATTTCGATCCCGCCGCGGCCGGTTGCCAGCCGCTGAACCTGTTCGGTGCCAACAATGCCAGTCCGGCGGCTCTGGCCTACGCATTCCGCACCCTGCAGGAATACTCGACCCTTACCGAGGAAGTGCTGTCCGGCAATATCGGTGGCGAACTGTTCAGCGGTTTCGGCGCCGGTCCGATCAAGTCCTCCTTTGGTCTGGAAGTGCGCCGGGATTCAGCCGAGGTCTCCCACGACCTGCAGGATCAGGGATCCTTCTATGACGACTATTTCTTGAGCTACGGTCTGGACTACGCGGGATTGATCTCCGTGGTGGAGGGCTACGGAGAGGTCAACATCCCGGTGCTCAAGGATCTGCCGCTCGCCAAGTACCTGGAGTTCGACGGTGCGATCCGCGAGACCAAGAACGAGAACGAAAACCTCACCACCGGCGCCGCAACGGACGGCCAGGAAAGATCCCATGACATCGACAGCTGGAAGCTCAGCGGCATCTGGGATTTGACCGATTGGTTCCGCTTGCGTGGCACGCGTTCGCTTGACGTGCGCGCGGCAGGCTTTCGCGAGCTGTACGAGTCCTACGCCGTGACGGCCGGCGGACCCTTCGGCTCCTTCACCAATCCCGTCACGAATCAAACGCAGACGGTGACGGCCCTGACTGGCGGCAACATCGACCTCGAGCCGGAAAAGGCCGATACCACCACCATCGGATTCGTAATCGCACCGAAGTCGGGCCCCCTGGAGCGGTTCCAGTTCTCTGCAGACTGGTACCGGATCGATCTGCATGATCCGATTACGGGTCCGCCGTTTGGCCTGGGTGTACAAAACATCGTGAACCTTTGCCACGCGGGCAACCAGGCGCTCTGCGATCGGATTACCTTCGGCACACCTGGCGACTTCAGTACGGTCACAACCATCAACAACACGGCCGTAAACCTGGGTGACTACGAAACCCGCGGCGTGGATTTCGAGACCAGCTACCAGCTGCCTTTGCCAGAGCTCAACAGTCACCTGAACGGCAACCTCAATTTCCGACTTCTGACTTCGTTGCTCTACAACATGACCATCGACGCTGGCCTCGGTGTCCCGCCGGTTAACTATGCGGGCCAGTCGGGTCCGACCGGAGCATTCGGCGGCTTCAATACTTCACCGCGCTGGCAGTCGAATTTCTTCGCGACCTATGCCAACGGTCCCTTCACCGGGACGCTGCAGGTCCGGTGGATCGGGCCCGGTACCTTTGAGGCCGTCGATGCAGCCGGTGGTGCGCCGATTGCACCGGGAGAAGCCGGCTATACAACAACCAGTGTGAACAGCATCAACAACAACTCGGTCGCTTCGGCCACCTATCTGAACCTGTCGGGGTCCTACGACATCGGCTCGCACTTCACGGTGTTCGCGACGATCGACAATGTGCTGAACAAGAGTCCGCCGGTGGCGCCGGGAGGTAACGGCTACCCGACGAACCCGGTGTACTTCGACACCTATGGCATGACCTGGAAGGTGGGTGTCCGGGCCAGTTTCTGAGGCGCTCTCAGTCGTCAACGGGGTCCCCCGCGTGGGACCCGCGTTGACGCCGCGGGCGAGGGCTACCTCAGGTCGAATCGATCGAGGTTCATCACCTTGGTCCATGCGGCCACGAAGTCGTGCAGGAACTGCTCCTGCGCGTCGGCACTCCCATAGACTTCCGCAAGTGCCCTTAGGACGGAGTTCGAGCCGAACACCAGATCCACGCGCGTGGCGGTCCACTTGGGCTCGCCGGTCTTGCGATCGTGGCCGGCGAAGGTTTCCTTGGCGTCGGAATCCGCTTCCCACGCCGTTTGCATATCTAGCAGGTTCCTGAAGAAGTCATTCGTCAGCGCTCCCGGCCGGTGGGTCAAAACGCCATGCCGGGACTGGCCGGCATTGGCACCGAGCACCCGCAGTCCGCCGACCAGCACCGTCATTTCGGGCGCCGTCAGCGTCAGCAATTGCGCGCGGTCGACGAGCAGGGCCTCGGCCGGCACCGAGTAACGGGTCTTCTGGTAGTTACGGAAGCCGTCAGCAACCGGCTCGAGCGGCGCGAACGACGCCACATCGGTCTGTGCCTGGGAGGCGTCCATGCGTCCCGGCATGAACGGCACGGTGATCGTGTGCCCGGCGTTCTTTGCCCCTTGTTCCACACCCACGGCGCCACCCAGGATGATCAGGTCCGCTAGGGACACTTTCTTGCCGCCCGACTGCGACTGGTTGAATGTGCCCCGAATGCCCTCCAGAGCATGCAGTACCTGAGCCAGTTGCGCCGGCTGGTTAACTTCCCAGTCCTTTTGGGGCGCAAGCCGGATCCGAGCGCCATTGGCGCCGCCGCGCTTGTCGGAACCCCGGAAGCTCGAGGCGGAAGCCCAGGCGGTGGCGACGAGCTGGGAGACCGTCAGTCCGGACTTGATGATTTTCTGCTTGAGCGCGGCGATGTCCTGCGCGTCGATCAGAACGTGGTTCAGCGCCGGAATGGGGTCCTGCCAGATCAGCTCCTCGTGCGGGACTTCCGGCCCGAGGTAGCGGGCGCGCGGTCCCATGTCACGATGGGTCAGCTTGAACCAGGCGCGTGCGAAGGCCTGCGCAAACTGTTCCGGGTGCTCCAGGAAGCGCCGTGAGATTCGCTCGTAGGCCGGATCGACGCGCAGTGCGAGATCCGTCGTCAACATGGAGGGTGCGATCCGCTTCGCGGCGTCGTGCGCATCCGGCACGGTGCCGGCGCCCGCACCGTTTTTCGGCCGCCATTGGTGCGCGCCGGCCGGACTCTTGGTCAGCTCCCAGTCGTAGCCGAACAGGTTCTTGAAAAAGTCATTGTTCCACTTCGTGGGCGTGCTGGTCCAGGTGACTTCCAGACCGCTCGTGATCGCATCGCCGGCCCAACCCGTACCGTAGCTGCTGCGCCAGCCGAAGCCCTGTGCCTCCAGGTCGCCCGCCTCGGGTTCCGCGCCCACCTGCGAGGTCTCGCCGGCGCCGTGGGTTTTGCCGAAGGTGTGCCCGCCGGCAATCAAGGCAACGGTCTCCTCGTCGTTCATCGACATGCGGCCGAAGGTTTCGCGAATGTCGCGAGCCGAGGCCAGCGGGTCCGGTTGGCCGTCCGGGCCTTCCGGATTGACATAGATGAGTCCCATCTGCGCGGCCGCCAGTGGATTGGCGAGCTGGCGGTCTGCGGCATAGCGCGTGTCAGCAGCCAGCCACTTCGTCTCCGTGCCCCAATAGACGTCGTGGTCCGGCTCCCAGACATCCTCCCGGCCGCCGGCAAACCCGAAGGTTTTGAAGCCCATGCTTTCCAGTGCGACGTTGCCGGCCAGAATCATCAGATCGGCCCAGGAAATCCTGCGACCGTACTTCTGCTTGATGGGCCAAAGCAGTCGTCGTGCCTTGTCGAGGCTGGCGTTGTCCGGCCAACTGTTCAGGGGCGCAAAGCGTTGCTGGCCGCGACCGCCGCCGCCGCGCCCATCGCCGCTGCGGTAGGTCCCCGCGCTGTGCCACGCCATCCGAATGAAGAGCGGGCCGTAGTGCCCGAAGTCTGCGGGCCACCAGGGCTGCGAGTCGGTCATCAGGGCTGCGAGGTCCTGCTTCACTGCGGTGAGGTCCAGGTTGGAGAATTCCCTGGCGTAGTTGAAGCCCGGCGCCATTGGATTGGACATCGCGGAATGCTGATGCAGCAGCTCCACGGGCAGATGGCTCGGCCACCATTGCTTGTTTGAAGCACCGCCGCCGGGTGCGTGATGGAAAGGACACTTGGATTGGGTTGCTGCGCTCACATCTCGCTCCCGCTGGTGGATGGAAGTGAATATAGCGTCGCCGCCACGGGTAGGTGATGGATGTTCTCGATGCCGGCGATAGATGGAAGCGATGGACGCACAGGATTACGCCCCGCCTGAGTTGCAGATCCGGGAAGGTAGTCCCGACCCTACAGGCTATTGGGGGCAGTTCTTGCCGCTGAAATAGGGTGGTTGACGACACTTTCGGACGCGCCGCACGGTCAAACTTGCCATGCGACGGAACATCCGATGAACGTGGAGGCTGCAATGCGCTATCACCAATCAAAGGATCGAAATGTCACCTGGGCGTGTGCCGTGACGGCCGCGCTGCTGGTGGGTTGTGCGCATCATCCGCCACCGCGCCAATTCACTGCGGACGCGCCATTCAGCCGAAACTTTGCCGGGACTGGAGATTCGGTGTGCTGGAGTGTGAAGCGGGCGCTGCTCAGTCAGGGCTACATGCTGGATCGCCCGAATGATTCCGGCGTGATGACTGGATCCCGAGATCAGCAGCCCACGCCGAAAATGAACATCACGACGCGGCTGCAGACCACCTGCGCCGACAATCGCAATGGCACCAGCATTGTCTTCGTGACGGCTACCCGAGAGCAGAATCAGCTGCAGAAAATGCAGCAGTCGACCAGCATGGGCGTGGGCCCTGCGACCTTGACCCTGCCATCCGGCTCGGCGAAGGTCCTGGGCACCGTCCGACGCGAAACGGTCAGTGATCCGGATTTCTACAATCAGTTCTTCGCCCTGGTCCAGAATTTCGTGGATCAGGAAAAACTCTCCCTGGCGGCGGTGCCCACCGTCGTGCATCCCGCACCGCAAAGTCAGTCTCAACCGTCCGCCTCGAACCCATAGGGCGTGCGGCGCGCTGCGCCGCCACACGGGCGACGGACAATTCTTGTTCAGTGATGGAAGGAGGTTCTATGAAACGAACTACGCTTATCACAATCGCCGTTGGATCAATCCTCGGATCGGCGCTGACGGGCGCCTACGCTCAGACGCAGTCCAGTGCACCGGCTGTCGGCACGGCTGGCCCGAGCCCCTCGCCACCGGCTCCGGTCGTGGGTCAGGCAGGTCCGACCGCGGTGCAGACGACGCCTCGCACCGGCCAGGCCGGCCCGAGTGCTGATGCGAGGCAATCGAATCTGCAACAGCAGCGCACCGCCGCGCAAGCTGACAGCACGGATATCGCGAAAGATCGAGCCGATCTGCGTTCCGATGAACGCACACTGCACCGGGACTACCGGCAGCCGCAAAATGGCGTGAACGAACAAAGCGCCATCCAGCAGGAGGATTGGAATGACCGGGCGGCCGACCGGCAGGAAGTCGGGCGAGATCAGCAGGCCATCCGGGGTGATGTGCAAGCCGATGAGCGAAACCTGGCACAGAACCGCGCTGACACTCGGGTGGATCGCCAGGATGTCGCCCAGGACCGGGCCAATCTGCGTGCCAATGAGGGCAACGTAGTCCAGAACCGCACTGACATCCGCACCGACCGTGCCGATATCGCTCAGGATCGGGCGAATATCGCTGCGAACCAGGCCAGCATTGGTCAGAACCGGGCAGACATCCGCACGGATCGGGCCGACATCGCTCAGGATCAGGCGAACCTTCGCACCGAGCAGCATGATCTGCGGCACGACTATGCGGAGCAGCGGGCGGGCGTGAATGAACAAGGCGCCATCAGCCAGGCGCGCTCCGACATGCGTACCGACCGGCAGGACATTCGCCAGGACCGCGGCGCGATCCGGACCGACGCCGGCAACGTGACAACGGACCAGCGCAATATTCAGGCGGACGCCAGGAATATGACCCAGGAGCACAGCGCCATCCGCACCGACGCGCACAACATCCGTCAGGATGAAGGCAATATACAGACGGATCGGCGGGAAATGGCTCAGGACCGCGCTGCCATGCGCACGGACGCCGGCAATATGCGAACGGATCGGCAGGACCTGCGGGCCGATCGGCAGGACTTGCGATCCGAGGGACAGGATGTGCGCAAGGGCAGTCCGCTCCCCGCGCAGCATGTCGCCCAGAATGCGACCAAGCCGACCTCGGCGTCCGTTAAGACCAATACTGGTCTGACGGCCAACACGCTGGCCAACAATTCGGCCCATAACCAAAAGCAGACCCAGAAGGACGAGTTGACCCAGAAGGCCTGGTACCACTGGCTTTGGTGAGACCACGCGTCAGGGTCGGGTGACCCGCAACGGCCTGCACGGAAAGGGAATTTCGTGCCGGCCGGCGCCCGCAGCCGGGCCTGCGGGCTGTATTTGGCCGATGTTTGGCAGTATTGGCCAAGCCCACGGTTGACATAATCTGGGCGGGGCCGTAAATTCCTCTATAGAACAAGAAGAAGCAGGGGTTTTCATGCAAACCACGCGAGATCAATCGGACCGTTCGGCGGTCAGCCTAATAACAAGCGCCTGAGCGAACCGCCGGAGAGTTGGCCGTGAAGGAAACAAATGCGCGATACGGCAAGGTCCATACGCTGCGCTCGCACGTACAAGTCAAACCGCCGGAGTCCAACGGTATCCAGGTCCATGAGGAGGAACTGAGCGTGGCTTACGCGCAGTGCCTGTATCGGATGCGCTGCGGCTGCGGTCGATCATGGTACGAACTGGAACTGAAGATATTGGTCAAGTGCCCGGCCTGTTCCAGGCTCAATCGCGTACACATTGACTGAGTCAGGCCTGCAACTTCGACAGCGCCCAGGTACCCAGAATCACGCACAGGATGCTGGCGAGAAGCAACAGGAGCGCATTGCGTTTCTCCCGTCGAATCAGATGCGCCCCATCAAGCGGAGCAATCAGGAAGGGTTCGCCATGGGTAGTCTGTCCGACCACGCCGACCCGTTCAATGGGTGAGTTCAGCACCGTAGACTCCGCCTCGGTGTGGGCTGCGGCGCGTGCCGCATCCCATTCGTCCGCTCCGATCTGGCCATCGTGATTGCGGTCGAAGCGGCGCAGCAGGGCGGGCTGGTCGCGTTTCCATTGCGCGAGAATCTCCTGCGTCTTCTGATCCACTGCACCGAACTCGCTGTGGGAACGCAATTCACCCAGCACCGACAGCGGCGTTCCGGGCGCAATGAGTCGTTCCTGAAACCGATAGTCGTCCTGTCCGACCAGGCCGAGTATCGAATGCGATATGGGGGTTCCGTTTGGATGTCGTGACATGCCAGACCATCGCTCATTGGACGTGGCCGTCACCTCGGCCCCAACCGGGCCGACCAGGCATTCGCTGTCTGAATCGTTCAGCACGAAGGGCGTGACGCTGGTCGCCTTTTCAACCGTGCGGTAGACCGCCTCGCCCTTGGCGTTTTCCTCGCGGGCCTCGACCCGGTAGTCCCACCAGACGCAGGGCCGCCCCGTCAGCGGGGATTGCAGGATCTCATCGGGCGGCGACCTCGCAATGCCGGCGACCCGTACGTAGCCTTGGGCTGCCGAGCGGATCCGGACGAGCGGGGTGTCGGCGATGAAGCGGTCGCGACGCAGGCGGGAAAAGCAACCGAACAGGGTCACCAGCGCGAGGACACCGCAAAGCGAGGCGAAGATCAAATAGGCTTCGCCCGGATGACCCGGCATGGCTACGCTCCGAAGGCGGGTTTCAGATCGACGTCGCTGGTTTCACTGGCGCTGAACTGGAGCATCGCGGCTGGCGTGAAGCCAAAGGGCTTGGCGATCAACACATCGGGAAACGTTTCGAGGCGCACGTTCAGGGCATTGACGGCGTCGTTGTATATTTCCCGGCGGTCGGCGATCGCCGTCTCGAGCGCGCTGATGCGGGTTTGCAGATTCCTGAACAGATCGTTCGCCTTCAAATCCGGATATCTCTCGGCGACGGCGTAGAGACTTGATAGACCGGAGCGCAGCGCCCCTTCCGCAACGCTGACTGAGGCGACATTGCCGGTGCTGCGGGCGCCCTCGACGTTGGCACGAGCGCGCGCCACATTCTCCAGGGTCTCGCGCTCATGCTGCATGTAGCCCTTGCAGACTGCGATCAGCTTCGGCAATTCGTCGTGGCGCTGGACCAGCAGAACGTCGATATTGGACCAGGCAAGCTTGACGCCGTTGCGCACGCGGACCAGGCCGTTGTAGATCGTAACGGCATAGCCAACCATGACGACCACCACAAAGGCACAAACGACTAGCGGGGTCACGACGCTCTCTCCTTGCGGAACCGCGCGCAATCCGTGCGGGGTTCAGGCAATGGGAGTTTCGCAGTTTCGCTGGCCCCAGCCCAGACTCGTCGTGGAAAACTGTGCGCCCGCTAACACTCCGCGACGTAGGCGCCGAGCCGGAATGGTGCGGCTGCACCGGAAGAATGGCTTAGTCTGACAGGCGCCGGTGGTCTGCCGGCGCCTGGGTATTCAACTAAGTGAGCGCGTTCAGTGCGTAGCCGCGGCCACCACCACGGATGCGATCACGCCCGTGGCCACCGCTGCAAGAACGTAGTTGCCATCCACCTGCCGCCATTCATACCCTTCCGGTGGTGCGCGCAGATGCCGCTCTTTGAAATCGACGTGCTCACCGCGCCGCCAATCCTCGTCGCGCATCTTCGCGCCTTTCTTCCATTCCTCATGATGGACATAGTGAGGGCTGTCGTGATCGTCAGCGAGTGCTTGGGTGTTGGCCGTCACGACCACGGTCGCCAGCAGAAACGAAGTGATTAAAGTTGCTCTCATGGAGCCTCCTGGTAATGTCACTGTCGGGGTGCCGTGCGACATTACATCCCCCCTGCGGGCTGCCGCTGTCGGGCATGAGATGGTCAGCCTGGGGTGATGCACACCCTTGCGGCGACAGACAAGTCTGACCTCTGCGATGACCTAAGCGCTACGGGTGGCCTTCCCGCAGCACGGGCGTCGGTGCGCCCGGGACGCCGGTTTTCTGCTGGGCGTATGCGGCGCGCGCTACGGATATCAGGTTGGCACGGATCTGCTCGACCTCCGAAGAGGTCAGCAGATCGTCCCAGCTTGGCATGCCGCCCTTTTCGAGCAATCCGCCCCGCACGACCGACTGGAACGCAGCCGGGTCATGAATGAATCCGGAACGGCGCAGGTCGGGCACAGCGGCCCGATCTGCGTTGCCGTGGCAGCCGGCGCAATTGCGGGCGAAGAGGGCGCCACCGGCGGCGATGTCTGCAGCGGTGCCTGCCTGGACCGGCGGCTCCGGTAGCGGCGGCACCGGCCCCAACTCCGGGGGCATCGGCGTGGCGCCGCCGTCGAGGCGGAACGCCAGTATCCGGTTGTCGTTGCCGCGTGTGGCCGCGACATTGCCCGGCATCCAGAAATTCCAGCCGCCACCGCCACTGCCGGCGAGAATCGCCACGTACTGCGCGCCGTTCAATGAATAGGTCATCGGTGCCGCGATCAGGGGACTGCCCGTGTCGATCTCCTGGATGACCGCACCGGTCTCGTCGTTGAACACCCGCAGCTTCCCATCGAGGCTGCCCTGGATGACGACCCCGCCGGCGGTCGACAGCACCCCGCCATGATCCATGAAGCTCGCGTACTTGTGCTCCCAGACCACCTTGTGTGCAATCGGGTCCCAGGCCTTGAGCGAGGCGTGCATGTCGAGGCTGGGCACCGTCTTCAGGTAGCTTGGCGCGGTGATCGGCCGCAGGGCCGGAGGCAGGGATTCAGGCGGCGCGAGCAGTTGGGTGGCGAAAGCTATCTGTACCCCGGTGCTCATCCGTTCCTGCAGATGTGGCGTCCGGGGCGAACCCAGCAGCGCCTCGCCACTGTGGGCAGTCGGGATGTACACCAGACCCGTTCGGGCCGACAGCGACATCGGATTGAAATTGTGGCCGCCTACACCCGATGGGAACACGATGACGGGCTTGCCCTTGGTGTAGTCGCTGTCCGGATTCTCAGCCGGGCGACCGGACTTCAGGTCGACATGTGTGGCCCAGTTTGCGTCGACGAATTTGTCCGCCGCCAGCAGCTCACCGCTGGTCCGGTCGAGGACATAGAAAAACCCGTTCTTCGAGGCCTGCATCAGGACATCCCGCGCCGCGCCGTTGATCTTCAGGGTCACCAGCATGATGGGCGGTGTTGCGTCGTAGTCCCAGCGCTCGCCCGGAGTCTCCTGGTAGTGCCAGACGTATGCGCCGGTATCCGCGTTGACGGCGACGATCGAGGCGATGAAGAGATTGTCGCCGCCCGACGGGCTGCGGTATGCGCTGTTCCACGGTGCGCCATTGCCGGTGCCGAAGAACACCAGGTTGGTTTTCGGGTCATAGGCGATGCCATCCCAGGCATTGCCGCCGCCGCCACCGCTGGAGTCCCGCTTGGGATCCCAGGTCTTGGCCGCCATTTCCAACGCCTTGCTCTCATAAGGCTTGGTGGAATCGCCCGGTACGGTGTAGAAGCGCCACACCCGCCGGCCGCTCTCCAGGTCATAGCCGGATACGTATCCGCGCGAATCAAATTCGGCGCCGCCATTGCCGATCACCACCACCTTGCCTGCGATCTGCGGCGCGCCTGTGACGGAGTAGGCGCGGCCGTGCTCGATCGTGTCGGCCTGCCACAGCACCGCACCGGCCTTGGCGTCCAGCGCATACAAGATGCCCTCGAAGGATGCCACGTAGACCTTGCCCTGCCAGACCGCAACCCCACGGTTGACGAGGTCGCAGCAACTGCCTCGGGCGTTCTTCAGTTTCAGCGGGGGCTCGAACTGCCAGAGCAGGTGGCCGCTGGCGGCATCGAGGGCATAAACCCGCCCCGCGACCCCGGAGGTGTACATCACGCCGTCCACGACAATCGGGGTGGCTTCCATGCCGCGATTGGTACCCGTCTTCAGCTCCCAGGCGAAGCCCAGCCGGGCGACCGTCTGGCGGTTGATCTGCTCCAGGGGCGAATAGTGTGTTTTGCCGGCGTCCCGGCCGGTCGTCAGCCAGGCTCCGGGCTCCTGAGCGATATTTCGCAGGCGTGCGAGGTCAACCTGGGCGACCGGGGCCGCAGCCTGGGGCGCCGGCGGCGGCGCGGAGGCCTGATTGCCGCAGGCGGCGAGGAACAGGGCGGCCGAGAGGCCGAGCGCACGCGCCAGGCCCAAAGTTGTGAGGGGTGCCAAGCGGTAGGGGTGGGCAGCTACGCTGATCATCACAAAGGACTCCCATGGGGCAAGCCCTGCAGTTTAACCCTCTGGAAGCGCGATCGGCACCTAAGCTGCGATTCCGGCCCAGGCCAGTAACTTCTGCTCCAGCGCCGCGGCCGCCTCCGGCCGATCGACCCCCGGCAGATCGTTATTGACGGCATAGCCGCCTTGCCGCGTCAGCAACCAGGACAACATGCGGTATGAAGGGCGAAAGGCGGCGAGGTCCTGCGTCAGGAGGGGCAGTCGCTGGCCGGGGATGCGCGTGATGATTTCGTCACGCACATAAATACCGTAAAAGCCCATCAGGCCCCACTGCCCGTCGCGGCGCTCCACCGGATACAGAAAGCGGGCATGGCTGGAGAGGCAAAACTCCACTCCCTCGATCTCTGCCGGGATGTCGATGACCCCCGCGAGACTGGCGAGCGCGCGCGCTCCCTGCACACGCACCCGAACGGGGCCGAGTCGATGGCGCGCCCGGACGCCGCGCCGCGCCATCTCGATGGAGCCCGCGACAAACTGCGCTCCGGTGCCGGAGATCCAGCTGATCTCCACGTGGGAGTCCGGCAGGTAGCAGGCCCCCAGATCCTCCCAGCGTCCAAGATCACGGCTCTCGCGCTCCGTGAGTATCAGCTGGGTCACGGCCGAAACATCGGCTGCGAGGGATACGGCCCGGGTCAGTGCGGTGTCCATAGGCGTTGGATTCTAACAGTCATGCTCAGGCAGACGTCGCTCAAGCGGGACGGCGCCCGCCGCCTTCATCTGGAACGCGTCCGCGTTGATTGTTGCAGAATGAAAAATAGTTCATCTGAAGTTCATCTGAAGTTTCTGCAGTGGCCGGGTCGCCATGACTGACTCCTTGTTCTGAAAGGTAACTAAATTCCCGGTAGACAATTCAAGATCGCGACGAGTGTTTACCGATCGTCACTGTACACGCGCGAAGTGCTGTATTTGTCGGATAATTCCTACGCTTCGACGTTAGGCAACCTTCCTAAATCAAACGCTATTCGCTACCCTCCTCGATAGCTAAACCAGGGGGTTCCAATGATCTTTATCCAACGCGGTATCGTCGCTACGTTGTGCGCGGTAAGCGCAGCAGTGGTCTGGTCGGCTGATGGTTTTGCACAGGAGGCCCCAGCGAGCAGCGCCCCGGCGGCAGCTTCGCAGCCGCTTGAAGAGGTGACCGTTACCGGTACGCGCATCAGGCGCACCACTGATTTCACGACTTCAACGCCGACCACCGTGATCGATTCGGCCACTATGGAAAACATGGGTCTGGTGAACGTGGGCCAGGCGTTGGCATTGACGCCGGCGAACGTGTCGACCTTCACGCCCGCGAATACCGGCAACGCCAACTTTTTTACCGGTTCGTACATTCCTGATCTGCGCGGCCTCAATCCCTACTTTGGCAGCCGCACGCTGGTGTTGGTCAACGGGCAGCGTGTCGTCAACAGCAATCAGGGCGACAGCTTCGACTTGAATTTGATTCCGCAGATTCTTGTCACCCGCATCGATACGGTGACGGGCGGTGCATCGGCGGCCTACGGTTCCGGTGCCATTGCGGGCGTCGAGAACATCATCATCGACAACAAACTCGAGGGTGGCAAAGTCGATGGCGATCTGTCCGAAAGCAGTCACAGCGATGGGCGCGACCGACACTTCGGCGCCGCCTATGGCCACGGTCTCTTTGATAATCGCATCCATTTCCTGATCGGCGGCGAATATGAGGCATCGGATGCCCTCGGGTGCGAACAGGTTCGCAGCTGGTGCGCCCAGAACCAGGGCGAGTATCAGCTGGGCAGCACGGCGCCCGCCAGCGGCTCCGCCGGCATCCTCGGCTACGGGACGGATGTGCGTTCCAATTTCAACAGCACCACGGGAGTCCTGTTTCCGCTGGGCGCCTTCGGGGGCTTTCAGCCGGGTGGGCCGGCGCCGGTGGTGCTGACCCCGGATGGCACCTCGACGCTGCCCTACATCACCGGGTCGCCACAGATCTCCTTCGCTGATTCCGTGCAAGGCGGACAGGGGATACCGGTCTACCAGTATGCGAACCTGCAGGCTCCCGTGAACCGTGGTACCGGGATGCTCGCGCTCAATGGCGCGATCACGGATTACCTCAATTTCAAGACGGATCTGCTGCTGGCGCGTGAGCAGACCACCAATTACAACGGCGGCCCGGGAAGTTTGGCCGCGTACCTGAGTCCGCAGAATGCCTTCGGCTGCCCGGGTACGGCCAATGTCAATGCGCCGGGCGGGGTGTTCGGCGCGACCTGCGTCAATCCGGGCTCACCGACCCTGGTGTCGGCCCTCAATCAGGTTGAGTTTGGTCCCGGTGCCGACGGTGTATATCTGAACAAGGACTGGACGGACCAGACCAATTCACTGACCCGATTCACGACGAATGTGACCCGCTTTACCATCGGCCTCGACGGCAAGTTCTGGGATTCCTCCTGGACCTGGGATGCGAACTATGAATACGGCCTCACCCACCATGATCAGCTGGTGCAAAACACCCTCAGCCTGTATCGCATTCTCATGGGACTCGATTCGGTAAATACGCCGAATGGGCCCGAGTGTCGGGTCACGGCAGACGGCTTTGCGGGTGCCATCGCGGCAAATCCATTCGGGGGCTATTCGACTGCCAACCCGGCGCTCGCGACCGGTTGCGTGCCGCTCAATCCTTTCGGCAGTCTGCCGCTATCGCAAGCCGCATCCAATTACGCATTCGGCAATCTGGTGGAGGATCTGCGCGAAGCGCAGACGGACATCACCCTCAATGCCACGGGCGACATCTGGAGGGGCGTGGGCGCTGGCCCGTTCTCGCTCGCCGTCGGCTACGAGTGGCGTCAGGAACGTGGCGATAACATCGACCAGCCTGGCCAGCCGTCGTATCTGGCCGATGATTACGAGATTCAGTACGGCTCCTCCTTTGGCGGAGTCATGACTGTGAACGAGGAGTACTTGGAGGCCAACCTGCCGCTCCTGAAAGACAAGCCCGTGGCGCATCTGCTGTCATTGGATCTGGCCGCTCGGGAATCCCAGTATGCGAACTCGGCGCTCTACGGCGTCGATGTGTGCACCACTCCCGGAACCAACGGCTGTCCGTTGAACAACGCGCCCCCGGGTACGGTCTACAACCACCAATTCCTGACCTGGAAGGCCTCCGGGCTCTACGAACCGGTTGAGGGCATCCGCTTCCGCGCCAGCCAGTCCCGGGACGAGCGGGCGCCGAACCTGCGCGAGTTGTACTACAACCAGGTCATCGGCGCCGGCGGACTCTTCGGTCAGTGCGGTCCGTTCGGCACTACGGTGGATCCGTGCACCTGGAATCTGCTCGGGAATCCGAACCTGAAGCCGGAGAGCTCCGATACCACCACCGTCGGAATCGTCCTGACACCAACCTGGACACCCGGCTTCCAGTTCTCAGCGGATTGGTTCCACATCAAAGTGAACAATGCCATTGAGCAGGCGAATCCCACGCTGCTTGAGCAGAATTGCGCCAAGTACGGGCAGTGCGCCGGCGTCACTTTCAACAATACCCCGGTGGACGCAAGCGGCGCCGCGTGCGGGGGCGGCCTTGAGGGCCAGGCGGCTTTTGCGGCGGGCTGCTACAACCTTGCCGAGATCGCACCGACTTCCTACAACGGCGCATTTTACGAGGTGCGCGGCGTCGACTTTTCGTTGAACTACTTGGAGGATATCGGCAGATTCGGCTCCATCAACACCCGCTTGCTGACGACCTGGACGGACCAGCAGGACTTTCAGTCCTACCCGGGCGGTCCCGTCAACAGCATCGTTGGCCAGACGGGCACGGGTAACGGCTTCCTGAACGATTACACGCCCGCGGCCCGTTGGCGCGGCAGTCTGTTCGTGACCTGGACGCAGGGCCCGTTGAGCATTACGCCCAACATGAGTTTCGTGAGCCATGGCGTCATGGACTATCTGGGCGTCACGCCGGCCCAGGGAGCGCTCTACACCGAAACCCTCAACGGCACGCTGCCGCCCGCCCTCGCGGTGTACGGCTTCCACCCGATGCCCTATAACTACGTGCCCAGTTACTTCCTGTTCGGTTTGAATGCCACGTATAGCCTTGAGAATGCCCCGTCGTCATTGAAGGGCTTGCAGGTGTTTGCGCAGGTGAACAACCTGCTCAACAAGACCCCGCCGTTCACCGGCGGCGAGAATGCCTTTGGACCTGCCAATAGCTATGGTGGCACCAACCCGATCTTCTTCGATGTGCTCGGCCTGTCCTATCGGGTAGGTTTCCGTCTGTCCTTCTAATGCGGCCTGGCGAATAGCCGCAGCGGTGTCGTACCAGGCCGCGCTCCCTGCGGGGGCGCGGCCTGCCCCCGGACGGGGGTGATCTGGTCCTTATTCTTGCATGTGCTACGCTCGTCGCGGCGCACCCGGGGTGGCGCGAAGGTTAGGGAGCGGTCGGCCATGATCATTGAGCGCGAAGACCAGGTGACCGAGGCGGTGCTGAGTGAAACCCAGCGCATCGAGGACCCGCGCCTCAAGCAGATCATTCAGTCGCTGATTACACACCTGCACGGATTTGCACGGGACGTACGGCTTACTGAACAGGAATTCAATACCGCAATCAACCTCGTGACAGCCCTGGGAAGGCTCACGACCGATAGCCACAACGAGACGCGTCTGATTGCCGGCTCCCTTGGACTCTCGACGCTGGTGTGCATGATGAACAATGGCGGCACAACGGCCAACCTGCTCGGCCCCTTCTGGCGCAAGGATGCGCCGCGGGTCGAGAACGGGGGCTCCATCGTTCGGTCGCCGACGCCGGGCGCCGTGCTGGTCTTTACCGGGCATGTGGTCGACACGGAGGGCCGGCCGATCGTCGGCGCGCAGGTGGACGTATGGCATGCTTCCACGAAGGGATTGTATGAGAATCAGGATCCAACCCAAGCGGACTGGAATCTGCGGGGTCGATTCACGACAGATGAGACAGGTAGCTTCAGCTATCGCACCATCAAGCCCTCGGGCTACCCGGTGCCCGCCGGTGGACCGACCGAGAAACTGCTGAACCTGCAGCACCGGCATCCCTTCCGCCCCGCGCATCTGCACGCGCTGGTCTATAAGGAGGGGTTCAAGACAATCGCCTCCCAGGTGTACGGCGATGACGATGAGAACCTGGCCTCCGACGCCCAGTTCGGTGTGATCACGAACGCAATCGGGCACTACATTCGTCACGACCAGGAGCCGGCTCCGGACGGCAGTACGCGGGCTCCGTGGTATAGCATGGCCTACACCTTCGTCCTCAAGCGGGGTGAGTCCTGGCTGCCCACCCCACCTGTTTCAGCCAAAAGCAATGTGGCGGCGGCAAGTATGACGGGGGCAGCGTGATGTCTGCGCCCGAGGCTGCCGGGGGGCTGAGCTGGGAGGTCATGGAATCCCGGATCCGACGCTATTTCGATGATTGCAATTCGGGTGACATCGAGCGGGTGGCCGCCAACTTCGAACCGCACGGCGTGCATTATTTCCCGCCGGGCACTTATGAGGGCCCTTTCAGAGGTGCCCGTACGATCGGTGCGAAGTGGAGCGCCGCGGTCAAGAACCTGGGTTCGCATTGGACCGTGGATCAGGTGCTGTGTGATCCACGCTCGCGACGCGCCGTCATCGAATGGACCCATTTCAAGCGGGTGCCGGGCATCGTGCTACGCGGCGACGAATGGTACGTATTCAGCGCCCGCGGGCTCATTGAAGAGATTCGCGCTTACTACGCCTCCCCGCAGGACCCCTCGCTGCGGCAACTTGAGTTGGGTGGGTTCGACTATGCCGGCCGCGGCTACCCGCTCACGGCGCCCTAGCGCATGGGGGCCTCGGAAATCCGTCGCATTGTGCTGGACGGCGGCATCGTGAAGATGCAACGTCACGGGAACGTCCTGGTCGCCCCGGATGGCCGCCAAATCGAGTGCGACAGAGCGGTGCACTTACCGCCGGTTGAGCCGAGCAAGATCCTCTGCGCACACCTGAACTACCGCAATCGGGTTGCGGAGCTGAAGACCACCGCCGGTCCGGCGCCGAACTACTTCTACAAGCCGCCTTCATGCCTGGTTGGACATCGCAGTGCCGTGATACGCCCGCGGGGCTGTCGGTTTCTGAACTATGAGGGCGAAGTGGCGATCGTCGTCGGGCGCACAGCGCGCAACATACGTCGGGTCGAGGCGGAGGACTATATCGCCGGCTACACCTTGGCCAACGATTACGCGTTACACGACTTTCGCGATGCGGATCGTGGGTCGATGGTGAGGGTCAAGGGTGCTGACACGCTGGGGTTGGTCGGGCCGGGGCTGGTGCGCGGTTGGCGACCGGCCGGACAGATGCTCCGGACATACGTCAATGGGCACACCGTTCAGGAGTCGAGCCTGGACGGCATGATATGGGACATGAGCTATCTGCTCACGGATCTGGCCCGAATGATGACGCTGAATCCGGGCGATCTGATCATGACGGGTACGCCGGCGAATTCACGACCCGTCAACCCTGGAGACATCGTCGTGGTGGAGGTCGAAGGACTCGGCCGCCTTGAGAACACGATTGTGGAGGGCGAATCGCCGGTCTCGGACGAGGCCGGCTGGCCACCCAGCGCATCCGAGAAGGTCCTGGGTGTCGCCTTGGGTGAGAAGTTAAGAGAGTAGATGCGATATCGCGGAAGCCAGCTCTTTCGGGCAGTATCACCAGACCTACATACGACGCAGGGGAATTAGCATGATCGTCAGGACGATTGCCCTTCGAGCGCTAGCGGTCTCCCTCATGCTCAGCGCAGCGAGCCAGGGATACGCACAGGAATCAAAAGCAACCTATGCTGCCAAGGCGCCGACGCCTCAGTACCTCATGAGCGATCAACAAGCCGAAATCGCCCTGGCGCGTAGTGCGGCGCCGGCGGCCGTCTCAGGTGACGCGACGATCCTGGTGCTCCAGGACCGCGGGTACGCAACCGCGGTGCAGGGCAAGAATGGTTTCGTGTGTCTCGTCGAGCGTTCCTGGATGGGTCCTGTTGACAGCCCCGAATTCTGGAATCCAAAAATGCGGGGCCCGGTTTGCTTCAATCCCCCCGCCGTGCGCTCGGTTCTGCCGATTACCTACAAGCGCACAGAACTTGCGCTCTCCGGGTTGTCCAGGACGCAGCTCATTGCCGGCATGCGGGACGCGGTCAGGAAAAAAGAACTGCCGGTACTGGAACCTGGCGCGATGGCCTACATGATGTCGAAGGGAGGCCAACTCGGTGATGCCGTCGGGCATTGGCACCCGCATCTGATGTTTTATTCTGCAAGGTCGGACGGGGCTGATTGGGGCGCGAACGTGCCGGGCTCCCCCGTCTTGCTCAATCCGCAGTTCCAAGGCGCTCCCGAGCCGCTGGCGACTTTCATCATTCAAGTGCCCGCTTGGTCGGACGGATCACCCGGACCGGAGCACACGCACTAGGGCGGCCGGGGGGCTTCAGG
>Ga0210400_10001942_pt1 | contig 19867 bp, 15 predicted proteins | sample IncBWH26MmetaG_FD_155456 | JGI IMG/M metagenome (GOLD analysis project Ga0210400, IMG submission 155456) | Forest soil microbial communities from Barre Woods Harvard Forest LTER site, Petersham, Massachusetts, United States - Inc-BW-H-26-M | ecosystem: Environmental > Terrestrial > Soil >...
CATCTCCGGTTTCAATGACATTGGCTTTCTTGAAGTAGACCAATGCGTCGCCGTCGGTGTGGCCGTCGGGTAGCTTGATGATTTGGACTTCCTCATTGTCGATGTACAGCGTCAGCCCGTTATCGAAAGTCACGGTTGGTAAACCCGTTCCCGGGCGCGGACTGCAAAACGATTGGGGGGCTGCCAACCTCTCACGAACACTGCGATGCGCAATAACTGTGGCGCCCTCCCGCTGAAATGCCGCATTGCCCGAGGTGTGATCTCCGTGGCAATGAGTATCAATAACGTACCGGACCGGCTTGTCGGATAGCTGCTTCAGCGCAGCGAGGACCATCTGATGCCAGGGTTCGACTTTCGCATCCACCAGCACCAGCCCGTCACTGCCAACCAGCACCGCAATGTTGCCGCCGCCCTCAGAGTCACTGGTGCCTTTGTCGAGCATGTACACATTGCCGGCGACTTTATGAACGCTGAACGCTCCCTTTGGACTATTCGGTCCTTGAGAATCGGCCGCATCGCAGGCAGCAAGAGTGAAAATCATCGTCAGGGCAATGCGTGGCAGGCGCATCGGGCCATCTCTCCATCGGATAAAGTGCGCCAAGACGCCCGCGGGTCCGCGCTCCTACTGGTGCGCGGCCGGCGCAGGCGGCGGGCCAGCCCCCGCAGGCGGGCCGCCGGGGCCACCGGGTCCGAACGCCGGCGGCGGGTGGCGCTTGAGCTCGTTCGCGCGCGCGGTGAGGAAGGAACGGATTGCTTCTGCATCCTCGGGCTTCAATGAGTTCTTGAAGGAAATCATGCCATTCTCGGCGAGCGCCCCGTCGACCACGATGCCCTTGAACAAATCGGGAGCGTTGAGCGCGACGGTGTAGTTGAGGTCCGGGAAGCCGCTGAAGATGCGCCCGCCCTCATGGCAGCCGGTGCAGTTGCGCTGGTAGAGGTCCTGGCCACGCGCGTGCATCGCCGCATCGCCGAAATCCGCCGGGGGGTTGAGGACCTGCGGCACCTCCGGCGGGGCCGGCGGCAGCTGCGCGTCGCCGTTGAGCTTGTACACCAGCAAGCGGTTCTTCCCGGCCGCGGCGGCAAAGCCGGTGCTGGCCGATGAGATCACCGCGATGTACTGCACACCGTCAATCGTGTACGTCACCGGGCCCGGTACGACGTTGCCCTGGGAGTCCGTGGCCCACACCTTCTGGCCGGTGTCGGCGCGAAATGCCCCGAACTTCTTACCGGGGAGGCCCTGGAATACGAGGTTGCCGGCGGTTGTGAGCGTACCGGCGTTGCCGCTGCCTTCGCGCTGCTCCCAGGCCGCTTTGCGGGCCACCGGATCCCAGGCCAGCAAGTAAGCGCCGGGGTTCTCGACCTCGGGGCGCTTGCCTTCCGGCAGATGACCCATGGCGACATCCACCATCTGGTTGCCCAGGATGCGACCACCTTCCTCGGCGTAGAACGAACCCACGCCGCGACGAGCCGGCACGTAGATCAAGCCCGTCTGCGGGTTGAACGATTGCGGATACCACACATGCGCCTGCGAAGGCAGCAGCCAGAAGCCCTTGCCGGTCTTGCCGTAGTTGGCTTCCGGATTGAGGATGGGCTTCCAGTTGTTCGCCTTGTCGAAGCCCAGCGCCCAGTTGATCTTGGGCACATACGGATCCGCCGAGACCACCTTGCCGGTGGCCGCCTCGATCACGTAGAACACGCCGTTCTTAGGCGCCTGCATCACCACGTGCTTCGGCTGGCCGTCGATGCTGATGTCCGCCAGCGTCAGCGGCGCCGTGTTGTCGAAGTCGAAGCCGTCCATCGGCGTGGCCTGGTAGTGCCACTTGTACTTGCCGGTCTTTGCATGCACGGCGACGATGGAGGAGGTGAAGAGGTTGTCGCCACCGCCCGGGGAACGCAGTGCGGCCGGCCATGGCAGCCCATTGCCGGTGCCGAAGATCACCAGATCGGACTTCGGGTCGTAGACTATGCCATCCCAGGTGCTGCCGCCACCGCCTTTCTCCCACCACTTGCCGTTCCAGGTCTTGGCCGCCATCGGCATCACGTTATCGGATGCCGCGCCGTCCGCGCCCTTCGACGGATCGCCCGGCACGGTGTAGAACTTCCACACTTGTTTTCCCGTCTGCACGTCGTGCGCGACGAGGTAGCCGCGGGTGTAGAACTCCGAGCCGCCGACGCCGATGAACACCAGGCCATCACCGATGCGCGGCGCGCCGGTGATCGAGTACTGCAGCTTCGAGTCCGCGACACGCACTTCCCAGACCTTCTCGCCGGTCTTTGCGTTCACGGCCATCAGGCGCCCGTCGATCGTGCCCCAGATGATCTTGCCGTCCGCGTAGGCCGCGCCGCGGTTGGAGATGTTGCAGCAGATCGAGGTCGCGGCGATCTCGCGCGGCGCCTTCGGGTCGACCTTCCACAGCTGCTTGCCGGACCTCGCGTCGAAGGCGTAGAGGCTGCTCCAGGGGGCCGTCATGTAGATCACCCCGTCGATCACCAGGGGCGTGCTCTGGTAGCCGCCGTGTTCGGCGACCTCCGCATACCAGGCAAGGCCCAACTGCCCGACGTTGTCGACAGTCACCTGTTTGAGCTTACTGTAGCGCTGCTCGTCCGGGTTGCCGCCGTTCCGGGTCCACTCGACGTCCTTAGGATTGTGGCCGGCAGCCACGGCAGATTGCGAAAACGCGGCCACACCGGCCGCGACGACCAGACCGAAGATCAATCGACGCATCAGAATCCCCCCCGGAAGAAACCACCGGCGCCGCGCAATGCGCGCGGAATCGAAGGTTGCGGCCGCAGCGTACCTTCCCAAGGGGGCGTCCGGCAAATCCAGCATCAACGCCCACAATCGGGCCGGTCAGCGGCGGGCGGGGTCGCGCCGGGTCGATAGGCCATCCGGCTGGCCGCCCCGGGACGGCGTTCCAGGTCCCACAGGGCTCACCCCCTGCGAGTGAATCAGAACCGTCAAAACGCGGGAACCTTGACGAAGTAAGCAGAGGCCTCGGCCGCCAACTCAGGTGCTGCTACGGTCGCAGCGATCCCAGATACGCCGCGGCTGCCAATACATCGCTGGAGCTGAGGCCTGCTACGACTGGCGCCATCAACGGCATCCACTGGCCGGCACGATGGCCGGACTGCATGTCGTAAAGTTGGCGGGCGATGTAGCTGGGTGAGTTGCCCGCAAGCCGCGGTACCGGACCGAGTCCACGCAGATCTGCGCCATGACAGACCGTGCACGGGGTCACTTTGCCGTTTCCGGTCCTGACCAGAATTTCACCTCGCGCGAGGCTGCCCTTCGGCACATAGGCGATGAAGCGCACTCGCGGATTGCGCAGCGTCTCGGTCTGGCTCTCATCCATGGGGACTTCGATGATGCGATCACCCAGCGGCTCAGTCATCGGCCCATTCGCCTTGATAGGGATGAACAAGCCGCCGCTGGGCAAGGTTTTCGGCGCGGTATCGCTTTCCACGACCTTGGATGACAACTTGGCGGGAATCGCGGCGAAGTAGGCGGCCGCGGCCTTCACCTCCTCCTCGGTGAGATTCCTCGCGAAACCATTCATCAACGCCGTGTTGGTCTTGCGCTTATCGGAGCTCTGCCGCGAGCCTTTGCGAAAGTCCAGCATCTGCTGGACGATGTATTCGTAGGTCAGACCGGTGAGATTGGCATTCTCAGGGCGTCCATTGCCGTTTGGGAGGTGGCATAAACCGCACGCCATGATGGGTGGAGACGCGGTTTTTCTGCCGTGCGCCACGATATCCGGCATCGGCGGATGATCATCAGGGAACCAGTCGGCGGGGCCGTAGAAGTCGATGATTTGCGCGCGCGTGAACGCCAACTTCGACCCCTCGACGTGCAGCATGATCTTATTGTCGGGCGGCGGCCCCGGGGTCGGGGCCGGCGACGATTGCGACGACGGGGGAGTGGTGAAGCCATAGGCCCACAACGGCTCCTCCGGGTCCCCAGCGGCAAGCGCGCCGGTGGCCGCAAGCCCGAAGGCTGTGAGCCCGAATAAGAACCGCACCGCACCTGCTCGGATACTGATCGATGTCATTGTGACCTGATTAATTCCCATGCCAAGCGAAGCGCCAGTCTACCGCCGCAAGCCTCGTCAACGCGCACGCATTTTTCAGGCTTTTGCGTCTGCTGATTCGGGCAGTACCCATTGGGATTCTTCGCCAGATACCGCTGGTAAGGTGTCACTTTTAAAGATAACTGGCGGGGTTTCCTCCGCGCTATTTGGCGGTCTGCGGCCGGCTGCATGAAGAGGGTGTAAACCAAAAGCGCTTTGCTTCGTGGTCGTATACAAGACGATACCCTTTCATGAGATCCATGCCCAGAATCATGGCGGGCGGGCCTCCCCGACGGAACGTCCCAAAAACCGGGAGATCTATGACTCTCGCTTCCGCCTGGGTGACCGTAATTCCAGCGAATCGCACCGGGCCGATGGGTCCTATGCGCGACACGGTCCCCTTGGACGTAATTCCGAATATCAAATCGGCATCTCGGAACGCAGGCGATGAGGGATCGATGTGTGCTGCCTCGGCGAAGCTCGGACTAATACGAGTGTCCCGGGAACCCGTATCCAAGTACGCAGTTCCTTCGACGGAACCCACTGTAACGGGCAGTGTGAGCTGCGTCCCATCCGTGACCGTCCCACCCTGGACCAGGACGGAATCGCTCGGCACTATCGCGTGTATATCGACAGGCTTGGGCCGAATTTCAACGGTGCGGCACGGAAAATCGAATATGGTGATCGTCCCATCCATTAGATCGTTGCCGGCCACCCCCGCTTGCCGCCCCGCATCGTGGCGATTGGGCAGGCCATCGGCAACAATATTGTGAATTGCGCGTCCATCGACCGATAGGGTCTTTAGTGAGTAGGTCGGAGAAGACACACTTCCGGTCTGGCCGTACACGTCACGAACCGCTCCCTTGCGCAGGTGCTCCTCTTCTGCGAACCACTCATACAGCGAACTACCGTCGGCTCCGGTATCCAGAATGAATGCAAAAGGCCCCTTTCCGTTCACAAATGCTGGAATCGTATCGTGGCCATCGCCGGCGGGCGTGAAGGGTACGGCGGCTTGAGCTCCGCAGAATCGTTGGCCAAAGCTGATTGCCACGATGAGCGTCAGTGTAAGAACAGGTTGTTTTCGTGTCATACCAGGTTAAGCAGCACGGTCACGCTTGACGATGCCAAGCACCAGAAGTAAGTAGGCACGTGGACCTTTGCGTTTGCCTCGCATTCTAGTGCCTTTGGTTGTTGTCGGACGGCTTCGACGTGAATCACTGCCTTTGCCTTTTAAAGTCATTCTTGGGGAAGCACCGGCGTCTGCCGTGGGGATGCACTGACTCAGTTTACCGCGTGCCGTGAATGTCATCTTGCCGGCCCGCATTTTTTGACGGTCGAATGTCTCAAAGTGGCCGGTCTGAGACGGTCGAAACGCGACAATTGGTTTCAGCGGCGCCCAAGCGCTAATCGCGCAAGTCCGCCGTAAAGCCAATTTCGCGGCGCTTCGGGTCCGGTGGGTTCATCAGATGCCGAATGGCCGATAGGATACCGACGATTGCCTCATCGTGCGACGCAAGCTTTCGCTCAATGCGACTGAACTTGCGCGCAGGAGACCTATCGGCCTCAAGCAACCTCCGAATCCGCACGAATGTCCGCATAGTCTCGATGTTTACCGCGATGGCGCGCTCGCTGTTAAGCACCGAGGACAGCATTGCCACACCCTGCTCCGTGAAGGCATACGGGGCATAACGGCGACCCCCGCTTCCGAGTTTTGAGATCACAGATTGTGATCTCAAAGCTGTCCACTCGGCAGCAGATAGTTCAAACATGAAATCCGCAGGAAAGCGCTCGAGGTTGCGCTTGACGGCCTGTAGCAGCACGCGCGTCTCCACGCCATATAGCGCTGCCAAGTCCTCATCGAGAAGGACTCGCTGGCGACGGATGACAAGTATGAATTGGCCGACTCTTTCGGCTCCGATGTCGACGACCGGCGCGCGGGCTGGCATCCGCTGTCAGAGCGCCGGTACGGAGGTATATGGGTTCATGTACAAGAGCGCCGGTTGCGAGTCGGGGCATTAGGACTCCCCCTTCATAGGCTGGATTCCAACCCGCATTTCCGTTGCGATTGCGCGATTATTCGGCTCCTTGCGTGAACGGCCGTACTCGGGTCCGTCCGACCACGACCGGCCCTTCCCCGTGGACTTTCCTACGTCCGGAACACCGGTAGACTTCCGGTAGACCTCAGCGCCGAAAACATCCCGCGTTTTCCCGCAGAAAAACTGTATCTATTTGGTAACCCATTGGCCTCCTGATGGAAACCAACTCAACGCGGTCGTTACGCCTTCGTACCCGAATATAACACCGCGGATCTATACGGAATTCCGCACGAGTGATTCGGGCAATAGCCGTCCGGATTCTTCGCCAGGTACTGCTGGTGATAGTCGGCGCTGAAGCGATTTCCTGCACGGAAATCACCCGGTTATCGCGACGCGGGTGCGCGAGCGGTCGACTTTCGGTCGACCTCACCGTCAATCCACCGGTAGACCAGCACAGTGCCAGTTTATCCGATTGTCGGAGTTTGACCTCAGCTGACGGACGCAAGTGTCTGCTGTCCAGCGCCCAAGCGCTCGATACACCTGATGGCCGAGTGAGGGGTGTGGCTCCGGCACCATGCTCCAGGCAGCCGGGCTCGGGTAGTGCAGAAATCCGAATTGCACAGCATTCTGCGCGAACACGCCCACATTCAGACCCACCCTGCGAGCGCGAGCGCGGCAATGATCTGTCGCATAGCCGTGATGCTTGATGCGGGAAGCCACAGAAATGTGACAGCCAGCATCGTCGAACCAACGAGCTCTACGCGCCATCATTGTCTGGTGAGTGTTCCGCCAACGCAGTTAGCCGGCCCAGTGATCGAAATTGTATTGCCACTAAGGACGTAGGTATTCGGGAACGGCCCTTGGGGCGGCGTGGTGGCCGTGTTACCCGTAACGATGAACGTCGCCGGTGCAAGCGCCTGACTAGTCGGAGACACGACAATCTGATTTCCGCCGGCTGAGTAGATAGCCAAATTCCACGGGTTGTAACCGGTGCCACAGCTTCCAGGTTCGGTCCCGCTCCAGTTTCCGGTCCATGGACTCAATACCGTGACGAACACCGCATCGGACGCTCCCGAACTCGGATCGGTTGCCGTAATCATCGTCGTGCCGGGCATCACGCCCGTTATCACACCGCCGCTCACGGTCGCGACGGCGCTGTTGGAGGAGCCCCATTGCAAGCCGGCGGGCGCTGCAACTGTTTGTCCTGACAGGGTCGCTGAAACCGCAAGTGGTGCGGTCGCACCAGCATTGACTGTAGGTGCTGTGGGAGCCAGTCGCAGAACCAGTGAACCGGATACGCTTACTGTGACTGGACCGGTCGCCTGTGCAACACTTGAAAAGTCCTCGGTCGCTGCCGTCCCAACATTGGATCCGGATGCGCCGGATACACCGAAGAGCTGCGGAAAATAGATTGTGTTTGTTGAGTAAACTGCTCCGGTGGACAAATTAAGCAAGCCGGACTGCTGATTGTAACTCAGAGATCCCAGTGAGCTGAGTCCATACGCGAAGGTTCCCGGATACTCGGCACTGATCATCGTATTTACAAAATCAAATTCGGTGACAGTGTTCGTGGTCACATCCAAGGTAAAGTGCCCAATTCCACCAGCCGAATCAGAAGCCCCTGACGAAGCACCAGACGTCGGCTGAAAGACGAACGTCGCAGTGATAATGGCATCAGGTGCAGCAGTTACGGTTATGGTCACTTGCCCGTAGTTGTGCCCGTTGGGGTCAATGGCCGATATCGTGACGTCGTCCGGCGCAGCATTCCCAGGGATGGTCCACGTACTAATCGGCCCGGTGATCGTAACTGGCGTGATGGTGGCCGTGGCAACCTTCGGCTGCCAAGAAATCCCGTCCGGCAAAGAAATACATTGCCCAATCGGCGGATTGACGCATATCGGTTCGCCGTTCGGCCCGGCCAGCGAAACGGTCAACGTTTGGTCAGTCGGAGAGACAGTGAACGCCGTCGCCGAAGGGACCAGGGTGGGCGTTGCGACCGTTACGTTAAAGGGTTTGGCATTCTGCGCGGGTATCGCATTCGTAGCCCCAGTTGCAGGGTCAAGTAGCACTATCTGCGAGACTCCTTGATTCCCTGCCGCGACTGTGAAACTTGAATTACCCGTAACGGTCGCCACAGCCGAATTTGTTGGCGTAATACTCAAGTCACCTGGTAGAGCAGTTGTATTGCTGCCCCCAGAGTCTAGGCCTGTCACGCTGACTAGCTGCTGAGCCCCGGGAGCCATCAGCAGTGCGGTGGGCGAGAAGCTAAACGATGCGACGCAGCTTTCGACTATGAAGTTGGAATCTACACAGATTCCAACTTCAAACGGAGGAGTATCCCAGTACTTGGCGGCGAAATATGATTCTTGAAGTATTTGATTTAGGTCGGCGATTCCATTAATGAGCTCGAGGTTCTCAGATACCACAGTCAAGAACATCTTGTTGAGCGACTTATAGAGCTGCCCCTCGACGAGCCCTGATGCGCATTTTTCGAGTATTCCTGTGACTGTAGAAAGATTAACCTGGCCCATCAATGCAGATACAGTGGCCTCGAATGTCCCGCCGTCAATAACTGCCGGAAAGGCCACTTGAGCGACTGCCGCACCGACTTTCGCTGAACAGGATGCATTTTCCGGCACCATTTCCGATACTGCGGTCATAAAGGCAAACTTGAGGAAGTCGTTCACTATTGCGTTTTGGCTTGCTGTGTCTTGAATAACCTTAACGTTGAACGGGGAGTTCGTCATCGGTGCGCAGCCAACTCCAAACCCGCCAAAGAGAGTCCAAGCGGGTACTACACCTGTATTCCCCTCGCATTGCCCAAGCGTGGTCGTTGAGGAGGGTGAGGCGGCATTCGCGGTTTCACTCTCAACCGTCCACTCAATCGGCATGTCGTTTTCAATAGCTATGGTGTTTGTGCCATTAGTGGTTGGGTTGAGGCCCAGAAGCGGTACATCTGGATTACCGCTAACGCTTGGAATAATGGAGTAGAGCCCGTACTGCATTAGGGGCGGCCCGGCGAGGGAGTCCTTGATGTTTGCGTGCGCGGCACTGGCCGAGGGCAGCGCTAAGACTGCGGCTGTGGCTACCGAGACAAGTTGTGCCACGACTTGAGGGTCATTTATGGGGGCCGTGCCGTTCTGCAAATCGCTCTGGATCACCGTGACAAGGGAGTTGTACGCACTCGCTGTTCTTATCGCTGCATTTTGCTGAGTCACAGTCCCCGTTTGAATGCCGTTCGCAATGAACAGGCGCACAAGCGCGAGGGCCGTGGAGTCGGCGTCGAGCGTTATGTTCGTAGAATCGGCCATACCAGCCAGCAGAACGTTGCCGGTAGAGTCGATGGCCAAGACGATCGTGTCGCCGTCTGCCGAGAGGATCTGCATAGGGATCCAGGATTGAATCGGGCCAGCGCCCCATCCCGTGATTACTTGTGCTATCGAGGACTGAATCGTGCTCGCAACGGAGGGATCAATCGTAGCCATTACAGCTGTTTGCGCCGTGATCGCAGCAGTGGTGCAGCTAACGGCGACTGAGCCAGCAGTTGGAGAGGCTGTACCGGACTGGCCCGACAGCGCACAGGCCTGAACTGGGTCGACAGGTTGGTTTACGACGGAAACGTTGTAGGCGGCACCGGCCGCCAGCCCGGTTTCAAGCGCAACCGTGCCGTTGGTGCTAACAGTGATCGGCGCGCCGCCGTTGACGCTTAGCGTGAGGCCTGAACCTGACAACCCAGAAACGGCCGCAGACACAGCGTATGTCGCTGCAGTTGAGCTACCGCCCGCGCCTCCTCCGCCGCCACCACTGCAGCCCGTAATCAGTATGGTTACGAGTACCCACGCACATGGATTGAATCGCATACATATCCTTAATCTTCTTATTGCCTGCCGACGAGTGCCCAGTGTTTTACTTTTTTCCGCTACAGCTATGCGATCGCTGGGACACCCCTCAACTCTATATTTGTTGACGTATTTCAGTTTTGACCGCGATGCGAAAGCTCGGATCGAGACTATTGGCGAGGGCCATTGGACCAGCTGTGCGACTGTTCATGTGACTGTTGTCTGTCCCGCTACCGGCCGGCTGCGCTATAGACATTAAGCGCTTTGCGCACCACCACCACTGCAGATGAACTGACCTTAGGCAAGTCTCGCGCCTATCGAATCACCCAAATGGTGTATGCGATTCGTTTTGGGGGGAAGTTTTCCCACTTCAGCTGTGCGCATGTTCAATGGGCACTGTCGTGTAGCGGGCGGGTCCGACTTTCCGACAAGTAGCTGCTAGTCGACTAAATATGGTTCTGGCGCCCGGTCATCATCTCGTTTCCCTCATAATCGAGAGCTTCGGCACACATGGACAATTCGTCGTCTCCGCTTATTAACGTGGCGCTTTTTTGGCGGCCCCAGGAAAGCGCCCGAGATGAGTTTCTAACCCATGTGGGTATACGACGTATCACCCATATGGGCTAGGCTCGGACAGATTATCGCCAGGAATCAGACCCGTGTGGACAACAGAGTCGCTAGCAGGGCCGCGAGCATCAAGATCTGGCCTTGGCTACGTCGACCGGTCTTACGAAAGACGGATTATCAGCAATTCAGCTGGGCGCGCGCGGTGTCCTCGTCACAAGGAACCAGCAAATAGTCCCATCGTTTGCCATCACCCAATTGAGGTATATCCGGCTAAGTGTCTCGGGCAGTTCACCGGCCGGACTACCTCGCACGCACCGCGGTTACCGCACCTGCGAGCGTAGGGCCGAGAGGCGCGTTAGGAACGTAAGTAGCGCCGATTGTGTTCGCAGCCCTGTCTTAGCAAATACAGACTTCAGCTGCGTTCGCGCGGTATGCAGACTGATGCGCAGATTCAGCGCCGCAGAGCGAACGTCATCGCCTTCGTTCAATCGAACTACCAGGCGCTTCTCGGCCGGAGACAGCCCGAACATCATCGCCAGGTCTGCCGCGGCGCTCACATTTGGAACGATCGGGGTTAACCATACGAGTGTCGTAACTCTCGCCGGATACCAGCTCAGCTCCGATGCCGGAACCGGAGCGCCGCACAGGATGGCCTGCGCACCGGCCCCGGCGTCTGTCACCAGAATTTTGAACGAATATCCACGAGCCAGCTGCGCCAGCGCCCGCCCCACCGAACTGGGCTGCCGCAGGCTGCCCGATGGCCCAAGCACGCCTGCAGATACCTGCACCCAATGCTTCCGGCGGATCGCCTCCAGTGCGGCCTGGTTCGCGAACGACACCCGTCCGGCGGCATCGAGGCCGAGTACTGCGGACGTGAGGGAATCGAGTGCGTGGCCGTGTGCCTCGGTGAGGAGCCGCAGCGATTGGGCCGCCCAGTAGTTTTGGGCCGCGACTATGAGATGAGGCGCAAGATGGGACATCAGGCGGGCGTCCTCGGTCGAAAATGGGGCTCCTCCGCGGCCCCGATAGAAGCTCATGGCGGTTGCGCCAAAACTCCCATCCGGCTCCGGTCCAGACAGACAGACATTCATCATTGTTTCGATGTTCAACGGTCTCATGTACTCATTGTAGTAAGCCGTTTTCTGGAGTTCTGAGTAGTCGACCACTTCACGGTCCAAATTCACCATGCCGATGCGGTTTCGGCGCAAACGGATCGAGGCGAGATGCCAAACATCGTACTGCCCCCAGTATTCGGCATACCCCCTGACCGACGCTGGATCGAGCGCAAAAGGCAGAAACCACGGCTTGTTGCCGGGTTTGTCACTTGGCTTGACGATTGCGGCGCTTTCGGCTGAAAGTGCGCGGCGTAAGTCGTTCGCGATTCTTTCCCATCCAGTCGCGGCAAGAGCTGCCGAGTGGATCATTAGAATCAGCTCGTCGATGTCTTGAGTTTTGGCAGCCATTGTGAGCAGTGCTCAGCCACGCCTCATCTGCCATCTAGCAGACAAATAGATTTGAAAAATCGAACAGGCAAAAGGTGGTTTCTATCAAATATCGGCTAAATTCCAAAACTACTGTTCACGCTATCAGGTTTCTAGCGGTCATGGCGATAGCAACTGTGGTTGAAAATTTCTAGCGTCGATTCCTGACTGGCGCGATCTCGCGGGTCATCCGAAGCGATTGCGGTCTGCGGCATATCCGGCCACGTCAATCTCCTCTTCGTTGGCCCGCAGGTGAAGCGGCGAGTACCCGCGCGCAATGATGAAATTGCCTCACCCACGGCCGTCTTTGTGGGTCGCGAGGTAGGCAGCTCGCGTGTGGAGCTGAGGGAATCTGGAAAGTAGTGAGGCTCCCTTCAGCGACGTTGCACCGCATTAGTGTCGCTTGCGCACGCACGCGATGAGTTCTCCGGCTTGGTTGCGGCAATGCAGCAGTCAGACGTGACCGAGCGACTTCTTATTTGAATTGACAGCCGTAATGGTCCAGGCCTCAGGGGCCGTTACCACGCGGTTTGCCACCGCGGCCAATTTGGTGGGATTTTGCGGCAGCGTCGCCGCGGCTCACAGCAAGTGAGTTCATGGCCCGTTGATTTCGGCGACATAGGTCTGCCAAATGGAAGACGCCACAGAGGCATTGCTAACGTCAATTGACAAAAATCAGGACTCCATCGACGGGAGCCCGACAGACCAGTTTTCGTCGGTAGACGGCGTGGGCTACGCAACGCAGCAGACGTAGATGCGGCTCGTTGAAATCAATTATACGACGATGCGAATCTACCCACCGCGACATCAGAACACGCGATATCGTCCCGAGATTACTCTACGCCTTCTCACCCGCATATGACACGGCGGATCTATAGGGAATCCCGCAAGAATGATTCGGGCAGTACCCGTCGGGATTCTTCGCCAGGTACTGCTGGTGATAGTCGGCCCTGAAGATGGATTCCCCACAAGACTCAGAGCGTTATGGCGCGGCAAGTACCAGGTCGGTCGACTTTCGGTAGACTTCGCCGTCAATCCAGCGGTCGACCACGATGACGTCTCCTTTGGGCAATGCCCGACTTTGACCCCCAGCGGTCCTTTGTGAATGTCGCCTTCCAGATTATTCACTGATTTCGTCCCACGACCATGGAGCGCTGGAAGTTGTGCGATGATTGCTGCTCGCAGGACCCCGGAACATCGCCTCCGTACGTGATGGCCTTCACTTAGATCGGATGTATGAACGAACATCTCCTCGCCCTTTACATGGGCTATGCGCTCTGTCACGGCATTCAAGTCCAGCATCTCTTGGCGTCCGGAGAATTGACGGTACCCTATGTAATATACTGGAACAACAACAAACCGACGCCGGTTCCCTACCCAGCTGCAACACAAGAAGAAGCCGTGGCGAAGGCTCATGCGGCACGCGGGGCCGCCCAGAAAATTACTGGCTGGTCGTCTGGGCGCGAAGGTTCCGTGGCGCAGAACGACGGCACAAAACGCGATGTACTTTTTATCGAAGGCTCCTTGCCCGGCATGAGCGCCCCACTAGAAATGCTGACTTACTACCGCAAAGACCCTTTTCGACTGATCGCCGGATTTATGTGGAAGCCGCATGCTCAAGTTCGGAAGGATTCGCATGTGTTCACGAAGGATTTCCAGCTAGGCATCCACATGCACCAATTCGGTGAACAGTGTATGAGTGATCTGCAGAATGCGGAGCGCGTCCAATTCACCCGCTGACGACGGATGACGAGGATGAATTTGCCGGCTCTTTCGGCCGCGATGCCAACGGCGGGCGCGCGTGTTGGCATCCGCTGTCAGTGCGCCGCTACGCAGGGGTATCCCTTCATGAACAAGAATGCCGGCTGCAAGTCGGGGCGTTGTGATTCCCCTTCATAGGCTGGATTCCAACCCGCATTTGCGTTGTCATTGCGCGATTATTCGGCTTCCAGCGCGAGCGGCTCTTCCCCTAGGACTTTCCTAGATCCAGAACACCGGTAGACTTCCGGTAGACCTCAACGCCGAAAAAATCCTGCGTTTTCCCGCAGACAAACGCCTAGCCTTCTGGTAACCCCTTGGCTACCTGATGGACCCCAGGTAATACCAACTACTACGCCTTCTCACCCGAATATAACACCGCGGATTTATACGGAATTCCGCACGAGTGATTCGGGCAGTACCCGTCGGGATTCTTCGCCAGGTACTGCTGGTGATAGTCGGCGCTGAGGCTGGAATATTCACGGAATTCGCCGAAATGCGCAATCGCTGGCGCTCGACCGGTCGACTTTCGGTCGACGTCAAAGCCGCCCCATCAGTAGACCAGCTCTCAGTTGCTTATATGTCATTACTGACATATACTTGGCGCCGTGAGTCCGAAAGACAAGCCGCTGGCCTGGCTTCACGGCGAGGTCAAGACTCCACCGTTTACCAAGGCAGCGCGCCTTGAGGCTGGGTTTCTGTTGCGTCGTCTCCAGCGTGGCGAGTCGCTGGCGATGCCCCAGTCTCGCCCTATGCCAACTATAGGGGTGCGATGCCACGAGTTACGGATCAATGATACTGGCAGCAATTGGCGCCTCGTCTATCGAATTGACAGTGACGCTATCGTGATTTTGGAGGTCTTCGCCAAGAAGTCCGGGTCGACGCCCAGAGCCGTTATCGTCACGTGCCGGAGGCGTCTGAAGGAGTACGTTGATGCAGGAAACTAAGCGCAAGAAGCTTGAGGCTAAGGGCTGGAGAATCGGGACTCCAAAAGGTTTCCTCGGGATGTCCGATGAGGAGGAAGCGTACGTTAATTTGAGACTCAAACTTGCCGAGGGTCTGAAAGCGCGACGCCAGTCCCGCGGCGTCACCCAGGTGGGTCTCGCCCGGACGATTAAGTCTAGCCAGTCGCGCGTCGCCAAGATGGAAGCGGGCGACCCTACGGTGTCCCTCGATCTTCTTGTGAAGTCTCTTTTTGCGCTCGGCGCGTCAAATCGTGAACTAGCGGCGATCATCGCGCGACGTTGACCATGGGCTTATTACGCAAGGCCGGCTGCCTCGGCTATAACACCGCGGATTTATACGGAGTTCCGCACGAATGATTCGGGAAGTACCCGTCCGGATTCTTCGCCAGGTACTGCTGGGAATAGTCGGCTAGGAAGCTGTAAATCCCACGGACGCCCCGGAGTTACATTTTGCGCACAAGGATTCTCTCTGAAGTAGGCGGCCGCTACCCTCGAAAGGCGAGTTGTGTCGATGGCAAGCGTGTCCCAAGGCGGACATCGAGCTATTTGCGGTTACCCGGCTCTCCCGAGAGAACGCACGAAGACCGACACCTGCCCGTGAAGCCGACCAGACTTCCTCTTCAACTCTCGTTCAGCCGAGAAACCTTGCTTTTGCCAGAACCTCTGAGCGGCCACGTTTTGCTGATGAACGACGAGACGAACAGTGGCACCTCCACGAAGGGCGATCCAGTCCAGGATCATCCGGCAGAATTGCGCGCCCAAACCTTCACGTCTCCGCTGGGGTGTCACAAGGAGTAGCCCTATATACCACTCGTAAGTTGTTGGATGACCTTGCAGCAACTCAGCGACGGCCACTAGATCGCCATGCATCTCAACCCCCCACACATGCTTAATCCCGTGCGCGTACTCCGGGTCGAGCGGACCAAGAATGTTCGCTGCCGTCTCATCGGTCGGCGCCTGCCCTTCGACGAGCTCGTAGAATGCCGTGCAGGCGAGGCATAGGTCCTTCAGCCTCGGTATGTCGACGGAGCGCAGCTTGATCGCACTACCGTCGCCGATCGAGGAGATGGAATTGACTTGAGAGTCCGGATAACTGCCAAACGACCGATGAAACTGGTGTACGACCTTCTGAATGAAAGCCACCATTTCGGAAATTGTACCGACCTATCGGCCTCGAGCAACCTCCGAATCCGCACGGCGCCCCCCCCGCTCCCGAGTTTTGAGATCACAGATTGTGATCTCAAAGCCGCCCACTGGGAGCAGATAGTTCAAACATGAAATCCGCAGGAAAGTGCTGGAGATTGCGCTTGACGGCTTGTAACCACGGGCGAGGATCCGTTCACCTTCCTGTGTCCCGGAACTCTCGTTCTCTGCCTTACACCCCCTCCTACTCCGGCAGTCCCATCTTGTGTCGCAACGCCCGGTATCGTGGATCGCCCTCGAGGTTCTTGAGGCACCTGCTAAGCGGGGGTTCATCAGCCATAACAATGTGGAGTGCGAAGTTCCGATCAAGCCATTTCATCGACTCATCAACCTCTCCCTTGCAGGCGTAGTACTCTCCTATGACGAGCGCCTCATGGTCGGGATAATTGCGAATGAGGGTGGCAAATTCACGGTCCGCATCACTCTTGCGACCAAGCGCATCTAGGGCCATCGGCAGAGTAACCTGGCGAAATTCCGCATCTGGCTCGTTCTGAACCTCCTGCAGGCCCTCGGCGGGTTTGTGTGCGGCCACGAGCTCGTAGGCCCGCATTGCATGTAGCCCATGGCCACTTGGGTTAAGCGCCAGCGCTCTGCGATAGGATGCGTCCGCGCCCGCAAAGTTCCCTTCGCCGCTCTGTGCATTCCCTAGCTGAAAGTAAAGTCCAGCATTCAAAGGATCGCGCGACACGGCGTCCTGCGCCAACTGCACCGCATGCGCGGGCCGATCGAGGGCATACTCGAGAGCCGAGTACTCACCCAACACGGCAGTATTTCCGGGGTCGATTTCGAGTGCCTGCTTCAACTGCGCCTCGGCGCCTTTCCAGTCCCAGTCGCACTCGGCCAGCAGACGTCCTCTTACCGCGTGGCTCGCAGCGCTCATGGGTTCAAGCTCAAGCGCCTTGTTGGCCGCGATATTTGCCGGGACACAAGACTCCTGATACGGCGTGGCGCTATGGAAACCCAGGTCGTTTACAAGCATTTGGGCGAGACTCGTCCATGCAGCGGTGAACTTGTCGTCCAGCGCCACAGCTTTCTGCAGATCCCGTATGGCAGTTTGAAAGTCGTCCAGCGCACCACTGCGCGAAATCGCCAGCGCCTTCACGTATAGAGTGTAGGCCTCGGTGTTCGTCGTCAGCTCCGCCTTCGGCGCAGTGCCTTCCAGCAAAGAAACCTTGAGCGCCTGAACCACCGCTCCTGCGATCTCATCCTGAATCTTGAAGACGTCAGTCAGCTGCCGATCGAAAGTCTCCGACCAGACCTCATATCCATTATCGGCTCGTATCAGCTGTGCGGTGATCCGCAGCTTGTTACCGGATTTGCGCACGCTACCCTCGAGCACATGCGCCACGCCCAGTGCGTGTGCGATTTCGGCGATCGTCACCTGCTTGCCTTTGAAGTAGAACGACGATGTCCGAGCGGGAACCTGGAGTCCTGGTATCTTCGTGAGCAGGTCAATGAGCTCCTCGGACAAACCATCGGAGAAGTATTCATTGTTCTTGTCCTCGCTCATATTCACGAAAGGCAGGACAGCTATTGACTGATCCGAGACCGGCGCGGCGGCAACTGCCAGCGCCGGCTGAACCGGGGCCTGATCGCCGCGCCTAACGACAAGCGCCCACAAGACACCGCCCGCGATGATCACAACGGCGACCAGGATACCCAGCAACTTCGCACTGGGCGTCAGTCGCTTGCGCGAAGCACTGGCAACCGACGTCGCAGTCGGAGTTGGCGCGCCCTTGTTGATGAACCGCCGTACTCCAGCGACATAGGACTGCCACGCCTTGTCGTTCGGATCTCCGTTCCAGTGCGAAAGATCCGCCGTGTGCGTCAGCTCGAACATGATCGGCCGTTTGCACGGCTCGATCATCACCGGAACCAGTGTCTTGTTGTCGTTTGCCCGCGTCGCCTCCGCGCGCACCCAGCGCGAGGCGACAGATTTCTCAGACCACAGCACCACCACGGCCTTCGCCTCGTTCAGTGCATTCTCGATGACCTGATCGAAGGCCTCGCCAGGGTTCAGCGTGGCATCCCACCACACGCTGAACCCCTCCCGCTCGAAACCTTCAACAAACCGCCGCGCGATCGCTGGGTCGTCGCGGCTGTAGGACAGGAAGATGTCGGGCAAGCAGAACCCCGGTGCGTACGTTGGATGGCGGCCTGGACTTAATCCGGCTCAGGAGATGGGTGGCCGTTGATTCTATGCCGCCTTGAGGGCTCTTGGCGGCCGATTTGGCCGCCGGTATCTCTTACCCGAGGACTTTCCTGGACCCAGACCACCGGTAGACTTCCGGCAGACCTGAGCGCCGAAAGCATCCTGCATTTTCCTGCAGATATTCGCAGGGTCTTTAGCGAGAGCATTTATAGCCCCTTGGTTGCTCGCCGGAAACAGGGTCATGCCAAACAGTTATAGTTTGCGCGCCGCGGAAACCGGTGATCTATAAGGAATTCCGCACGAGTGATTCGGGCAGTAGCCATCCGGATCCTTCGCCAGGTACTGCTGGTGATAGTCGGCACTGAAGCGATATATCCCACGACAATCAGTCATTTACTACTCCGCTGGTACCCGCCCGGTCGACTTTCGATAGACGTTGTTGCCGATCGCCCTGAAAGATACGAGCGCTGAACTCGTCCTTCTTGCGTGGTGCGACGTAGTCCTGCGCGTGGCCCACGCCTGGATCCACACCGGTCGCAACCAACTCAGACCGCGGATGGCGGCTAACATGTTGAGCTGGGTCGTTCTGCTGTGGATGTGGGCGGCCTTGATCGTGTCAGAGCCCGGCTGAGTGCACGGCCCCCGACGCCGGGAAGTGTTGCTGGACCATTGCAATTAAAAGCTGTCGCCCCACTCGGTAAACAGGCCCCTGACTGTGCCCGGCGGCGATGGCGCAATTTCAGTCAATGCTGATTGAAATAGTGCCGGAAGGCACTCAAATTGCGATTCAATGCAAAGCGATACGGTAAATATTCGTGCTCGATCTGGGCTCGACGAACGCGTAGGTGCCAGAATCGCTTGCGAGTGCCAGCGAATCCTCAGCCCGGTTGATAATGACGGCGTTGGCAGGCTGGGGATCTAGCGCTTCGGCCGGTAGACCGTCGCTACCCAAGGGCACGACACGAGTGCGGCCGTCGCGATACGAATGCTCGACTGCCCCAATTTCGACGTACAGTGCCTTACCGTCGTACGACCAGCGCAGCGCTCGTGGAAGCGGGGAAATCTGCACCGTCTTGCCTGACGCGAGAGGTGTCAGGAACTCTCCAAGGAGTCCTTCCGCCGAGGCTCGCGTCACTGCCGCATACTGACCATCCGGCGAGACCCCACGAAACTCCAGAATGGGCTCCGCAGCAATCCGAGTCTGTCCCGTGCCGTCGATGTTGACCCGCTGCAGATAGTTGACTCGACCGTTCACTTGTCTGAAGTAGATGCGCTGGCTGCGATCGAAGCGAGCCTCATCCCCTCCCACGGCAACACGTTTGGGAGGGGTGTTCCGATCAGCCGGAGCGACCCAAATTTCGGAAGTGTGGGACGGTGTCAGTGACGCAAACACTATCCACCGCTCATTTTGCGATAGATCGAATGAAGTGACGCCGTTCCCGGGCAGGACTGTTGATGATCGGCCGGTGCTGATGTCGATGCGGCGCAACTCGTCGAATTCCTCGTTACCGGTGCGCTGCTTCGACAGGTAGTAGACTCGCTGTGCATCGGCCGATAGCCACGGATCCCACACCAGACCTTCGCTGGTTAGACGCCGCTCACCCTGCCCGTTGTGTATCCACAGCTCAATCTGTACGAGACCGACCGCCGCAACCAGTGATTTTCCGTCAGGTGCGGCCACAACCATGCTTTCATTGCTTGGACCGAAGGTGAGCTGCTGCGCACTGCCGTCGGGGTAACGCTGCCTCCATAGGTGCAGTCCCGTCGTGGACTGCGCGGAAAAGTACATCCAACTTCCG
>Ga0210400_10001943_pt1 | contig 19864 bp, 20 predicted proteins | sample IncBWH26MmetaG_FD_155456 | JGI IMG/M metagenome (GOLD analysis project Ga0210400, IMG submission 155456) | Forest soil microbial communities from Barre Woods Harvard Forest LTER site, Petersham, Massachusetts, United States - Inc-BW-H-26-M | ecosystem: Environmental > Terrestrial > Soil >...
TGGCGTCGGGGCTGGGCGGGGTGCTCTTCGGTTTTCTGGCCGATCGCGTCGGACGCAAACGCGCCCTGATGCTGAGCATCCTGACGTACTCCATCTGCTCGTTTGCTTCGGGGCTATCGACCACCGTGCTCATGTTGGCCGTGTTTCGCTTCATTCTCGGGCTAGGAATGGGAGGCGAATGGAACACAGGCGCGACCCTGGTCGCGGAAACCTGGCCTGATGAGTTGCGCGCCAAGGCAATTTCCGTGGTGCAGAGTTCCTGGGCGATTGGCTTCGCACTGGCAGCGCTTGTGTCCGGAATTGTCTTGCGCTACGCCTCCTGGCGGTATGTATTTTTTGTGGGGATTCTGCCGGCGCTGATCACGCTTTGGATCCAGAATCGGGTGTCTGAATCGGAGATGTGGGAAGAACATCGGCGGCTCCGCCGGATCGACGAAGGTCAAAAGCTTGAACCACAAGGGACACAGAGTACACAGGGGAATGCGTCTTTCCTGGCTATCTTTCGGGCTCCCTATCTCAAGAGCACTGTCGCTCTCCTATTGCTCAACTTCTTCGGGATGTTTGGCTGGTGGGGCCTGTTTACGTGGCTTCCACCCTATTTGTCGCTTCCGGTCGAGCAGGGCGGGCGCGGCTTTGGCGTCATGGGAACGACGACGCTGCTGGTTGTCCTCAATCTGTTCGGCATGTTCCCCGGATATCTCAGCTTCGGATGGGTTGCCGATCATCTGGGCCGCCGGCGGTCGTTCGTGCTGTACACGTTCATGGCGGCCTTGCTGGTGCCCCTCTATGCCATGGCCAGGTCGCCTGGAGTGGTGCTCGCGCTGGGAACGGTTGTCGCTTTCTTCGGGACAGGAATGTTTTCAGGCTCGGGAATCATTGCCAGCGAAATCTTCCCGACAAGGTTGCGGGCGCGTGCATTGGGCTTCACCTACAACGGCGCGCGGACGCTAAGTTCTATTTCTCCGTACGTGATCGGGCGCGTGGGTCAGGCAAGAGGACTGAGCTGGGCTTTCTACTTGTGCGGCGCCGGTTTCGCTTTAGCGTGTTTGATGGCGACGCAACTACCCGAAACGAAGGGCAAGACACTGGAGTGAGATAGGTGGTTGGTCGATAGTCGTTGGTCGTTAGCGAGTCTGGTCTGCCTAACGACCAACGACTATCGACCAACGACCTCTACTCAATCGGCTCGATCACCAGTTCTTCGTCCTGAGCGGCCTGCTCCGGCAGCTGAATCAGCACAATCGCCACCAGCACCAGAACGATTCCAACCGTCTGCATTGACCGCAGTAACTCCCCCAGCACAGACGCCGCGATCAAGATACTGAACACCGGCTCCAGGCAGCTGACGACAATGGCGCGCGTAGGCTCTAGATGCTGCAATCCGGCGAAGTAGCAGGAAAATGGCCCGAGCACGGAAAGCAGCGAAAAGACCAGCATGAATCCCCACTGCACAGGCCCATAGTGAGCGGCGACAATTTTCCACGGAGGATTCAGGAAGATCCAAAATGATGACGCAGCCACCAACACCCACAGCAGGACTCTCCAGCGGTCGTAACGCGCCAGCACGCTGTGTCCGCCGACGTTATAAAACGCAAAGGAAAGTGCAGCGAGCAGAGCGGCCGTGACTCCGACGGCGTCCATACGGAAGCCGCCCGAACCGACAAAGCCGACCGCCAGCGCGCAACCGGCCACGGCCAGTCCCACCGCGCCGATTCTGCGCAACGGCGGTCTTCTTCCCTGCGCCCCGCGCGCCACCGTATAGAGCAGCACCCAAACGGGCGCCGTGTATTGCAGGATGATGGCCGTCGCCACGTTCGTCCGTTGAATCGCGAGGTAATAGAGATAGTTCGACGCCGCAACTCCCAGAATTCCAAGCAGGAAAAACCGTACCAGGTCGCGCCCGGGAACACGCAGCGCGGACGCTCCTCTCCGCGCCAGCAGCACCGGCAACAGCACGGCCAGCGACAGGGTTGCGCGGCTCTGCGACAAGATCAGCGGGTCGATCGTTTTTAGGGAAGCGCCCAAGTGCCCGGTGAAGGCCGCGCGACCCAGCGTCGCCGAGATACCCCACAGAAAGGCCGCACTCCCAATATAGAAGTACCCCCGCAGCGGATGAGGGCGAGCCGTCACGAAACGTGCTCAATGGTGTAAGTGATCTTGGCGGTCTTCTCCAGCATGGCGGAAACCGAGCAGTATTTTTCTTTTGAAAGGCGCACCGCGTCTTCCATGGCTTTCTTCGAGACCTGTCCGCGAACGAGATAGGTCAAATGAAGCGCGGTGTAGACGGCGGGATAGCCGGTCGCTCTTTCGCCCGCTGCCCGCACTTCGAGCCCGGTGAACGGCTCGCGTTTCTTGCGGAGGATTCCCACCACGTCCGATGCCGTGCAGCCGCACAAGCCGAGCAGCACCAACTCCATTGGGCTGTTGGCAATCTTCTCGGCTCCGGCATCGATCACGATCGCGTGTCGTGACGTTGCCGAGGCAACGAATCGGTCTTTGTCGGTCCAGGTCAGTGAAGCTTCAATCATAGTGCCTTTCGTTTTCTAATGGAGCGACGGGCGCCCTCGCCCGTGCTTGCAATATGGTGGCCGGGAGGAGACGCCAGACTCTCCACTAACTGCGCTATCGCCGGTTATCCGTCACCGGTTCAGGATGAATCAGCACCCGGAACAACTCCGGCGCGTCGTGTTTGAAACGGATCTCGAGTGATGTTTGAACATCGTGCACTCGCGAAAGCGGCATATCGTCGGGCAGCGTGCAATGGCAGGAAACATAAAGCCGCGCGCGCACCTTCTTGAACTGGAACTCGTGCACGTCCATCACCTCTGGAAACTCCTTCACGATATTCTTAAGCCGCTGTTCCAGTTCCGGTTCGCGAACGATCTCCTCTCCCGTTTCAATCGTTGCCGGCTCACTTTCAATATGGGTCAGGATGGTCGCAATTTCCGGGATCTCGCTGCGCATCTCCGTTTCCAGCCGCGTAACTTCATCATGCGCCTGCTTCATGCTGAGCTGCTCGTCGAGTTCCAGATGCTGTTCCACATGCAATTGCCCATTCAGGTCCTGCACGCTGACGTCATGCACGTTAAAGTTGTGCCGAGTAGCCACGGCGCGGACACGATCAAAAATGTTTTCCGTGCGCCGGGCCCGTGGGACAGAGTGCACCATAACGTCAGCGCCGGGCAGAACCTCGCGCACCCGCGACGTCACGGCATCGGACACTTGCTCCGAGCGCTGAAACGTAAAATTGCGCTCCAGTCCGAGCGACACGTCCGCGAAATAACGGTTACCAGCTTTCCGGAACCGGACCCGATCCACTTCCAACACGCCTTCAACGGTTCCGATCCGATCAAGGATCTGACTGCGCACGCCGGTGGGCGCCGCATCGAGCAGGGCATCAATTGTTCTCCGCGCCAGTCGCCAACTCACCGAAACCACCACGCTCGCCACGAAGAGCGCGGCAATCGGATCGGCCTGCCGCAACCACGCCACCTGGTAACGGCGTCCCATCAAAACCAGGGCGAGGCCCACGATTACTACCCCGCTTGACCAGATGTCCGTTGAAAAATGCAGCGCGTCAGCTTCCAGCGCCTGACTGTCATACTTCGTCGCAATGCGTCCGAGGGCGCGGGAGCGCCAGGCGTCGACAGCGATCGACAGCAACATAACCAGGAACGCAGTGACGGTCGGCTCAATTTCCACGTTCTGAAAGAACAAACGTCGTGCAGACTCATAGACAATCCAGACACAGGTCAGCAGCAGCAGACCGGTTTCGATGAAGGCTGAAAAATTCTCGAACTTGCCGTGTCCGTACTGGTGATCGGCATCCGCTGGTTTGTCGGAAACCCGCACCGAGAAAAACGTCATCAGGGCCGCGATCAAATCCAACCCAGAATGCGCAGCCTCCGACAAAATTCCCAGCGAGCCGGTCGCTACCCCCACAACGATTTTCAGGCTGGTGATCACCAGCGCGGCTAGCACCGAGTTTCCGGCAACGGCTCGCTTTTCGCGGCGCATCGACTCGGAACTGAAGGTCGCCCGAATTTCTCGCATAAACGTCATTATCGCTTCGGATTCGTCCGACGCCAACCCCTTGTCCTCTCGCCCGGTCTCCGGCGGGACATGCTACGATGACATTCGTCGCAATTTCTTCCTGGAGGATCCTGATTCATGCGTTTCCAGTGCCTCGTGTGTTTCCTGCTCGCCGGCTTGGCCTATGGACAAGCTGCGCCACCCGCTACACCTCCCCCTGCTGCCACTCCTGCCTCGGGAGCAAAGGCGGAACAAAGCGCCTCCGTCGCGACCGATAAGGCCCCCGAAGTGAAAGTTGGACCCGATGACGCGGTGATCACGCTGAAGGGTTTCTGCGCCGATGCCGCACAAGAGGGCGACGCCTGCAAAACCGCGATCAGCCGCGCACAATTTGAGAAGCTCTCCGAATCGCTGCAGCCGGGAATGTCGCCCGCCATTCGCCGCCAACTCGCAACGGCCTACACGCGCATGTTGAGGATGTCCACCGCGGCGGAAAAACGCGGCCTCGACAAAACACCCAAGTTCGAGGAAAAAATGAACTTTGCGCGCATGCAAATTCTTTCCGGAGAACTGAGCAGCGCGCTACAGGAAGATGCAGGCAAAATTAGCGACGCCGATATCAATGATTATTACATGAAGAACAAATCCTCCTATGAGCAAGCCACCTTTGCGCGGATTTTTGTTCCCCACGCAAAACAAATCGTGAATCCAGTCGTAAAGCCTAAGGTTGGCGCCAAGGCCGGAACGAAGGCGGGCGTAAAGGCGGGAGCAACGACCACTACGAATCAGCCTCCGACCGAGGCGCAAAAAAAGGCGTCTGAAGAAGCGATGACGAAACTCTCGGCCAGTCTGCGCGCGCGCGCCGCTACGGGCGAAGACCCCGACAAATTGCAAAAAGAGGCCTATGCCGCGGCTGGACTTCCCGGCAATGCCCCCAGCACGAAGATGGAAAAAGTGCGCCGCACCACGCTACCTGCGAACCATCAAGCGGTCATGGATTTAAAGCCCGGCGAAGTATCCGAAGTAATCTCCGATCCGAACAGTGGCCACTACATCTACAAGCTGGTCAGCAAAGAGACATTGTCTGTGGATGCCGTAAAGACGGAGATTCGCAACACAATTTCCAGCCAGCGCTATCGCGATAGCATGCAAAGTTTCCAGGGCAATGTAGACCTGAACGATGCCTATTTCGGACCTGCAAGAAATCCCGCCATGCCGCCACCACCAAGGGGAGCAAAGCCCCCTGCGCAACAAGCCGAAGACCCAGACTAGAACTCCGACTGAATGGACACGGCAAAACCAGCGATCATAGTCACCGGCGTTTCGGGTAATCTAGGCCAGCGGCTCCTGCCGCAACTCTCGGATTACTCCGTTGTGGGCGTCGATGTCATGCCCCCAACTCATTCCCCAGTTGATCGTTTTGTACCGCTCGATCTGGGAAGAGAAGAATCCACTCGCGAGTTGCTCCTGCTGCTGCGTGAGTTGCAACCTGTGTCGGTTGTTCATCTGGCGTTTGTGATTGATCCCCAGCGCTCAGGCGTTCTGGATGTCGACCGGATGTGGCGGATCAATGTGGCCGGCACCGCCCGGGTTATGGAAGCCATTACCGAAGCCAACCGTAGTACCGGGAGCACGATCCGGCAGTTCATTTTTCCGAGCAGCGTGTCGGCGTATGGCTCCGACCTGCCCGCGCCGGTCGCGGAAGACGCGCCACTCGGCGCTCACACATTGCCCTACGCGATCCATAAAAAGGAAAGTGATCTCGTGGTGCAGCAGCGCGCGCCTGCCTTGCGGGGGTGCGGTGTGTTCATTCTGCGTCCGCACATTTTTGCGGGAGCTACCGTAGAAAACTACCTGATGGGAGCGTTCCGCGGAACGCCCAACGGGAAAGGGTCGTGGGCCGCCCGTATGCGCCAGTCGGCGAAACGTCTACCTTGCATGCTGCCCTTCGGCCAAAAATATCTGGACAACAAAATCCAATTCGTCCACGTCGACGACATGGCCCGGCTGATTGCGTGGATACTGAAGCGGGAACCGGAAGCGCAGCGGCTGACCATCCTAAACGTCGCGGGTCGCGGCGATCCTTTGACCTTTGCGCAGTGTATCGAACTGGCGCACGCCAAATTGTTGCGAGTTCCGGGGCAGTGGGGAATGCGCCGCGTTCTGCGGTTTTTGTGGAACTGGAACATCTCCGCGATTCCGCCGGACGCGGTCCCTTACATGACCGGCCAGTACATTATGAACACCGACCGGCTGAAAACATTTCTTGGTGAAGATTACGAGCGGGTGATTCAGAAAACCAATTTTGAGGCGTTCGCTGATTCGTTCCAGCAGAGCAAAAATTAGCAGGTAAAGGCTATTTGTGTGCGTAACGGTCAGCCCCGAGAAAATGTAGCGAGACGTACGGCGCATCCCCCACTACCCAACTATCGTGACCGGGAGGTCCGGGTGGAATGTAAAAGAGCGTGCCGGCGCGGAGTTCGTGGATGGTGCCGTCCTCCATCGCAGCCGTGGCACAGCCGGAGAGCACCAGCCCAACATGCTCCACGTTGCAGCGCGATGTCCCTACGCTCGGCCCCACATGAACTGACCACTTCCATCCGGGCTCGTACGTGGCACGGCCGATGGTCATGCCCCCGATGCGAACCAGTTCAAATTTTCCTTTTTCGAACACTCGTATTTCGTCCGGCTCCTCGAAGCGCTTCAGAAGTGTCTCAAGCATCGGCATAACTCCCTCGCGAGGCGGATACGCGGCAACGTCATGCATCACACGCGTTCAAATTAAATGTTGTGTCTCAGAATTCCTCGGTGACTTCTACGTCTCGGCGGTTAAGCGCTCCTCACTCCCCGGTACAGACCCGCAACGCCAAACGTGTACGGCGTCCAGGAGACCTCGCGAAAGCCGGCCTGATGCATACGCCCGAGCATTTCATCTGGCGATGGAAAGCGCTCTACAGAAGCCGGCAAATACGCGTATGGACCGCGCACTCCGGAGAGCAGCGTCCCAATCGCGGGAAGAACGTGCTTGAAGTAGACGCGGTAGGCATGTCCTAGAAATCCAGCAGGCTCTCCAAAATCGAGGATGCCGCACTCTCCACCGGGAGCAAGCACCCGTGCAATTTCGCGCAATCCCGCGTCGTAGTCGGCCAGGTTTCGAAAACCGAATGCCGATGTCACCAGATTGAAATGTCCGTCCAGAAATGGCAGGCGAAGCGCGTCGGCTTCGATCCATTGTGGGGGCCGCAGTGTCGTGCCTCTTCCCTTCGCCGCTGCACGCTGCAGCATGGCATGAGAAAAATCCGCGCCCAGAATGTTTGGAGCTATGAAACCGGCGCGCCGACGTAAAGCGAAAGTCATGTCTCCGGTGCCGCAGCAAAGGTCGAGTACGCGAGCATTCGGACGCCGCAGAATGGCATCGAACTTGCGCGCGGTGCGCCACCACCACAGCCGGTCAATGTTGAACGAAAGAACGTGATTTAGCAGGTCATAGCGCGGCGCAATCGACGTGAACATCTCGCGGACGGCCGCCGCCGCCGACTCGCGATCTCGCGCACCTGTAGGGGCGGCGCCTACGATTCGTTCATTCACTTGTTGATTCATGATTGTTACCCGTGGAGAGCCGGACGAAGCGCCCGTCTCTCCATCGAATGTTTGGGTGCTAATTCCGCGCCAGCTTTTTTATCTCCTCTACCGCCGTGCGCACGATTGCTTCCGGCACATCGCTCGCGATCTCAACCTTCCCGATCTCCCGCGGCAGAATAAAGTGCACCACTCCCTGCCGCGTCTTCTTATCGGAGCGCAATCGCTTCAGAATGCTCGCCGTCTGCAACTTCATGCTCGGCAGCCTGCCAAAACCAAGGACCGCGTTCGTAATACGTCCCGCCGTTACACTATCCAGTTTGCCGGTGGAGAGCGCGATGTGGGTCGCCGCGATCATGCCCCACGCCACTGCCTCTCCATGGAGCAGCTGCGTATAGCGGGTCTCGGCCTCGAGCGCGTGTCCGATCGTGTGGCCGAAGTTGAGCACCTGTCGCAAGCCGCCTTCGCGTTCATCGGCACTCACCACCGATGCCTTCAGGCGCACTGAATCGGCAATCACTTTCTCAACCACCACCGGGTCGCGATCCAGAATCTCGCGGCGCCGGTCCTCAAACAGCCGGAACAATCCCGGATCTCCGATGATGCCGCACTTCAGTGACTCGTACAGGCCGGCGCGGTATTCGCGGGAAGGTAGCGTCTCCAGAACGGCGGGGTCGATCAGCACGGCGCGCGGCTGATGGAAGGTTCCAAGCAGATTCTTCCCTGACACGAGGTTGACACCCGTTTTGCCGCCGATCGCAGCATCCACCTGCGCCAACACAGTCGTCGGCACCTGGATAACATCTACACCTCGCATGTAAATCGAGGCCAGGAACCCCGTCACGTCACCGACTACGCCGCCGCCAAGCGCAATTAACGTGATCCCACGATCCGCACCTTGCTTTATTAGCTCCTCCGCCAGCTTCTCGAGTGTTGCGAGACGTTTCGAGCGCTCGCCATCGGGCATTTCGAGGAGGCCGGTTTCGATTCCCGCGGCCGAGAGCGATTTCAGGAGAACTTTTGCCCAGCGACGGCGTACCGGCGGGGAGGTGACAACAAACACGCGGTGGCTTTCAAGAATGTTGCCGAGGCATTCTCCGGCACGGGCTAGCAGGCCGCTTCCTATGAGCACTTCATAGGAACGCGACGGCGTGGCGACTGGAACGCTAATCATGAATATTCATCATAGCGTATGGAACTCGGCGACCGATCTGCCCGCGACGAGAATCGGGTCCTTCGCTTCGCTCAGGATGACAAAACATGTAAGGGGTCAAGCTGCCGATGACGGCCACGGGGTTACCCTGCCAGCTTCTTTTTGGGATTCAGCAGCGAGGCGAGGATGGAAGCTCCCAAGACAAGAAGCACGATCGTCAGTGCCCATCCAGTAGGAATATTCACGTAGTGCGACCCTAGCATTTTGAGCCCGATAAAAATCAGCACCACCGACAGTCCATAATGGAGGTAGTGAAACAAGTCCATCATTCCCGCCAGTGCAAAGTACATCGAGCGCAGACCCAGAATCGCGAAGACATTCGACGTATAGACAATAAAGGCGTTCAGCGTGACGGCGAGCACCGCGGGAATCGAATCCACTGCAAACAAGATGTCGCTGGTCTCGACCACCAGCAGCACCACAAACAGCGGAGTAGCATAGAGTCCGTCGCGGCGGGTAAAGAACTGCCCGCCCACATATTCTTTTGTGACCGGAAAAGTTCGACGAAATAATCGCAGAACAGGATTTTTCTCGGGATGGATTTCCGCTTCGCCCTGGCGTAGCAGCTTGAGGCCCGAATAGACAAGCAATGCTCCGAATGCGTAGGTGATCCAACTAAAGCGGTGGATCAGTCCCACCCCGGCTACGATGAAGACACCCCGCATGAGGAGCGCCCCGAGAATTCCCCAGAACAGCACCTTGTGCTGGTCCTGGTCGGGCACCTTGAAATACCGAAAGATGACCAGAAACACGAACAGGTTATCGACGCTGAGCGACAGTTCGATTACGTAGCCGGTCACGAATTGCAGCGCCTGAGCCCGCCCGTGCCAGAACAGCTCCAGCACAGCGAACGCGGCCGCTAGCGCAATCCAGACTCCCGACCAGGCAAGCGCTTCGCGAAAGCTGACGCGGTGGGAGCGGCGATTCAGAATGCCCAGGTCGAGCACGAGCATCGCCACCACAAACAGGTTGAAAAGAATCCAGAAGAGGAGCACAGGGAATGTTACAGCAGGTCGCAGGTCTTAGGTTCTCAGGTTTCAGAACAACCAAAGCCATCAGCGGTAAGCCCACAGGCACAAGGTACAGGTTTTCCTGAGACCTGCCTGCCTACGCTGGAGTTAGCCCATACTTCTCTTGCAGACGCCGCTCCATGGTGCGGAAGATCAGGCCGTCCACCATGTAGCCGAGGATGATAATCAGAATCATTACAGCCATGACCTGGCTCATATCGCTTAGATCGCGACCCATCATCAGCAACTGGCCGAGTCCGAGACTGAGAAAAATCATTTCGGCTTGGATCAGCGAGCGCCATGCAAAGGCCCACCCTTGCTTCATTCCATTCACGATAAACGGCAAGCTCGCCGGCAACAGCACGGACCAGAAAAGGCGGAAGCCGCTCGCTCCCAGATTGCGCCCCGCCATGCCGTAGATTTTTGGCATCTGCTTGCGGCCGTCTTCCATCGCGATGGTCACCGAGAGCAGCGACCCCATCAGCACAACAAACAGGATCGCTTTTTCTGTCAGTCCAAACCAGAGCACGGCGAGCGGTATCCAGCAGATGCTCGGCAGCGATTGCAAACTCACCAGCAAACCGCCGAGAGTTTCTTCCAGAAACTTGTTGCTCGACACGGCTAAACCGAGGATCATTCCGAGCACAATCGAGAGGCTGTAGCCGATAAACATGCGCTTCATGGTGACCGCAATGCCAATCCAGAAGCTGTGGTCGGCAAAGCCGTCCCACAAAGCGTGTCCCACTCCCCACGGCGGCGGAAACAGGTACGGCGGCCAGATACGCAGTTTCGCTACCAGGGCCCAGACGCCGAGAAGAACGGAATAGAAAATTACCTGCTTAGCGAACTTTTTCATCGGCGTACTCCGCTTCCAGGGACTTATTGATCTCGTCGCGCAGGCAATTCAGGATGTCTCCCGCCGTACGCGCTACATCGGGTTGTTCCATGTGGCGCGGCCGCGGCAGGTTCACCGAAAATTCCTGCTTTACCCGCCCGGGGCGAAACGTCAGCAATGCCACGCGATCCCCCAGCCTCACCGCTTCGCGAACATTGTGGGTAACGAAAATGATGGTGCGGCCGGTTTCAGCCCAGATGCGCTCCAACTCGTCGTGCAGGAGGTCGCGAGTCTGCGCGTCCAGCGCGGCGAACGGTTCGTCCATCAGCAGCACATCGGGCTCGGTTGCTAGTGCTCGCGCCAATGCGACCCGTTGACGCATGCCGCCCGAGAGCTGATGGATGTAGCTGTCCCTGAACTTCGAAAGATGCACGAGGCGCAGGTAGTACTGCACCTTCTCCTCGCGATCAGCTTTGCCGACCTTCTTCATCTTCATGCCGAACTCGACGTTCCCGCCGACCGTAAGCCACGGAAACAGTCCAAGCTCCTGGAAGATCAGGATGCGATCGGTCCCCGGCCCACTCACCGGCGTGCCATCCACCAGAACCTTCCCTGAGGTTTGCGGATGCAGCCCGGCGATCAGGTGCAACAGCGTGGACTTGCCACATCCCGAAGGACCGACGATGCAAAGAAACTCTCCCGGTTTCACTTCAAGATTGATTTTGTCGAGCGCCAGTAAACGCTCGCCCGAAGTCGTCTTGTAGCTGAGTGAGATGGCATCCAGCGCGACTTTTGGAACAACGACTTCGTCGACCGGGCTGGTCGGAAAAGTGACGACCGAGGAAGCTGGCTTCCCGTGAAACACATTCGCGCGCACACCAGTGCGCGGACCAACTGGGACTGGTGAGGGATACGCGTTTTGAGGACTCGTACTCATTGTATGGCCTTCATTGGTATGACCTTCATTGGATCGCCTTCTTCCCTTTTTCCGCCAACACCTGGTTCAAGAGCGAAAGATCATACAGACTCGACAGATCCGGCATCTCACGACCGAGCAAACCGGCGTCAAATGCGGACTTGGCGGCATTCATGAGCGATCCCCGCAGCGGGTCATAAGTCGCTTGCAAGCGCCCAAACGCTTCATCCAGTACGGCATCTGGCAGCGCCTTCCCTGTCTCTTTCGCGATCTGCTGGTTGAGAAGTTTTTTTGCCTCGGGCAAATGTCCGTTGATCCAGTCCGTCAATTCCACATGGGCGCGGATCCAATTCTTCACCAGATCGGGATGTTCCTTCAAAAATTGCGTCCGGACGATTAGATGAGCGGTAATAAACTGACCATTCGGCCAGAGCGTCCGCTCGTCCAGGAACAAGCGGCCATTCCCTTCCTTGATCAACCGTGTCGCCCAGGGCTCGGGCGCCCAGGCCGCATCCAGTTCTTTCTTGAGGAACAGCGTCAGCTGATCAGGGTTCGCCAGCGGGATTACCTGCACGTCGCCGCCCTTGTCGGTGGTTTTCATGCCGTTCGCTTTCAACCACGCGCGCAGAGCGACGTCCTGCGTGTTGCCCATCTGCGGTGAAGCGACCTTCTTGCCGTGAAAGTCCGACGGCTTCTGAATGCCGGAATCGCTGCGCACTACCAGCGCCGCTCCGCCGCTGGTCGCACCCGCAACAATTCGCAGCGCTTCCCCATTGGAGCGAACGTAGCCGGAGATGGCTGGGTTCGGACCGATGTATGTCATGTCAATCGCCCCGGCAAATAAGGCTTCAATCGCCGAAGGCCCGGCGTTAAAGCTCTTCCAGTCGATCTTGACTTGGTTCCCCATCGCTTTCTCGAACCACCCGTTGTTCTTGCCGACCATCGCCTGCGGGTGCGTGATATTGGGAAATGCGCCGACACGAATGGCGGTCTGCGCCGCAGCCAATGCCCCTGATAAAAGAACCCAAACTGCGAAAACCAAGAAACCTCGTCTGATCATGCCCCCTCGACTCGAGCCAACATCGGCAGCACGCTGAGCTCGGCTTTCTTGTTTCTGATGGTCTTCCTATTGATAGTCTTGGAACGGGAACCCGCAGCCGGCCCGCGGCTGATCAGGTCGGCCAGCGTCGTGTTTTCCAGAATCCTGGCGGCCGCGTCCCGCACTTCCAGAAACACCTGGTACAGGGCGCGATGGTCCGCATCGCGATCAATCAGAGCGCGCAACTGATCCGCATCTCCAAACGGCGCGAGCGGGCCGTCAATCAAGCGGATGATTTCGCTCAACCGGATCTCCGATGGCGCCCGGCGCAACCGGTATCCGCCTTTGGCGCCGCGCACGCTCTCCACGATGCGAGCATTCTTCAGTTCCAGAAGAATCAGCTCCAGAAACTTTTCCGGCAGATTCTCTTCATAGGCAATATCGCGAATCCGGATGGCACCCTGGCTGTAGCGCCGGGTCAGCATCATCATCGCCTGCAACGCATACAACCCTTTTTGAGAAACCTTCATCGTGGCCCTGCTCCCGACTATCCCTATGTCAGAGATAGGCATTATAGAAAATGCAAGCGCACTACCAAAGCACAAAATTTCCGGGCTGCGTCCGGGCCTGTGATTTCAGCAAGTTACCGATGGGAGAAAAGGCTCGAGGACTAGCGCCTGTGCAAGACTTTGCACCTTTGGGCGGAGCGGGACATCTTGTAACGGGCGTTGTTTTGAGGCTGGGATGGTATCAGTGCAACCGCAGAATCTCGACCGTGATGTTGTCCGGACCTCCGCGTTCGCGAGCCAACTCGATCAGCTTGCGGCCCGCTTGTTCCGCGCTTTTGTTTTCTACTGCGTCAAGAATCTCCGAGTCGCGTACCTGTCCCCACAACCCGTCGCTGCAGATCAGGAGCACGTCCTCCGGGCGCAGCGGCTCCGGATGTCCGGGCGAGTCCATGATGAGATCGGGGTTCGTGCCTAGAGCTGCAGTTAGAATATTTCGTTGTGGATGCGTCTCGGCTTCTTCAGCGCTGATCACGCCCGATTCGACCAGCCGTCCCACATAGGAGTGGTCGCGCGTTACTCTCGTAATCTGCCCACTACGGATCAGGTAGAGGCGAGTGTCGCCAACGTGTACATAATAGAGCACGTCATAATTCTTACTGCCATTCTCACCGCCCCCTGCCCCGCTGAGCGCACCCCTAACGATCGCCGCCGCCGTGCAGGTCGTTCCCATGCCCCGCAGTTCCGGATGCGTAAAGCTGTATTCCCGGATCTGCTCGTGAGCCGCTTGCAAAGCGTCGACCAGCGCCGCCTGCGGGTCGTCGCCGCCAAAGTCACGATAGGCTGCCACCAAAGTTTCGACCGCCAGCCGGCTCGCTTCCTGACCGCCTTCGTAACCGCCCATGCCGTCCGCAACAACCGCCAGCCGCCCCTTGCGAAGGAATTGCCGGTCGTCCTCCGGCTCCCAATAACCGAACGAATCTTCGTTATTTTGGCGCAGGCAGCCGATATCGGACTGGACCGACACCTCAATTCCAGTGCGAACCTTCATCCGGTCACGGTTTCAATCGCGGGAATAACAGGCATAGGGAATGATCGCATGCGCGGCCAAACTTGAGATTATAAAGGTTGCAAGCAGGACGCTCAAACAGAGGGCTGAAAGCGCGTGGCTTCCGGAGGGCAGAACGGCCCCAAAAAGAGACGAGGGCGGCAGTGAACTGCCGGCCTCGTGAAAGATCAAACTGTCAGGGTTCGAAATTCTACGGACCGCAGGCTCCGGACGGATTGGTGGAATCTACGATGCCCGTCGCGGAAGCGACCACAACAAATGCCGGTGGCGAGGTGAGTCCCGAATAGGCAGCCGTGACCGAATACGAACCGAAGATTGACCAGGACGGGCTGGTCGCGGGAGGCACCGCCCCGTTGGCCCAGGTGCAAGCAAAGGGCGTCACGGCCGTGAGCAGGCCGTTTGGAGTGAGCTCGACAGTCTGCGCCGGATTGGCGTTCGGGTCACCGAGTACGCCGTTCGAAGCCTGGCTACCCGGGGTAATCGCGATCTTGTAGGCGACGTTTACATTGTTAAGAAGCTTCTTGGCTCCGCTGCTGTAATTCCCCCACGCGTACAACTGCAGAGTTCCGCCGACACCCTTTAAGTCAAGAGTACCCATAGGGACTTCGCTCTGGTTCGAGGTCGAAAGCTGGACGGACTGTAGGTGGTTGGACGTTCCGCAGCCGAGCATACTGAACACCAGCAGCGCGCAAGCCAACGCGGCAAAGAGACTTTTACGATTCACGGCTGAGTACCTCCAAAAGAAATCTTCCGCATCGTCGCAGCATCCGTCATATGAGGCAAGGTAACCAAAGTCACGACACCGTGAGTGAGGCAAAAGCCTTGGCTAGTCGAACCTCCCTTGGTTAAGAGCTGAAATGCAACGGCTCTGTCGTAGTGAGCACCCCGCAAGGCAAAGCTCGTCTACAATCACCGCATGTCTGATCAACCGATGTCCGATCAAAGAGTACCTCCTGCTCCTGCTCCTGCTCCCTCTCCTCCCCCGGAGCCGATCATCAACCCGATCACGGAGTTTCACATTGGCGAAGAATTCGGAACCGGCAGGCGCAATCTTCCGCCCGCCGGCATCGTCCTGATCTGTCTCGCCGTCGTCGCTCTGATTGTGGGAATCTTCGCTTTCAAGGGGCGGCCAAAACCGCAGGGCGTGGGTTCGATCGATTTCGTTGCTGCAGCGGAAGTGCCCGGTCAGAACATGATCCTGACCGCCATCACCTTCACCCTCCGCAATACGACGGACAAACCGCTATGGATTCACACGCTGAAAGCGAGGCTCACTACTGCCGACGACAAGACCTTCGACGATGACGCCGCTTCTGCCGTCGATCTCGACCGCTATTTCCAGGCGTTTCCCGCCTTGAAAGAAAGTTCCGAGCCGCCGCTTTCGCCCGAAACGAAGCTCCTAGCCAGAACTGAACAGAAAGGAACCCTCATTGTCGGTTTCAAGGTTACAAAAGAGGCTTTCGATCAGCGTAAATCCCTGACCGTCACGATTCAACCATATGACCAGACGTTGCCCGTGGTATTGAAGCGATAGATAGACAGTGGAGCGGCGGGCGCCTCGCGAGCCTGCCCTGAGCTCGAAGGGTCCAGTCTGGGGGACGCCGGGCGGGGGCGCCCGGCTCTCCACACCCGTTCATTCGCTTTCGAGTTGTTGGCGCGCTTGCGCCAGCGCCGCCTTCAACTCGCCGCCTACCTTCGGATACTTCAAATTCATACCTTTCAGTGCATCCACTACCGCCTGCGCGACCACCAGCCGTGTGAACCACTTGTTATCCGCCGGCACAACGTACCAGGGCGCGTGGTCCCTTGCGGTGTGGCGGATCATATCCTCATACGCTTCCTGATATGCGTCCCAGCATTGGCGCTCCTTTACATCGGACAAAGAAAACTTCCAGTTCTTTTCCGGCTTGTCGAGCCGCTCGAGGAAGCGGCGCTTCTGCTCTTTCTTTGAGAGGTGCAGGAAGAACTTAACCACGGCAATGCCATTCCGAGTAAGGTAGCGCTCGAAACCATTCATATCTTCAAAACGCTCCTGCCAGATATGTTTGGTTAGCAGCGGCCTCGGCAGCTTTTCGTTTTCGAGAATCTCACGGTGGATGCGCACCACCAGCACCTCCTCATAATATGAGCGGTTGAAAATGCCGATGTGGCCTCTCTTGGGCAGGCACTTCGCCGCTCGCCAAAGGTAGTCGTGATCCAATTCTTCCGCCGACGGCGCTTTGAAAGACCACACGTCCACGCCCTGCGGATTCACTCCCGACATGACGTGTTTGATTGTTCCGTCCTTCCCAGCCGCGTCCATGCCCTGAAAAATCAGCAGCAGGCCCCAACAGTCCTGCGCTGCGAGAACATCCTGCAGGCGGTTCAATTTTTGGACGCCATCCAGCAGCAGTTCCTTCGCCAGCGGCTTCAGTTCCGACCTCAGACCGTATGTATCCGCTGGATCGTGATCCCTGAGGTGGAAGCGTTTTCCTTGCTCGATGCGGTAGCGCTTGAGGAGCTTGTCGATTTTCATAGAGCGATCTGTGTGACTGTTCTCTAGCGTTGCTGCTTATAGACAGAGTTGTTGGGGGTAGGGTCATCGTACTCGCGGCCGTACTTGTTCTTGTGCGCCATACGCTGCCCATTTGCCTCCGGAACTCGAATCACTCCGAGAGACGACGCATTTTCCGCGATCGTGATTTCCCGGGTAAAGGGCTGCGCATTTTCCGGACCCATGCCCTCGCTCCAGACGTGCAATATGTAACGCCCGTAAGGAACGCCCGCAAGGCTCAGTTGCCCGTCCCGGTTTGAAATGGCATATAGCGGCGTCGCCATCGTAATGACGACCGCGCTCATCTCGGGATGAATATTGCAAAAAATGTAGCTGATTCCGAGCCGGTCGAATCGCACCATCCGCGTACTGCCGGCCTCATACAGGCCAAGATCAAACCGCTTCCCCTCAAAAAGTGAAAAAACATTATGGAAAAAGGGATCGTGATTGGGAAACTCCACCATCGAGCCGACCGGAACCACCAGGATGTGCGGATCGAAACTCTTGTTCTTCTGCACCAGCCGCGGGTTTGCCGGCGGACTTGCTGGCGAACTCGGTGTCGCCGCCGTGGTAGCTTCGGCTGCCGCTCCCATCATCGGCGTCAGCCACACCACGGTCCCGGGAATCGCCCCATGCCGTGTCTTGCTAATGCCCTCACCTCCAATGACCGCCACACGCCCGCGCACCGTCGTTGTCGCTACCTGCGACGCTGCCTCCGCGTGCAATCCGGTCGCGCCGGCCCACAATATCGCGACCCAGATCAATATCCTTATATCGCTCATCATTGATCGCTCAATTTTGATCGCTCAAATTCGATAGCTCACGTTTGATGGCTCATCTTGGTCTCTGTGCCGCTTCCATCCAGCGGCTCAAAACAGGACTCCCATCATAAGATTGAGGTGCCCCGCGCTGTTCCCGCCCTGAGTAATGGTATACGTCGTCAGGTGCCGATATTCGGCGGAAAATAACAGGTCCGAGCGGGGACGGTAAATCATGTTCACAAAGCTTCCCTGATTTCTCGCGAGCCTCGGATCGCCGTATGCTTGCGAGTACCTGAAATATTTCAAGTCGGAAGCGTACGGATTGTCCATCCCAAACGCTGCGTTGAACTCTAATTTATTCGAGGGCCGGTATTTCAATTGCGCCCAGCCTCCAACGGAGTTCAAGCCTCGCACCTCGGTGCTGGCCAATGCGGGATCACCGCTAAATAGCGCGCTGCGGCCAATTCCGCCACCCAGTCCCCCCAGGCCCTTTCCGCGATACAGTTTTCCGCTTAACGAAAACTGGCGGCTGAGCGGCAGTTCGATGTCTGTCATTCCGGCCCAGCCATCAACGGTTCGGCTGAAACCGTAATCCTGCCGGCTGTAGAACCCTCCCAAGCCTACCTGCAATGGTTGTCCAACAACATTCCGTGTCCATGCTACTCGTGTGCCATATGCCGGCTGGCGCGACGACTCCCCCGGTCCCGCCTGCCGGTAGAATCCTGGGAACGGCGCTTCTCCGCTCACCGGGTCCAGAATCCCTCCCTGAAACATCAGGCTCGACTCTTCGCCCAGAACCATTCTGTGCTCCACCCGTATCTGAGGCACCCAGCTCCACAAGTTCCCCGCATAGGAGAGCGCTGGAACCGCCAGCGACGCAAACGATGTCGGCGAGTTCGGTGAGAAGAAGATCCTGTCCTGCCCGACCACAACCGAGGTGTTTGTCCAATCCATCCGCATGGTGCCCGTTCGCAAGCGCAGCAATCCGGAGTTGACCCCATTCGGAACCGACGGAAACCCGCCCGCCAGATCGAGTTGCAGGTCTGCCCTCGTCTTCGCACCAGCCACGGTTGGCCCGAACGCTTCGAACCCAATCTCTGACTGTCGCAATGTTGCCCCGAAACTCCCCCCGGAATCGCCCGGGGGCCTTGCGTAGGCAAGCGTCGGAAGATCGATGTTGTCCACCCAGCCCTGGTTGCTCACCAGGTTCATTAAAACGATGCCCGACAGCCGCAGCCGGTACTTCGACGCGCTTTCCACCTTCGTCTGATACTGATCGTCTACCTTCCCGCTAAGCAGTTGGTATTCCTCTTCCAGGGTGGCCGCATGCTCGCTCTTTTTTTGATCTACTTCCTGATCTCCTTTTTGCCCTTCCACCTGATATTCTGGCGGGTCGTTCTGCAGAGCGCCACGCAAGCCGGCTGCGGCCGCGTCCGAGTTGGAGGTCTCCGACTTCGCCACCGCATTCTTCAACATTGCGTTCCGCGGTCCCATTCCCGCGCGTACTTCGTCAAGCTCCCGGCGCAGTTCCTCCGTTTCCGCGCGAGCTCGCTGCCAGTCGGCGCGCATCCCGGCAACCGCTGTTTGAAGATCGCGCACCTGTTCGCGCAACTCGTGAACCGAGTCGCTCGACGAGGCAGTCGATGAGTCCGGAGAAGGCGGCTCTGGCCGATTCCGCGCTTCCTGCGCAACGCTGGGTGCGGCCCACGCCATCACGCCTGTCAGCATCACCCATCGCAAAAATTCGAACCAGCGCGTGCTACTCGTTCTCATGTCGCCTCCTGCCACATGCCTAGGGTCTGTATTTCAGGTCCGTATTTCCGGATTTACATTTCGGATTTTGCGTTCAAAGAATTCGCAACAGAAACTATGGCCTTACGTCGTCTGCCGGGCTGCCAAAGCATTTTCCGCCGAGGGATTCAGCGGAATATTGATACGGAATGTCGTTCCCGAAGACGAGGACTGCTCCACAGCCACGTCGCCCCCGTGATCCTGCAGAATCTTCTGCACCACCGTCAATCCCATTCCGGTCCCATTTTCCTTGCCGTGGCTCACAAACGGCTCAAACAAGCGGTCACGCACCGTCTCGGCGATTCCTGGACCGTTATCCTCAATGCGAATTTCCAGACTCTCGCCCGTGCGTCTCAGCTGGATATCAATTTTCCCGGATCCCGGCGGCACTACCTCGCACGCGTTCAGCAGCAAGTTCAAAAAGGCGCGCTCCAGCTTCTTGAAATCAAACCAGCCTCGGTCGACCCTTCCGCGGAAATCCGAATCCGGATGCGCTGGAATTCCGGATGCGCCTTCACCCCCTGCACCGCTCGATCGACGGCCGAGCGAATGTCGCCGTAGGAGGGATGCAACGACTCCC
>Ga0210400_10001944_pt1 | contig 19858 bp, 15 predicted proteins | sample IncBWH26MmetaG_FD_155456 | JGI IMG/M metagenome (GOLD analysis project Ga0210400, IMG submission 155456) | Forest soil microbial communities from Barre Woods Harvard Forest LTER site, Petersham, Massachusetts, United States - Inc-BW-H-26-M | ecosystem: Environmental > Terrestrial > Soil >...
TCGTAGAGGAAAACACCTTTGCCGCGCTCAAAGGCGACGGGATAGCGATTGTAGGTGGGGAGAAGAAAGTGCTTTTCTAGATCGGCAATCTGATCGAGGCGGGACATGGGTTAATTGTAAATCGCCCGGCGATCAGGATGTCCGCTGTGGGAGACGGGGCAAGCGCCGTCTACCCTCGAGTAGAGACGCGGCTTGCCGCGTCTCCGCGTGCAGCGCTCGAGAGGTTGTCAGGATCTTCCAGCCAGTTTTGAGGATTGCGATCCGAATTTTCAGGCGTCGCCACGTCTCTTCGGAGTTCCTCGGGGATTTTCTGGATCCAACCCGGCCGCCGTCATGATGGCGCGTCCCAGCTCTTCGGCGGAAACGGTAAGTCCGTCGACGGGCGCCTGGCCGCTGACATCTTCCTGCGCAGTGGGTGCGACGAAGCGATAGCCCCTTCCGACTACGGTTTGCAGGTACTGCGGCTCGTCGGCGTCATCAGCCAGGGCGCGGCGGATCTTGCGGATGGCGGTATTGATTCCCTGTTCCACGTCGACGAACACATCTTTGCTCCACAACTCGCTGGAGATCTGCTCGCGGGTGACCAGTTGGCCCCTTTTCTCGACCATGAACATGAGCAGTTGCAGCGGCAGGCTTTCCAGCCGAACCGGGCTGCCACAGCGGTAGAGCTGAAAACGGCCATAATCCAGCTCGAAATCGTCGAAACGGATCTTCTTATCCGGCAATGCAGAGCTCCTAGGCGCACGTATAGCGAATCCGTTGCTGTCACCAGCGGCGGCTGCCGAGCTTCGCTCGGCTTGGACCCTTCGACTTCGCTCAGGGCAGGCCCGCGAGGGCGCCCTTCCCCACACGAGCGTGGCATTCGCTCTAAACAGGGCGTCAGAAATTCTGTTCTGCCGGGCTTGCTGTGTCAAGCGGGCGACGGTGAATTTCTTCAGATTAGTTCAGACGGCTTCAGATTGGCTCCATGGACGTTTCCAGGAATCGGGCGCAATATCACACTCACTTGCGGGATTTGCTCACCTCTCCTAATCGAGTCTGGTGGGTCCAGTAAGTGAGGGGTTCGAGAAACGGGGAAGGTTTTCGAACCCCTCAAACACCAAGAAAGGGTTTGGGCACGTCACCTCACCGCATCTCAGATACAGGCCAACCTCAAAATCCTCCGACTCCCTCCAGCTTACCTAGCTCCCAGACCCCCTTCCCGTAGCCAAATGGTATCCCGAAAAGCAGAAGCTATCTTCCATAATTCATAGCCGACATTCCGAATCCTCTCTATAATTGTGGAAGTCGCTCTCTGGAAGCGACTTACGACCTTTCGGCAGGACTGGAGGGTGGCAGTGAAGTTGCTGATACCTGAGCGGCGTCGACTGTCTGGCCGCGTCGTCCCTACAACCATCCCAGTCCGTGAATCGCGAACTATGAACCGCGAATTTGAGGCCCGGTTTACCGCCATCCTGCTGGCTCTCCTCACGGTAGCCGCAGTACTTTTCGCTGGTTTCAACTACAAGATCGAACACCAGTCCGCGATTCCCGATGACGGCGCGTGGTGGATGGAGCGTAACGGACACCCGGCGGCGGATCGGCTGGAGCCGAACGGGCCGGCAGAGCGGGCCGGTATCCGCCACGGGGACGTCGTGGTGAGCATCGATGGCCGCGCGGTAGATACCGCGGCGGCGGTTACACGGCAGCTCTACTACTCCGGAGTCTGGTCGAAGGCGACCTATTCGCTGATTCGAGGCGCGGTTCCACTGGATGTGGAAGTGGTGCTGGTCCCGGCCGATCGGTCGTCAAACGATTGGCTGCGGCTGATCGCTCTCATCTACCTCGGCATTGGGCTCTACGTACTACTGCGGCGTTGGACGGCGGTCGGTTCCACGCATTTTTACATTTTCTGCCTGGTGTCGTTCGTTTTCTACTCGCTGCACTACGTTGGCAAGTTCAACGCCTTCGATTGGAGCGTCCTGTGGGCCAATGAAGTCGCCTGGCTGCTGCAGCCGGCACTGTTCCTGCACTTCGTCCTGACCTTCCCGGAACGGCGCGATTTCGTTAACAAGCATCGCAGTTCGATTCCATTGCTCTATCTGCCCGGTGCGCTGCTACTTGCGGTCCAAATACTGGCGCTTGAGTACTTGAGGGCTAGCGCGCGGCTGCATTTCGAACTGGAGCGGGTGCACTGGGCTTATCTGACGATCTTCTTCGTCTCAGCGGCGGCCGTTCTGTGGAACAACTACCGCCGGGCCGCCACTCCGATTCTGCGCCAGCAACTCAAGTGGATTACGCGGGGCACGATCCTTGCCATCACGCCGTTCACGCTTTGTTACGTGCTGCCGTATCTGTTCGGAGTGATGCCTTCGCCCGCCATGAAGGTATCGGTGCTGTCGCTCGGATTGCTGCCGCTGACTTTTGGATACGCCATTTTCCGCTACCGGTTGATGGACGTGGATCTGATCTTCAAGCGCGGCATGGCGTATACGCTGGCGGCGGCGGCCATCGTGGGAGTTTATTTCGCCGGCGTGGCCGCGATTGCCCTGCTCGTGAACACGCGCGTGCCCAGTTCCGGACCTTACGGATTGATGGTGGCCATCGTGGTCACCGCGCTGCTGTTTGATCCAGTACGAAAATGGATTCAGGAGAAGCTTGACCAGTTCTTCTACCGGACCGGCTACGACTACCGGCGCACCCTGATCGAGTTCGGACGCGAGTTGAGTTCGGAAACCGACCTCGATAAGATGCTTTCTTCGCTGGTGGACCGGCTGGCCCGGACGCTGCTGGTCGATCGCATTGCGATCTTCCTCGGCAACGGCGACTCTTCGCGCTTTGAACTGTCGAAATCGTTCGGGATCGCGCATGTCACCGGTCTCGACCTGTCGTTCCTCGCGAAACCGCGAATCGAAGACGCCGTCGGGCATATATTCTTCGAAAACACGCACCAGTTGCCGCGCGAAAATGCCACGGCCCAGGAAGCCATCGGACGCCTGGATCTGAACTACTACATTCCCTGCCATGCGCGGCAAAAGACCATCGCCTTCCTCGGACTGGGCAAGACTATGCAAGGCGACTTTCTTTCCAGCGAAGACGTGGAGTTGCTCGAAGCGTTGGCGGGATACATCGGCATTGCGATCCAGAACGGGCGGCTGTACGCATCGCTCGAGCAGAAGGTCAGCGAGTATGAGCGGCTCAAGGATTTCAACGAGAACATTGTTGAATCTATCAACGTCGGGGTGATGGCCGTGGATCTGCAGGACCGCATCGAGTCCTGGAACTCGCAGATGGAGGTCATGTATGCCCAGCCGCGTTGGCAGGTGGTGGGGCGTTCGCTGAGCGAAGTCTTCCCTGCGTCCTTCGTCGAGGAGTTCTACCGCGTTCGGCAGAATCCGGGCATCCACAATCTATATAAGTTCCGGTTGGGAACTCCCACCGGCGAATCGCGCATCGTGAATGTTGCAATGGCGCCCCTGGTAACTCGCAAGTTCAACGTGGTGGGGCGGCTGGTGATCATGGATGACATCACGGAGAGGATCGAACTCGAAGTTCAGCTCACCCAAGCCGACAAACTTTCTTCGATCGGACTGCTGGCCGCTGGCGTGGCGCACGAAGTGAATACGCCGCTGGCGGTGATCTCATCCTACACACAGATGCTGGCGAAGCAGTTGCAATCGGATCCGCAAAAAGCGGGGCTGCTCGAGAAAATCACCAAGCAGACTTTCCGCGCCTCGGAGATCGTCAACAATCTGCTGAACTTTTCGCGGACCACGGGCACGGAATTGACCGAAATCAGTCTGAACAAAGTGATCGCCGATACGCTGGCGTTGCTCGAACACCAGTTCAAGGTAGCTCACATCCAGGTGCAGTCCGACCTCTATGAAAACCTCCCTTTGATTCAGGGCAACTCCGGGCGCCTGCAGCAAGTGTTTCTGAATTTGTTCTTGAATGCGAAGGACGCGATGTCCGGTGGCGGAGTCCTGAACGTGGCGACGCTGAACGGGGAATTCGTCAGCGTGCGCGTCTCCGATACCGGCTCGGGTATTGCGCAGGAACATATTCAGCGCATCTACGATCCATTTTTCACTACCAAGACATCTCCCGCGGATGGCCAGAACCGCGGCACCGGTCTTGGACTTTCTGTCACCTACGGCATCATCCAGGAACACGCGGGCAATATCCGCGTGGAGAGCCGCCCGGGCGAAGGCACCACCTTCACCCTGGATTTCCCGCTGATCAGGAAGGCAGTCCATGTCTGACTTAGCAATATCTGAAATTACGCCGATCACGCGCCGGAGCCACCCGGAAAACCCGCCGCAAAGCGTGGGCCGAATCCTCATCATTGACGACGAAGCGGAAATCCGCGAGTCGCTGGAGACCCTTCTTCAACTCGAGGGCTACACCGTCGTAGTCGCGGGCAGCGGACGGGAAGGTCTGGCGCAGATTGGACAACGCACCTTTGACGTGGTTTTGCTCGACCTCGCGCTCCCCGATAAGAACGGGATGGACGTGCTCTCTGAGATTCGGGTGCTGCATGCGCAACAAGCTGTGATCATGATCACCGCCTATGGATCGGTTGAGAACGCGGTCCGCGCCATGCAGTCCGGCGCCACCAACTTCATCCAGAAACCGTGGGACAACGAGAAACTGCTGGCCGATGTGCGCGCCGCCGTAGCCCGACAGAAGGCGGAAGAAGAAAACATTCAACTGAAGCGCGCGCTCAAACAGCGCTACAACTTTGAGCACATCGTGGGCAAAAGCGAGCCCATGCTGAAGATTTTCGATCTCGTCGCCCAGGTAGCGCCCAGCCGCTCGACAGTATTGTTGCAAGGCGAAAGCGGCACGGGCAAAGAACTGATCGCTAAGGCGATTCATCTGAATTCCACCCGGCGCGACCGGCCGTTCGTGCCTGTCAACTCCGGGTCCACGCCGCCCGACCTGCTTGAATCCACGTTGTTCGGACATGTCAGAGGGGCCTTTACCAGCGCGATTGCGTCGAAAAAGGGGCTGTTCGAGGTTGCCGACCGGGGTACGCTTTTTCTCGACGAGATTGGCACCATGACCATGGACACGCAGAGCAAGATTCTGCGCGTGTTGCAGGACCGCAAGTTCATGCACCTGGGCGGCGTACAGGAAATTCAAGTGGACGTACGCATTATCGCCGCTACCAACGTCGATCTTCGCCAAATGGTGCGCGAAGGGCGCTTCCGCGAGGACCTGTTCTACCGCCTCAACGTCATCAGCATCGATCTGCCGCCGCTGCGGCAGCGCCGCGAGGATATTCCGCTGCTGGTGCAGCACTTCCTCCAGAAGTATTCCGAGGAAAATGAGCGGCCGCGGCGGCGCATTACCACCGAGGCGTTGCGCCCGCTGGTGAGCTACTCCTGGCCAGGCAATGTCCGTGAACTGGAGAACACGATCGAACGCGCCGTGGTGCTGTCTTCCGACAACGACATTGGACTCGATCTGCTGCCCGACCACATCGTGGGCCGGGGCAGTTCGATTCCTGCCATGGACGCGAATGCGGGAGCCACGCTGTTCGGTATCATGGAAGATTGTGAGCGGCGGATCATTATTGACATGCTGGAGAAGTGCGGCTGGAACCAGACCGAAGCAGCGGAACGCTTCCACGTTCCGCTCTCCACCTTGAATCAGAAAATCAAACGGCTGGCCATCGAGATCAAGAAGAAGAGCCGGGAGTAGAGATCGGCGATCGGGTCATCGGGCGATCTGAAGACCGTCCATCGATGGGTTTGAGATGACCCGTTGGCCCGATCACCCGATGAGGTTTCCCTCTGCTATAGTTCCCAGAGCACGCAGTTCCCTAAGCAGACATGGCGTTCGAACTCGAACTGATTTCGCCCATTGAAGTCGCCAAAGACGTTGCTCTGGCGGTTCAGGAATACACCCTGCTGGCGGCGCAATCCCTCGCTAACTTCTTCCGACGTCCCCTGTACATGGGAGACATGGTGCAGCAGGCGGACCTGATCGGCGTCGGCTCCCTGCCGATTGTGGTTCTGACGGGACTCTCCGTCGGCGCGCTCTTGGCGCTGAACTCAGCCAGCACATTGCAACGATTCGGCGGTGTCACGCTCATCGGGCAGCTCGTGTCGCTCGGCATGGTCACCGAACTGGGACCGCTCATCACCGGGCTGATGGTGGCTGGACGAAACGCTTCCGGCATGGCCAGCGAACTCGGTTCGATGATCGTGACCGAACAGATTGATGCCATGCGCGCCCTGGGCACCGACCCTACCAAGAAACTGGTTACTCCACGAGTTGGGGCCACCGCCTTCATGCTGTTTTTTCTGACCATCATCGCCGACCTGCTCGGGCTGATCGGCGGCTACGGGGTCGCGCATCTGCTGTTCGGGCTCGACACTCAACAGTATTGGACCTCCGTCTGGCAGATCCTTGTCTTCCGCGACGTCTTCACCGGCCTCGTCAAGCCTGTGCTGTTTGGGTTCATCATCGCCACGGTAGGCTGCTATTACGGCATGTCGACACGCGGCGGTACGCAAGGAGTGGGCCGTTCGACGACCCAGGCCGTGGTCGCTTCTTCGGTGTTGATTCTGATAGTGGACTTCTTCGTTACCAAGTTGATCTTCGCAATTTTTGGTTACAGATAATCCATGCCGGCTCCCACTCTGCCCAGCGAAAATCGGAGTGCTTCGGCGGTAAGTCCCTCCGGCTATGCCATCGAGTTCGACAACGTTTCGATCGCGTTCGATGAAAAAGTTGTGCTCGACGGCATTTCATTTCAGTTGCCGCACGGCGAAACCAAGGCGCTGTTTGGCGTCGCCGGGTCAGGCAAGAGCACTCTGCTCAAGCTTGCCATCGGACTCATGCAGCCCGATAGCGGTCGGATCGTTATGCTGGGAGAGGAAGTCACGCGCATGTCAGAACAGGAACTGTTCGAACTGCGCCGGCGCGTGGGCATCGTGTTCCAGGAAAGCGCGCTGTTCGACTCGCTGAAAGTATACGAAAACGTCGCTTTCCGCCTGATGGAAGAGCGTATCTCCGCGGAGGAAATCGAGCGCCGGGTCCGAGAGGTGTTGCGCTTTGTGGAGTTGGAGCAAACCTATGACATGTTTCCGTCCGAACTCTCCGGCGGCATGCGGCGGCGCGTGGCCATCGCTCGCGCCATCATCACCGAGCCCGAGGTGCTGCTCTACGATTCGCCTACCGGCGGACTCGATCCGGTAACCTCGAACACGATCGTCGAACTCATCGTGAAACAACGCGATGTTTACAAGACCAGCGCCCTCATGGTGACCCACCGACTTCAGGATGCCTTTACCATGGCGACTCATCAGTTCGACAAGGCGACCAATCGGATGGTCCCCATACCCAAGGGCCAACGTGGCGAAGTGCCTATGAGCTTCCTGATTCTGCGCGATGGCAAAGTCATCTTCGATGGCGACGCTCAAAAGCTCGTGACGTCGCGCGATGACTACATTCGCGAATATATTTCGTAAAAGCTCGTGTGGGGACGGGCGACTCGCCCGTCCGGCCGGGCGGGGGCGCCCGGCTCTCCACTGGCAAGGGTTTGATCCCTACTGCGCCAGCGCTTTCTCCAACACCTTCGAGATTTCGCCTTCGTCTACCTCGCCGGAAGCGTTGTACTCGGTCTTGCCATCGCGATTCAGCACCACGACGTGCGGAATGTATCCCTTATAAAACTTCTTTACCAGCTCTTCCTGCGCCGGAGAACGTGGACGATCGAGATCGACCACGACGAACTGCACCCTGCCCCGGTACTTTTCGTAGAGTTCCACCGTGCGCCGCGCCTGCCGCTTGGAATTGAAACAGCCTTCGCCGTAGAAAATCGCGTAGGCCGGTTTTCCCGGGACTGCCGCGTCTTCTAGATGGTCACCGGTGATCAGCGGCCCATCCTGGCTGTCGCTCGTGTAATCCAGTTGCTGATTGAGTTTGAGGTTCTCCGCTGCATGCGCGGGCAAAACCATCGCCTGCGCTGCCGCAATCGCAAATAATATGGTCGCAATCCACTTGGTCATGCCATCACTCCCAACGGATCTGACTCCCGAACCGACCAGAAGTTTCACGTCTTCTTTTCGTCCCCGGTCCCTCTGCCACTCTTCTTTTGCCCACCTTTTCCCGGCAGGCCCACCGGATTTTCGTGCGTGCGCTCGCGGAATCCGCCCTTCATCCCCCTGGCAAGGCCGATTGCCGCTTCCCCAAACTTGTCACGCACCTGATCCGCAGCCGCCAGGGCATGCTGCCAGCGTTGTTGACGCGAAGGTTCCAGCAGATCGAGCTGGGTTGAACCCGTTTCGAAATTCGATGCTTGCACTCCGAGTAATCGCACTGGCGCATCCTGCTTCCAATTGTCAAAGAACAGGCGCCGCGCCTGCTCAAAGATCTGGTTATCCATCTGGGTCGGCTGCTCCAACGAATGCGCGCGCGTGATGGTAGTGAAATCGCTGTAGCGCAATTTCAGCTGGAGGGTGCGCGCAAAAAATCCACCCTCGCGCAGTCGCCGTCCGACCATCTCGCTGAGCCGCATCAACGTAGACTGCAAGCGCTCAGCATCGCCCGTATCCTGGTCGAACGTGTGTTCGTGGCTGATGGACTTGGGATCGACGCTTTCTCCAACTTCGTTATCAAACCATCCGCCTGCATCCTCGCCCCGCGACTTTCCCGCGAGCGCGAGCCCCCATTTTCCGAAGCGGTGTTCGAGATCGCGGTCGTCCAGGCGCGCGAGGTCGCCCACTTTCTGAATGCCAATTGCATGAAGCTTCTCCTCCATCACCTTGCCTACGCCGGGGATGTCACCAACCGAGAGTGGCGCGAGAAACTTCGTTTCCTCTCCGGGCAGAATCCAGAGCACTCCGTTCGGTTTGGCCTTGGCGGACGAAACTTTGGCGACCAGCCGCGAGGTGCCGATTCCGATCGAGCAATTCAGTTGCGTAGCCGACTTCATCTCCGCATGCAACCGGTGCGCCGAACGTAGCGGCCGTCCGTGCAGGCGCTCGGTTCCCGTCATATCGAGATAAGCCTCATCCACCGAAGCCATCTCGACCAGGGGAGAAAAGTGGCCGAGCACTTCGTGCACCTTTTGCGAATACTCGCGATAGCGATCCGGATGCCCATTCACAAAAATCGCCTGCGGACAGATCTTCGCCGCGGTCCGCAGCGGCATGGCCGAGTGCACACCAAACTTCCGCGCCGCATACGATGCGGCTGAGACCACGCCCCGTTCGTCCCGCTGCCCACCAACTACCACCGGCTTGCCTTTCAGCGACGGATCAAACAATTCTTCGACGGAGACGAAGAAGGCGTCCATATCGACGTGAAAGATGGTGCGCAGGGAGGTGCTCATTCGAGTTCAGGAGATCTAGCAGAAGTGTACCGCGAGAGGTCGTGTAGCGCGGACCGGTCCTGGGCGAGGCCGAAGGGGCCTCGCCCGCGACCTTATCCGCGATGTACGGCTGCTACCCCAGCACCGGCTCTTTCTTCAAGTCGGCCACTGCGACTGCATCTGCGCTCGCCCGTACCTGTCGCGCGCGCTCGTAAACCTTGCCGTACTCGCGGGCCGACGTACCCCAGGAAAAATCGCGGCTCATCCCGTTTCGCATCAGCGTCTGCCACGACGACGGATCCCGGTAGGCGAGCAAAGCTTGCTTGATGGTTCCGAGCAGCGCCTCGCCCGTGTAATCAGAGAACTTGAAGCCCGTGCCCTTGCCGGTGCGCGCGTCCCAAGGCTCGATGGTGTCGTCAAGACCGCCGGTCGCGCGCACGATAGGAACGGTCCCGTACTTCAAGCTGTAAATTTGGTTCAAACCGCAGGGTTCGTAGCGTGAGGGCATCAGAAACATGTCGGCGCCCGCTTCAATCTTGTGTGCGATGGCATTGTCGAACGCAACCTTGGCCGCGATCTTGTTGGGAAACTGCTTGTTGAGCCGCTGGAACATCTCTTCGTACAGTTTGTCGCCCGATCCCAGCACGACCATGATCATATCTTCGCGCGCCAGCCGGTCCATGATCTGCGCGATCAGGTCGAAGCCCTTCTGGGCGGCGAAGCGTGAAACGATGCCGATCACCGGGACTTTAGAATCAGCGTTCGTGATTCCGAAGGCGTTCAGTAAGTCCTTTTTGCATTGCAGCTTGCCGCTCAAATCCTGCGGCGAATACTTCGCGACGATGAATTTGTCAGTCTCCGGGCTCCACTCGTCGTAGTCCACGCCATTCAGGATGCCGGTCACAGTTGCCGCGCGATTGCGCAGCACGCCTTCCAGCCCAAATCCATATTCGGTGGTCTGGATCTCCTGGCTGTATTTCTTGCTGACCGTCGTGACGAAGTCAGAAAGCACGAGCGCACCCTTCAGAAAATTTACCTGCCCGAAAAATTCCATTTTCGAGATCGTGAAAAGATCCCAGGGTAGCGTAAGCAGGGGCAACGTATCGGGCGGGAACAGACCCTGATATCCCATGTTGTGGATGGTAAAAACAGTAGCGACTTCGCGAAATGCGGGATCCTCGGAGTAGAGAGTGCGCAGCATCACCGGCACCAGCGCCGACTGCCAGTCGTGGCAGTGAAACACATGCGGCACGCCCAGAACTTTGGAGGCTTCGAGCACCGCCCGCGAGAATAGAGCGAAGCGCTCGGCGTTGTCCGGATAGTCGCCGGCTGGACCTCCGTAGAGCGCTTCGCGATCAAAATACGGCGGATAGTCCACAAAATAAAATCGAACACCGCCAGTGCTTCCCGCCGTCACCACGGAGCAGAAGCGATACTTGTCGTCGAAAGGGATGGTGATGCTGCGGACCACCGTTTGCGGGTCGGTGAGTTTGGTCTGGCGATAGCGAGGAACATACACGCTCACCTGATGTCCGAGGCTGGCCAGTGCGCGCGGCAGGGCGCCGACGACGTCGGCCAGTCCGCCAGTTTTAGAAAAGGGAACGCACTCGGATGCCGCGAAAGCGATATGCATTGCGAAGAAGCCTCCTGAGCCAGAACTCGATATGCCTCGCTCACGTTATGATTATGATTCTGTAAAGACGCGGCTGGCCGCGTCTCTACAGAAATGCCGAAGAGATCTTCGTCAGTCTAAATGCCGGAAAGAAAGAGGGTCAACGTGCCTAAGGGCGCTACCATCGAAAGAAGTCCACGCAAGCCCAAACTGGGACAGCATTTTCTCGCGGACGAATCGGCAGCGCTGCGCATTGTAGATGCCCTGGGCGATGTTTCAGAGGCCACGGTGCTGGAGATCGGGCCCGGCCGCGGCGCCATCACGGACTTGCTGGCGCGGAAAGCGCGGCGGCTGATCGCAGTGGAGTTGGACCGCGTCCTTTCGGCGCAGTTGCGGATGAAATTCTCCATGCAACCCAATGTTGAAATCATCGAAGGCGATGTCCTGAAGATCGAACTGGACACCGTCTTCGGCGCGAAGCCTGGAAGCCTGCGCACCGGCCTGAACTTTGCGCCCGAACCCGCCCGCGTCATCGGCAACCTGCCGTACTACATCACTTCGGATATTCTGCTGCGGCTACTGGAATATCACCGTTACTTTTCGACTATCGTCCTCATGGTGCAGAAAGAAGTTGCCGATCGTCTGGCGGCTTCGCCGGGAAGCCGCGACTATGGCTTGCTTTCGGCTACGGCGCAGCTCTACGGCCGGGTCGAACAACTCTTCACGCTTCCGCCGGCAGCGTTCTCTCCGCCTCCGAAAGTTCATTCGAGCGTGGTTCGTATTACGATCAAGCCCCGGCTGAAGTCGCTTCGCGTTTCCGAGGCCGAGTTCATTGCGTTCCTGAAACTCTCCTTTGGGCAGAAACGCAAAACGCTCTGGAATAATCTGAAGACGCGGTACGATGAAGATGTGCTGCGCGCCGCGTTGGCGAAGAGCGGCGTGAAACCTGCGATCCGGGCGGAAGCGCTGCCGCTGGAAAAAACTGCCGCTTTGTTCCGCGCGCTGAGCGACGGCAGTTCATAATTTCTTTGGGCTTTATTTTCGTGAGCCGACTTTTCGCGGGCGAGGGTGCCCGCGCCACACGAGCTATTGATGACGTCCGCCGTACGAACTCCGGCCGTCGCGGGCAGGTTTTATCCCGGCCGCGCTGAAGAATTGCTGCGCGAAGTACGGGAATTTACTTCTTCGGACAAAATCCCGGTCGCGACCAGCCGCATCTCCGCCATCGGATGCGTCGCTCCACATGCGGGATACATCTACTCCGGTGGCGTCGCAGGCGCTGTCTATTCACGCCTGGAAATCCCTGAGCGATGCGTGATTATGTGTCCCAACCACACCGGCAAGGGACGTCCGCTTGCAATCATGGCCAGCACCGTGTGGCAGACTCCGCTAGGCGAAGTAGCAGCCGACGCGGACGTGGGCGCTCGCTTGCTGCGCCGCTTCCCTGCGCTGCAAGAGGACAGCGCAGCGCACCGGGCCGAACACGCCATCGAAGTCCAGCTTCCTTTCCTGCAGGCGTTGCGTCCGGAGGTGAAGATTGTCCCGATCGCCATCGGCACCGGAGACTTTGATGCGCTCCGCAGCTTGGGTGAAGCGCTGGCGGATGTGATCGCCGATCGTCTGGAAGAGGATCAGGACGAGAAAGTCCTGATCATCGCCTCCAGCGACATGAACCACTACGAGTCCGACGCAATTACTCGCGTCAAGGATCACAAAGCGATCGAACGCGTGTTGGCCATGGATGCCCGCGGACTCTGGGAGGTGGTGATGAATGAACACATCAGCATGTGCGGGTTTGGACCGACGATTGTCATGCTCACGGCGGCGAAACTTCTGGGGGCGACTTCGGCCACGCTGGTAAAGTACGCTACTTCGGGCGATGTCTCGGGCGATTACGAGTCAGTGGTTGGGTACGCAGGAATTATTGTGGAATAAAGCACAAGCATTCAGCATTCAGCTGATAACTAACGCGACGCCCCGCGGTCTCTGTGCCAATTGCTAATGGCTGACTGCTGGTTCTAGTGCGGCCGCGACGACGGCGGCGCGGCCGATCGGTGCGGCGCTCCCATCGGAGCCATCCCGGTTGAAGTCCCGCCTCTCATTGAAGGTGAACTCGTAGAACGCGAACTCGTGCCGAGGCCGGTTGGCGCTGCCGTGGTTGAAACTGGCGCAACCGTTGAGACTACGACGGGACGAGAAGTCCGATCCATTGTTTTGGCGAGGCGGTCGAGGTGGCGCACCGACCCGCGCGGCACTCCGAAGCCAGCGGACCCGGGACTGATGGTCAGGCGACTCGGCGCGCCCACGGCCGGATTTGCTGCGAGGCCGAGTCCCACCATTACCGTCTGATGCCCGCGTACGGGCGGCGTCGGCACTTTCGTTCTGACCGGCGGGTTCACTACCTGCGGAATTCCGTACCACGGATTGTAGTAGCCCGGCTGCCAGGCCCATCCAAAGCCGGGAATGAAGGCCCAGTTGCCGTAATTGTAGGGCATCCAACCCCAGGGATAGCCCGAGACCCACATATAGCCAGAGCCGGGATAGAAGGCCCAGCCGCCGTCCTGGAACGGGCTCCAATCAGCGCCGATGAAGTAGGGCTGCCAGACGTTGCCATAGCCGGCCACGGTCATAAAGCTGCCGTAATAATTCAAGTCGCTCATGCCATAACCATACGGCGACGAAATGCTAGAGCCGCCGGCTGAGGCATAGCGGTCGTGATAGTCGGTCTGCTGACGATCCCATGCGTCGGAGGGAGCGACTTCGTAATTCTTCGCTATCACGAAGGTGTCCTTCCCGGCGGAATCGTCTTTCGCGGGATCGTCTTCAGTAAGACCGATGGTTGCACTGTGCTTCTCGGCCACCTCAAATTGTCCGGACGGCGAGGTCGCGCTCAACTTGCCTTTGAAGACGGCCAGAGTCGCCTTGCTGGTGCCGTCAAGTTCTACGCGAAAATGTGCGGCCCCGGCCACGGTGACCGACTCGCGGGCAAAATTCAGTTGGAACTGGTCGCCCGTTTTATTGCCGGACTTTTTCGGATGAAGGTTCGCGTAGACGGTGCCGGAGACAAGCTCAACGGCACTCTGCTTCTGTCCATCGTCGCCGAGCGCAAGATGAATGAAGTCCACTTCACTGTCAGGCGCCAGGCGCAGCGCGCTGCCATCTTCGAATTCCACTTCCGCGCGGCCATCTTTGCCCGTCTTTAGCTTCGAGCCTTCAATCACAGGGAGGTTGATAAACGCCTTATCGAAACCGTCGCCGGCGGCACGGTCGATCTGGACCGTACCCTGCACCTGGCTCAAACGGACGATTCGCGCCTTCGACTCGGCCGACGCCGAGACCACCAGAAACGCCGTTGCGAGCACGGCCCACATTGCCAGCATCTTTCCGAGTCTTGCGATCGCCATATACTTCTCCCCGGGGATTTCTCCCATGACGCATGGCGCCTGAAGGGGCGCTTGTTTTCCAGAACCGCGCGGCATCGCTGAAGCGATGCCCTCATACGAAGCCCGAACACGAAGCCCTGATACGAGGCTCAGATCTTTCGCGGCCCGTTATGTTAGAGCTGATGCCAAGCTGCCGAGTTGCCAGTATGCTCCATACTGTCGATAAAGTTGAGTGCCGACATTAGCTGGCTGCCGCAAAAGTTGGACCCGCTACCTAAAGCGGGCGGCCAAGCGTTAGCGTGCTTTCGCCTGGTCCAGCAATCGCTGGGCGCGAGCGCGGGTTACGTTGATCACAGACTGATCGGCGATAATCTGGGCGAGGATAGGCTGAATCGCCGCGACCTCGATCAGTTCACTGCTGCGGGAAAGTTCCTCCATACGCTTGAATTCTTCGTCGAGCGCCAGCTTTTGGTAATGGCGATCGTACTGGAGGCGATGTCCAAATTCGAGCGTCGCCGAGAGGCTCTGCATCAGGCTGGTCAGATCCTGTACGGCGGGTTTGGGCGAATAGTTGTAGGTAGACTCACCGCTGCGCTGCGCATCTTTGTATGCCAGCGTTTTCTTTCCGGTAAAAGCGAGATCCTTGTGACCGGAGTCGACGTCCTTCTGAAAATATCCGGCCTTTGCCGCGAGTTCGAAGATTTTCTGCCGCGTTTCCGCGCCTACGGTGAAATCGAGATCGAAGCTGTCGGTCTGGTCGGAATCGGGTGAAAAGCGGCCGCTCGACTGGTAGCGGGCCGAGCCATCGGATTGAACGCGAATCGAGTAGTGCTCCGGCTGCGAGGTGGGGAAATCAATGGTGAAAGTTATGACGGCCGGGGGTTGAGCTTCGGTTTGCGAGCAGGCGAGGATCGAAGGAAAGAAGATCGAAGAAAAGGTAAACAGGCAAAGAATTTGAAATGGGCGAAGCATCGACGACTGCAATTATTGGGGAAGGCATGCAAGAGTGTCAAGCGGAGGCGGTGGGGACGGCCGGGGGCGGCCGTCCCTACGTGTTTAATTACTTGCACACCGCAGTGTAGCCCAGACTCTTGTTGCCCGTCAGGTAGATCTGACCGGAGATCAGGCCGTTGTTGTTGATGCCCCCAGCCATCGCGTACTTAGCGCCGGAATAGATAATGTTTTTGAAAACTCCATTCTCGTAAATGAAGCCGATGGCGGCATCGGACAAAAGATGGTTGCCGACGATTACGCCGAGGTTGTTCACCGCAGTTAGAACCGTTCCGTACTTGGAGAGCGGGAAATTGATGGCGGTGAAGGTCCCGTTCTTCCAGGAGAAACCGTTGCTGACGATGCCGCTGGCGTAGGTTCCAACTACGTCGCCGTTGTCATTGATAGCCAGCGCGTAGGTTGTCTGCGCATTGGGATAGGCGATAGTCGTGTAGCGGCCGTTCACGAGCCTGAATCCCTTGGTTACAGACTGGCTGGCGCTAAAGCTGCCGACCGCGCCTCCCAGCAGGTTGACGTCGAACAGCCAGCTGTTGGCGGCATTGGGATGGTTGACGATGGTGAAGGTGCTGCCTTGCAGCAGGAATCCATGAACGTGGCCGGGGTATGCGCTGTCCTGGTAGAAACCGGCATTGGCGCCAGTGGCATTGCGTCCGTTTAACCAGGTCGCTCTGGATTTTGGAGCCGTGTATTTGGTGATGACTCCGCTGGCGGAGCGCGTGAAAGCCACTAATTGCAGCGTGCTATTGTCGCTCAACTGGCCAACCACGGTACCGTCGTCGCTAACTCCGTTAACCTGGCTTAAGGAATATCCCGAGGGAGCGGAAAACGTGTTGAAGACGCACGACGCCGTCTGGGCGGCATGCATCAGGGACGGGTGCAAGAGAAGCGCAACAAAGGCCGCAGGAACGAGACGGGGAAGGTTCATGAAGTCCTCAATTAGGTATTTTTTGCGCATTGTCAGGATAGCTTGAGAATCGGCGCGAGTCAGCTTCCGGTGCACTAACGAGTGGCACAGTGTAGCGACGGTTTCAGGACGAGGACAGGGGTAACTTGACGGGGCATGGGCGCCGGATTTCCCGTCTGGCACGCCTGATTTCCGGTAGAGGCGCGGCTTGCCGCGTCTCTACAGGTCAGCGGGTTGCACTCTGGCGTTCGTGGGTGGCCGCGGTGTGGAGATGGCAGATGGCGATGGCGAGCGCATCGGCGGCGTCGGCGGGCTCCGGAACCCGGTCGAGATTCAGAAGACGCGCCACCATTTGCTGGACCTGATGCTTTTCGGCGCGGCCGTATCCAACCACCGCGGACTTGATCGAGAGTGGGGAGTATTCGGCCACTTCGAGCCCGGCAGAGGCGGCCGCCAGCATGGCGACACCGCGCACCTGGCCAAGCTTCAAGGCAGACTTCACATTGACGGCATAGAAAACGTCCTCGAGAGCGACGCGGTCGGGCCGGTGCCGGGAGATGAGTTCCTGAAGGCCGATCGAGATGAGCGACAGGCGGGTCGGCATTGGGTCGCGCGGGGAAACTTTGATGGCGCCGCAGACGATGCACACGAGGCGATCATTGTTGCGGCCATCCGAGAGCAGGTCGACTACGCCGTATCCGGTGTATTCGGTGCCGCAGTCGATGCCGAGAACACGCATGGGGGAAGTGTAGCAGGGGCAGCACTCAGCAATCAGCATTCAGCATTCAGCGAAGATTTCGTCATCCTGAGCGAAGCGAAGGACCTGCTCCTTGGCGCTCAACAGCATCTTGGTCTGCGCGATTTGGCTTGCTCGTTTTCTTGTTGGAAGACCGCGTAGGCGTTGGGCGAAGATTCCAGTTGGCTGCGCTCTAAAAAGCGCTGGTAGGCAGATTCTTCGAAAATTTCGCGCAGGATGGCTCGGCTTATGCTTGCCATACGAGACAGAGCTGACAGCATACCGCCTCGTATTGCTCGGCTGGACGGACGAATGCGTCCGTCCCTACGTGACCTGTTTCGCTTCATACTTGCTCCTCCATTGCCAGGCTCGTCATTACGAAGGGAGCTTCTTTGGTTGCGGCTGATTTTTGTCCGGATACCACTCTTATGCATTCCAGGCTTGATTCGATCAAGATCATCGCTACCATCACAACCAATACGCCGGTTACGGCGGCGTCCAACCGATCGTTGAAGATCAGGCGTGGGTTGGCTCCGGCAGCGGCGAACTGACGGGCGTGGGCGAGGAAACCTATCCGCGGATTCGGATCGAGGACCTTGTGCCATGACGCGGTAAAGGTCACGGCCACCAGCCAGCATAAGGGGATCAGCGTGACTAGCACATAACGACTGCGGCCCATCTTGACGATGATGGTAGTCGCCACGCACAACGCAACCGTCGCCAGCAATTGATTGCAAATACCGAAGAGGGGCCAAAGCGAATTAATGCCGCCCAGCGGATCCCTGATTCCCTGCCAAAGGAAATTTCCCCACGCTGCAACGATCACAGCGCTGGTAAAAAGGATCGATGGATACCAACTGGTGCGGCCTAGCGGTTTCCAGATGTGGCCGAGGGCGTCCTGCAACATGAAACGTCCGACGCGCGTGCCGGCATCGATGATGGTGAGGATAAACAGCGCTTCGAACATGATGGCGAAGTGATACCAGAGCGCCATCACGGCCTGTCCGCCGAGAGTGTTGGAAAAAATTTGCGCCATGCCGACGGCGAAAGCGGGCGCGCCACCGGTGCGGTTAAATAACGTCTGCTCGCCTACGGCATGCGCCAGCGTTGCCATCTGGGCGGCGGTGACGGGGAATCCCCAGGAACTGATGGTGGTCGCGGCCGCTTCGGGCGCCTGGCCTACGATGCCAGCGGGACTGTTCACGGCGAAATAGACTCCGGGTTGCAACACTGAAGCCGCGATCATGGCCATGATCGCGACCATCGACTCGGCCATCATGCCGCCGTAGCCGACCATGCGGGTTTCCGGCTCGCGGCGAATCAACTTGGGCGTTGTCCCACTTGAAATCAGGGAATGAAATCCGCTGACCGCGCCGCAGGCGATGGTGATAAACGCGAAGGGGAAAATGGTTCCGGCAAACACGGGCCCGGTGCCGTCGGCAAAGCGGGTCAGGGGCGGCATGTGCAGGGACGGGCGGAGCGCCACGATGCCGGCGGCCAACAGAGAAATTGTGCCAAGCTTCACGAAGGTGCTCAGGTAGTCTCGGGGCGCGAGCAGCAGCCACACGGGCAACGAAGATGCGGCGAATCCATAAATGATGATTAGAATTGCCAGCGTGGGAGCCGTCAGCGTGAAGACGGCTGCCCATGAAGGCGTCTCGGAAACCCACTGTCCGCCGAAGATGGCGGCGAGCACGAGCACAAATCCCAGGACGGAAGTCTCGAGAACTTTGCCCGGGCGGATGCGGCGTAGATAGAAGCCCATCAATACGGCGATGGGCATGGTCATGGCGATGGTAAACGTTCCCCAAGGACTCGACTTGAGAGCATTGACGACGATGAGCGCGGTCGCACCGAGCAGAATCACGATGATGCTGAGCACGGCCACGTAGGCGACAACGCCACCCACGCGCCCGATTTCGGACTTTGCCATCTCCGTGAGCGATTTGCCGTCCCGGCGCACGGAGAAGAGCAGGATGACAAAATCCTGCACGCAACCACCCAGCACGGCGCCGGCAATGATCCAGAGTGTGCCGGGCAGGTATCCGAACTGTGCGGCGAGCACTGGGCCGACGAGTGGTCCCGGGCCGGCGATGGCAGCGAAGTGGTGTCCAAAGACCACCCACTTGTTGGTGGGAACAAAGTCGCGGCCGTTGTCGAGACGCTCCGCTGGAGTAGCGCGCAGGGGATCAAGCGCCAGCACTTTGGCGGAAATAAAGCTGCTGTAGAAGCGATATCCGACGGCATAGGTCGAGACAGCGGCGACGACCAGCCACAGGGCATTGATCTGCTCGCCGCGATGCAATGCAATGGTAGCCAGCGCCAGCGCCCCGAGCAGGCTGACGGCAATCCAGAAAAGAACGCGCAAGAATTTTGGCATGAGGGCTATGATTTGGCGACGAGTGTCCGGCGAGTATTGTGGCGAAAAAGCGCCGGCTTCGCAAGCGCGCGAGTAAGTCAACTTCTTTGAAGAGCAGCCATCTCGACGCGATCCGCATGATAACCTAATACATTCCGGCTCACTGAAACATGCGATATGGGCGGATTCCATCCGCTCAGGAGGCGGAGTCATACTCGCACCAAGGGAAATTTATATGAGGAGCAGGCGATGAAGATTGGAGTGCTGACAGGCGGAGGCGACTGTCCCGGGCTGAATGCGGTCATTCGGGCAGTGGTTCGCAAGGGGACCTTCCACTATGAAGACGAGTTTGTGGGATTCATGGAGGGATGGCGCGGGTTGCTGGAAGATAAGACCATGGAACTCGACCTCTCGGCGGTCGGTGGCATCCTGCCGCGCGGCGGCACCATCCTGCGCACCTCGCGTACCAATCCAGCCAAACGTCCCGATGGCCTGAAGCATTGCGCCGAGAACCTCAAGAAGCACGGTTGTGACGCTCTGATCGCGATT
>Ga0210400_10001945_pt1 | contig 19852 bp, 17 predicted proteins | sample IncBWH26MmetaG_FD_155456 | JGI IMG/M metagenome (GOLD analysis project Ga0210400, IMG submission 155456) | Forest soil microbial communities from Barre Woods Harvard Forest LTER site, Petersham, Massachusetts, United States - Inc-BW-H-26-M | ecosystem: Environmental > Terrestrial > Soil >...
GGGTGCGGGGCTCGAGCGCATCGCGGCGGTCAAGCAGGGCGTGACGAGCAACTATCACACAGATCTCTTCGCCCCGCTGCTGGCTGCCGTCGCGCAGACAGTCGGCCGGCCGTATCGAGGCGTGGCGAACGAGGATGTCGCGTACAACGTCATCGCCGATCACGCCAGAGCCGTCGCTTTCTTGCTTGCCGACGGTGTCTTTCCCTCCAACGAGGGACGCGGGTATGTGCTGCGCCGCATCCTGCGCCGGGCGGTTCGGTATGCGTGGCTGCTCGGTCGGAAGGAGCCGACGCTCGTGCACGTCGTGCAAGCGGTCATCGACGCCATGCACGACGTCTATCCCGAACTCCAGCACCGCGCGAAGCACCTCACTGAAACAACGCGGGCCGAAGAGGCGCGCTTCCTGGAGACCATCGCCGGCGGGATGGCGCGGTTTGACGAACTGGCGCCAGCGGAGCCGATTGCGCATGGCTCGACGGTCCTGCGCGGCACCATCAGTGGGGAAGAGGCGTTTCAACTGTACGACACGTACGGGTTTCCGTTCGACCTGACCGAGCTAATGGCCCGCGAGCGGGGGTACGACGTCGATGTCGCGGGATTCGAGGCGGCGCTGGCGGGGCAGCGGACGCGGTCGCAGGAGGAACGCAAATCTCGTCGTCTGGCTGTCGAAGTCGACGAACTGGCCGATCTCACGAAGTGGGAGGTGTCTGGCGACCTGCCCGCGGCCGGGACCGATTTCGTCGGGTATACACAGCTGCGCATCACGACGACTGTCGTCGCCAAGCGCGACCTGGCGGACGGACGGGTTGCGGTGATTCTCAAAGAGCGCCCCTTTTACCTCGAGTCGGGCGGTCAGGTCTCCGATCGCGGTGAGATCATCGGCGACGGCTGGCGCATGGAGGTCGAGGACGTCCGCAAGGCCAATGGCCGTGCGGCGGAGATCGGGCGCGTCGAGGGCACGTTCCGGTTTGGGACGGTCGAGGCGAAGGTTCCGGTCGACACGCGCCTGGACACGGAGCGCAACCACACGGCGACGCACCTGCTGCACGCCGCGCTGCGCGGCGTGCTGGGCGACCATGTGCATCAGCGCGGGTCGCTCGTGGCGCCGGACAGGCTGCGGTTCGACTTCAGTCATACGGGTCCCATGCGGCCCGATCAGATCGCCGAGGTCGAGGCGATCGTGAATCGCGAGATCTGGCGGGCGCTCCCCGTGGAGCGCGCCGAGCGGGCGTATCGGGACGCGGTGGCCGCCGGCGCGATGGCGCTCTTTGGAGAGAAGTACGGCGACGTCGTGCGCGTGATCACCGTGCCGGGGTTCTCGATGGAGCTGTGCGGCGGGACGCACGTGCGCAACACGAGCGAGATCGCGCTGTTCAAGATGGTGGCCGAGACGGGAGTTGGGGGTGGCACGCGTCGCATCGAGGCGGTGACGGGGCCGGCGGCGTATGCGCGGACGCTCCGGTACGAGGGAGCGGTCGACCGGTTGGCCGAGTCGCTCAAGGCGCCAGCCGATCCCGACGGGTTGGTGACGCGTGTGGAGCATCTCGTCGCCGAGCGGCGGACGTTCGAGCGGCGCCTGGCCGAGGCCGAGCGTGGTAGTATGGGCGGAGGCGAAGTCGGGGCGCTCATCGCGGGGTCGGTCGCGGTGAATGGCGCCCGGGTGGTCGCGGCGCAGGTGAAGTCTGTCGACGTCGAGGCGCTCAAGTCGTTGGGCGATGCACTTCGGGAGCAGCTGCAGACCGGGATCGGCGTGCTGGCGGCCTCGTTCGCCGACGGCAAGAACACCCTGCTGGTCGTGGTGACCGATGATCTGCGCGCGCGGGGGATCCGCGCTGACACGCTCATCGGCCAACTGGCGGCCGTGGCGGGCGGTCGCGGCGGCGGGAAACCGCACATTGCGCAGGCCGGGATCCCGGATGCGAATCGCATAGCGGCGGCGCTCGACGCCGTCGTGCCCGCGGTGCGTCAGTTGCTGAGCGCGGCATGAGCTGGATTGACAGCTGTACGCCGGCGCCACCGGCGGCGCTCGCTGAGCGCATTCAGGCGCTCGTGACCCCGCGCATCCCGGCCGGACGGTCGGTGCCCGGGCCCGACGAGTACATGGACGCCGCGGACGCGCTGCTCCACGAGTTGCTGCGCGGCGAGTGCACGTCGCGGACGAGCGCGATCGACCTGCTCGTCGTCGATGCGCTCGTCACGTATGCGTTCGAGGTGGCGAGCAGTGATCCGGCCCGCGTGACGGAACGCGCCCGCGATGCCATGCGCCGCATCGCCGCGTTGGCGATGCCCGACGCACGTTCGACCGGGTAGGTGTCCGCCCTTCGCCCGCCGCCGCTCGATCTGCTCCGCGACCGACGCGGGCTCGCGGTCCTCATCGATCCGGCCAGCACCGAGGCAACGGATGCCGCGGCCCTTGCCGCCGCCGCCGCTGCCGCCGGGGCGGCGGCGCTCCTTGTCGGGGGCAGCTACGGTGTCGAAGCCCGCGTCGCCGAGGTCGCCCGCGCCATGAAGCAGGGCGCGCCGGCGTTGCCCCTCCTGCCATTTCCGGCCACGCCCGCCCAGCTGGTGGGCGACGTCGACGCCGTGCTGCTCCTATCGCTCGTCTCCGGACGCAACCCGCAGTACCTGATCGAGGAGCACGTCCGGGCGGTCGGATTCTTCGCCGCGCACCCCGGAGTCGCGCCGCTCAGCACAGCCTATCTGCTCGTCGACAGCGGGAGCGTCACCTCGGTCGAAGCCGTGAGCCAGACGCGGCCACTGCCGGCCGACAAGCCCGAGCTGGTGGCCGCGCACGTCAGCGCGGCAATGTTGATCGGCATGCGCGCCGTCTATTTGGATGCCGGGAGCGGAGCCCGCGTCCCGGTCTCGCCCTCACTCATTCGCGCGGCCCGCGGCGCCACCGACGGCTTGTTGTTCGTGGGTGGCGGCATCCGTACGGCTGATGGCGTGCGCGAGGCCCGTGCGGCCGGCGCCGACTACGTCGTGGTGGGGACGCAGTTCGAGCAGCGCGGGCGGGGACTGGGAACGCCGCCATCGATGCGCGAGCTGGTCCACGCGGCCCGGCTGTCCCCGTGATCGACGTCCATTCGCACCTCCTGCCGGCCGTGGACGACGGCTCGCCGTCGGTCGAGGTGTCGGTGGGAGTCCTCCAGCAGTTCGCCGCCCAGGGCGTCACGCGGCTGGTGTGCACGCCGCACCTGCGGGCGTCACAGGCGGCGGCCATCGACGACACGGTCTACGCCGAGAACTTCGCGGCGCTCGTGGAGGCGGCGCCGCCGGTGCCGGTGCTCAGCCGCGGATGGGAGATCATGCTCGATGTGCCGGGGAGCGATCTGCGCAGCTCCCGTCTGGCGCTCGCCGGGTCGACGGCCGTACTCGTCGAGTTTCCGCACAGCGGCGTGCCAACCGGCGCGACCGCCGAGCTGTATCGGTTGCGCATGGCCGGTGTCGTGCCGGTGCTCGCCCACCCCGAGCGCTACATGGGGTGCACGCCGGCGCTCGTCCGCGAGTGGCGGCGCATCGGCATCGCCATGCAGCTCGACGCGCTCGCCCTGGTCGCGGGCGGCCACATGGGCGAGCTGGCGCGCACGTTGCTCGAGGAGGGGCTCGCCGACTGTTTGGCGAGCGACAACCACGGCGACTCTCGATCGCTCGCTGGGGCGCGCGCCTGGCTCGAAGAGATCGGCGCCGAGGAGCAAGCGCTCCTGCTCACCAGCACCAATGCCGGCCGGCTTCTGGCCGGGATGCCCGTGCTCCCCGTCGCGGAGATCGCGATCCCTCGTGGGATCTTGCGCCGCCTCCGCTCACTCCTCGGTTGGAAATGATTCCCCTCGTCTTCACCGGTGGCACCATCTCGATGCGGACCGACCCGGCGTCTGGCGGCGCCGTGCCGACGCTCAGCGGCCAGGCGATCCTGGCGTCCGCCCCGGGCGTGGCGACAATCGCCGATGTGATCGTCGAGGAATGGGCGACGATGCCCGGCGCGCATCTCACCGTCCCGCAATTGTGGGCCCTGCGCTCGCGGCTCGCCGAGCTGGTGGCGCGCGACGACGTCGACGGCGTGGTCGTCGCGCAGGGAACCGACACGATCGAGGAGTCGGCCTATCTCACGCACCGGTCGCTCGGCACGGACAAGCCGATCGTGTTTACGGGGGCCATGCGGACATCCGAAGATGACAGCTGGGATGGCCCGGCGAACCTGACGGATGCCGTGCGCGCCGCGGCCAGCCCCGCGATGCGTGGGGCCGGCGTCCTCGTGGCGTTCAACGGACGTGTCTATACGGCCGCGGACGTGACCAAGGTCGAGACGTTCCACGTCGATGCGTTCGATAGTCCGGGGCTCGGGCCGATCGCGACGATGGATGCCGGCTGCGTCGTCGTCCGCCGGCGGGTCGCGGCGAACCGGCCACCGATCATTCCCGCCAACGGCCCTGGATCACCGGTCGATATCATCTATGCGTCCGCGGGCGCCGACGACCGACTCCTCGATACGGCCCGCGCCACGGCCCGTGGTGTCGTCGTTGCCGCGTTTGGACGGGGAAACCTGCCGTTCGCGATGTACGAGGGCGTGCGCCGGTGCCTCGGCGACGGGCTCCCGGTCGTCATCACCTCCCGCGTGCAGCGAGGCCGCGTTGGACCGACCTACGGCTTCCCGGGCGGTGGCCGCTCACTGGCAGACGCCGGGGCCATCCTCGCCGGAGCCCTCCGTCCCCAGCAGGCCCGCATCGACCTCATGCTCGCCCTCGGCGCCGGCCTCAGTGGCGAGCGACTGGCGGCGGTGTTCGAGCTTTAGCGATGTTGGGACGCCAAGGCGGCGTGGGGTGCCCAGGCGGCGAAGCACTGCCAGCCAAACTCCCGCGCGGCCCGCGTCTGGTCTGGCAGCCCGTGGCGGTCGAGCCACCCCTCGACCGCGGCGCGCCAACTGCAGTCCCACACGAATGCGAATCCGCGTTCGCCATCCGGGGTCACGGCGATGACCGTGCCGCGATAGTCCGCGCACCCGGACACGCCGTCGACACGGACGCACTCGACCGGCAACGCGGGTTCGGCATGGAGCAGTTGGGTGACCACGCGGAGCACCTTGACACGCGGCGCGGCCCGAAGGACGGCGATGCGCGGTGCCTCTCGATGGTCGGCGTACGCCCGGACATCGGCAGCAAACGCGGCCGTCGCGCGGGACGCGGCGAGACAGGCGTCGAGATCCATGGGACGTAAAATAGCGTTGCATCCTCCCGAGGAAGTGCTCGAAATCTGTGACACCCTCGAGCGTCACGGATACGACACCTGGTGCGTCGGCGGCGCCGTGCGCGACGCGCTCCTGGGGCTGCCCAACAGCGACTGGGACATTGCCACCACGGCGACGCCGCAGCAGGTGCGTCAACTGTTCCGGCGCACGGTTCCGGTGGGGGAGTCCCACGGCACGATCGGGGTTCTCGATCGCGACAACCGCATGCACGAAGTCACGACGTTCCGGCGCGACGTGAACACCGATGGCCGTCACGCCGAGGTCGCCTTTGGTGCGTCCCTCGACGAGGATCTGGCGCGACGGGACTTCACGATCAATGCGATCGCCTACAAGCCGCGGCAGGCCATCCTGCACGATCCGTTTGGCGGCCGTGAGGATCTTGCCCGTGGTGTCATACGGGCGGTCGGCGACCCCGAGGCGCGCATGCGCGAGGATCGTCTGCGGGCGCTCCGCGGCATCCGGTTCGCGGCGCGGTTCGAGTTTACGATCGATCCGGCGACCTGGGGCGCGATCAGGGCCAGCGCGCCACATCTGACGCGTCTCTCGGCAGAGCGCGTGAGCCAGGAGTTGGAGAAGACGATGGAGCAGGTGCGCTTGCCGGGGCGCGCCCTTCGGCTCTGGAAGGACAGCGGAGCGTTGGCGTCGCTGATCCCGCCGTTGGCCGGGATCGACGAGGTGACGCTCACGTCGCTCGATTGCCTGCCGCTCCCTCGCGGTCCGCGGGCGGAGGACAGGAAATGGAATCGCGTGAGTGCGCTGTTCTGGGGGCTGGACGGCCCAACGACGTATCGCGCGGTCGTGGCACTGCGATTCCCCACGGCGCGTGCCAAATGGATGGCACATCTCGCGGAATCGTGGCAGGTGGTGCGTCGTCATCTGACGACCACGCCAACCGACGCCGTCGTGCGGACCTGGGTGTCGATCGTCGGGCGAACGCAGTTTGCCGATTTTTGGCGCATCGCCGCGACGCGACTGACCGATGCAGAGACCGTGCGGTCGGTCTACCGCCGGGGGCTCCGCATCGCGTACGGCGACACGCCGGTGGCGATCGCCGATCTGGCGCTCAACGGCGACGACCTCATTCGATTGGGCATTCCCAAGGGGCCTGAGATCCGCGACATGCTACAGGAGATGCTGCGCGCCGTGCTCGACGACCCGACGCTCAACACCGCCGATCGCCTGCGGGCGTTCGTCGCCTCAAAGCACGCGTGAGGGAGGCCGACACAACAAAGCTCGGCGGCCTGGCCACCGGACTCATCGTCGTCATTGCCCTCGCGGCAGCCAATCACCTCCTGTTCTCGTGGATGGGGTTCAACCCGACGGACGAGGGCTTCTATCTCGCCGCCGCCCGTCGTGTGGCCGATGGACAGGTGCCGCACCACGACTTTCTCTCGATTCGCCCGATGGGTGCCGCGCTGTTATACGCGCCCATCGCTCACTGGGGCGGCGATTCGGTGTTCTGGATCGCCCGGTTCTTCGTCTGGCTCGAGCACGCCGCGATCGCCTGGCTCTGGGTGGATATCGTCGACCGCGCCTTTGGTCGCCCCCTCACCCTCGGGACCAGGATCGCGCTCGTGGTGGCAGCGTTCGCGTTGGCGGTCGCGCGATACCCGATCTACGTGACGACGACGGTCGAGGCGCTCTTCGTGTCGACCGTCGGAATCGCCGTCCGAAGCACGGCTGACGAGAGAAACGGGTATCGTCGTCTGATCGCCTACGCGATCATGGGGTTCGCGCCCGTGTGCCGGCAGAACTTCCTCCTCATTGGCCCGATCGCGATTATCGTGTACGGCGACTGGTCGCGCGTCCGCTACTGGATCGCGTGGGCGGCGCCGATCGCCGGCTACGTCGCGTGGGTGGCTGAGTCGGGTCCGGGGAGCGTGCAGGCGATGTTCGAGCAGCTGCATGGCTACACGGCATTGGTCCACTACGGGGTGGTGACCTACGTACAGCGTCCCGAGCTCTGGGCTGGTATTCTTGTTGCCCTCGCGACAATCGTCGGACGACGACAGGCGGCGCTGGGCCCGATCATGTTGGCGACGTGTCTGGTGGCATTCGGGCTCAATGGTCGATTGCTGGTCCCGATGTACGTGCTCATGCCGTTCGCCGTGTTCGGGGCAGCCCTGGTCGTCGCGGCAGAGCTAGCGTATCGGAAACAGCGCGACCGAGCCGCCGTCGCTATTATGGCCCTCGCCTGTGCCTGGTCGGCGTCCATCTCGCTCGGACTCAATGCGCCAGTGCTGGGCGTCGGCATGCTCCTCGCCCTGGTGGTGGTGTGGTCGGGTCCCGCGCGCTCGAGGGCGGTCATCATCGGGCTTGCAGCCGCGGTGGCCGTGGTGTTTCTGAACGCGCGCCGCGGACGGATCACGGTCGATGGTCCGGCCCGCGAGCTCGCGTGTGCCGTCCCGTCGACATTCCCCGGGGCCCGGCATCTCCGGACGGACCCCACGACGTGCCGGTTGCTCGAGGATATGCCGCGTGCAGTCGCGCTTGCGGGTAGCCGGCGCTACGCGCTCCTCCCAGACTTTGCGGCGTACTGGGTCGCCGCGCCATTTGCGAATCCCTTGCCGATGGACTGGCCGTGGGACGCCGAGCTGACGACCGACCACGCCCGCGCCCGTGTCATTGCCGCGCTCGATTCCCAGCGTGGCCAGGTGGCGGCTGTTGTGTGTAGGGTTCAAGTCGCACGCATCGAGTACTACGGTATCCAGCCTGTGGGCCCCGGGTATAGCACACCAGCCGACTATGTGCGGGCGCACTGGACGTTGGTGGGCCGGACAGCCTTCTTCGACGTCTACGAATAAGCGCGTACATTCCTGATATGTTCTTCCGCGGCCGCCAGCCCGAGACGTCGATCTGGAAACGCTTCCGAACGGGTCTCGACGGGTTCACGTTCGCCAAGGAGTCGGACTACTACGCCGCCCACGTCGTTGCCAACGCCGAGCGGGTGGTCGATCTGTTCTACGTCCTGATCGAGCACCTGCCGCCGGCGGTCGATATCACGGTGGACGACCTGCGGGGTCATCACGCGTGGCGTGGGGAGCGGGTGGCCCTGCCTGACGTGCAGGACGCCGTCGGCCGTCTCAAGGTGCCGCTCGCCAGCACAGGGGGCGTGGAGCTCTCGGTTTACTCCGCCGACGATCAGCTCACGCTCAATCCGCACCTGGAGCTGTTCATCTATGCCCGCAGCGACCGGTGGTACTATTTCCTGACGGGGATGGGCCTCGAGGAGCGCCAGATTCTGAGGACCAAGAGCTGGAAGCTCGCCCGACACGACTACGATCCGGCGCCGGAGCTCTCCGACGCGATCGCCCAGGCCGCGCACCGTCTCGGGCTGGCCGACGCGTGAGTCCGTCGAGTAAACGGCGCGCCGCCAAAACACCGTCCCCGACGCTGTTCGCAGCGCAGCTCCCCGAGCCACTGGCGTCGCGCATGCGGCCGCGGACACTCGATGAGTTCGTGGGGCAGGCCCGGATCATCGGACCAGATACCCCCCTTCGTCTGGCGATCGAGCGGGGGACGGTGGATTCGTTGTTGTTCTGGGGACCGCCAGGTACCGGGAAGACCACGTTGGCGCGTCTCGTTGCCCACTACACGGACCGTGAGTTCGTGCCGTTCTCGGCCGTGGTCGACGGCGTGCCGCGGGTGCGTGAGATCGTCGCCGAGGCGGAATACCGGCGTGCGGAGGGGAGGGGGACGATCCTGTTTGTCGATGAGATCCATCGGTTGAATCGGGCGCAGCAGGATGCGTTTTTGCCGCACGTCGAGCGGGGGACTGTCACGCTGATCGGAGCGACGACGGAAAACCCGTCGTTCGAGATCAATGGGGCGTTGCTGTCGCGACTCCGGGTGTTCGTGCTCGATCCGATCGGCGTCGAGGATCTCGTGCGCGTGCTGCGGGACGCCCTGGCCGATGCCGAGCGAGGTCTGGGTGCCGAGCGGTTGACGATCGATGAAGACGCATTGCGTTTTCTTGCCGAGTCCGCCGATGGAGACGCCCGGCGGGCGCTGACGGCGCTCGAGGCGGCGGCGATGCACGTTGGTGCCGGTGGTGCAATCACCGTTGCCGCGGCAGAGGAAGCGCTGCAGCACCGGGTGCCGCGGTACGACAAGTCAGGCGAGGAGCATTACAACCTGATCTCGGCCTACCATAAGGCACTGCGCGGGAGTGACCCGCAGGGCGCACTGTACTGGTTGGCGCGGATGGTGGAAGGCGGCGAGGACGTCATGTACATCGCGCGGCGGACGGTGCGGTTTGCCGCCGAGGATGTCGGGCTGGCCGATCCGACGGCGCTGCAAATAGCGCTAGCCGCCAGGGACGCGTATCACATGTTGGGCTCTCCGGAAGGCGAATTGGCATTGGCTGAGGCCGCTGTGTATCTGGCGACGGCGCCGAAATCGAACCGGGTGTACGAAGCGTGGGGGGCGGCGCTGGAGCTGGCTCGGGAGACCCCAGCCGAACCGGTTCCGTTACACGTCCGCAACGCGCCTACGCCGCTCATGAAAGACCTGGGCTACGGTCAGGGGTACCAGTATGCACACGCGTTTCCCGAGGCGTACATTCCACAGGAGTACTTGCCGGCCCGGATCGCCGATCGAGTGCTCTACGAACCCGGCCCGTTCGGGTTCGAGAAGGAAATCGCCAAACGTTTGGCGTGGTGGGCTGACCTCAAGAAGAAATCCCAATAACACGGCCATCACACGCCGGGGGCGCGCATTCCTCGTGATCTGATCTCGCTGACCGCGCCCGTCGAACGCGCGGTGTTGGTGGGTGCGCCGCTCAAGCGGTCGTTGGACCGTCACCGCGTCGAGGAGCATCTCGAGGAGCTCGGACGGTTAGCCGACACCGCCGGGGCGGATGTCGTCGGTGAGCTGATTCAGCGGCTCGACCGCCCCGATCCCGCGACGTATCTCGGGAAGGGCAAGATCGAAGAGTTGCGGTCGACCATCGAGTCGACGACGGCTTCGCTGGTGATCTTCGACGACGAGTTGACGCCTGCCCAGGGGAAGAACGTCGAGGACGCGACCGGCCGGCGGGTCATGGATCGCGCCGAGCTCATTCTGGACATCTTCGCCACGCGCGCGCGGTCGAGCGAGGCGAAGATGCAGGTGGAGCTCGCGCAGCTGCAGTACATGCTGCCGCGCCTGACGCGGATGTGGACGCACCTCGAGCGGTTCAGCGGCGGGATCGGTGCGCGAGGCCCCGGTGAAACACAGCTCGAAACGGACCGCCGCCTCATCAGGAACCGCATCAAGGTGCTCAAGGAGCGACTGGCCGACGTCGGACGCTCGCGTGTCACCCAGCGGGAGTCACGCAAAGGGGGTGGGCAGTTTCGGGTGGCGCTCGTGGGCTACACCAACGCCGGGAAGTCGTCGATCCTGCGGGCGCTCTCGGGCGCGGCGGACGTGTTTGTCGAGGACCGGCTGTTCGCGACGCTGGATCCCCTGACGCGCGAGGTCGATCTCAGTGGCAATGGCGGTGGCAACGCGCGCATCCTGCTGACGGACACCGTCGGCTTCATTCGCAAGCTGCCGCACCACCTCGTGGCGTCATTTCGCGCGACACTGGAAGAGGTCACGGAAGCCGATCTGTTGCTGCATGTTATCGATGGGAGTCATCCCCAATGGGAAGAGCAGCAGCGCGTCGTCGAGGATGTGCTAGCCGAGCTCGGCGCTGCTGATAAACCGATCCTCGACGTCTTCAACAAGACAGACGCCGTGGCCGCACCCGAGCGAGACGCGCTCGTGCAGCGGGTCCGAAACCTGCTACCGGGAGCAGTGTTCGTATCGGCCACGGTGCCGGGTGGGCTCGAGCCGCTGCGCGTGGCGCTGGCGGAATGGACGCGCACACAGCGTCCGCTCGTGCGGGTCGATCTGCCGTCGGGTGATGGGAAACTGCTCGCGGAGTTGCATAGGGAAGCGGAAGTGGTCGCGGTCAGAACGGAAGGTGACCACGTTGTCGTGGATGCCCGGCTTGATGCGGCGTTGGCGGGACGGCTGCGGCGAGCTGGTGCACAGTTGGTTCAGCATTAGCAAGGTGTAAAATCAACAACGGCACCGACTTTGCTATACATGAGCTGCCGATGACCCCGTTTGGTGCGACCCACCCGGTGGTGCTTGCCGGCCTGGCACTACTGCTGGCCGGTGGTTCGTCTATGGTGTTGACGTATGTCGTCCGCCAGCGCGCCCGGCACGCGGGTCTCTTTGATCGCACGGATGCTCGCAAATTGCACCGGACCGAGATCCCACGGGTCGGCGGTGTAGCCATCGTGATGAGCGTCGCGCTGACGCTGGTCATTTTGTCCGTCCTGGCCGGCCCGGGCGTGTTCATGGAGCGCGGCTCCGGCCTCCTGGTGGTCCTCGGTGGGGGGCTCGCCACGCATCTCCTTGGGCTCTACGACGACGTCTGGCAGGTGCGGGCGCGCTGGAAATTTCTGGCCCAGGTGCTGATCGCCCTCGCCGTCTACGCCCTCGGTGTGCGCGTCACGACGCTGTCGTTGCCGTTCATCGGCGTCGTCCACTTGGGCGCCGTCATCGGGCTCCTGTTCACCGTGCTCTGGCTCGTCGGCATCACCAACGCGTTCAACCTCATCGATGGGCTCGACGGGTTGGCGTCTGGCGCGGCGCTGTTTGCGCTGACGACCATGTTCGTGGTGGCCAGTGCCAACGCCCGACCTGGGGCGGCGCTCGTGATCCTCATCCTCGCGGGGGCCACGGCGGGCTTTCTGTTCTACAATTTCCACCCCGCGACGATCTTCCTAGGCGATTCCGGCAGCCTGTTTCTTGGCTTCATGCTGGCCGGCGTCGGTCTGCTCAGCGCCCAGAAATCGTCGACAGTGGTGGCGGTGGCGATCCCGGTCGTCTCGCTCGGCCTGCCCGTGCTCGACACCGTACTGGCGGTCTTTCGCCGGTTCTTACGCGGTCAACCGATCTTCGCCGCCGATCGGGGGCACATCCACCATCGGTTGCTCGGACACGGCTACTCGCCGCGGACGGTCGTCCTCGCGCTCTATGCGGCGTGCGCGGTCCTGGCGATGTGCGCCATGCTCCTGGTCAACGAGGGCGGGCACGTCGTGGTCGTGCTGACCCTGGTCGGCTTTGGCGTGCTCATCGCCGTCCAACGGCTGCGCATCTTCGAGTTCGAGGAGGCGGCGCGGCTCGTGCGGCTCGGCTACCGGCAGCGCGACACGATCGCGCGCAACGTGCGCGTGCACGAGACGTGCGCCCGCCTCGCGGGGCTGCAGGACATGTCCCAAGTGTTCGACGCGCTCGCGCAGACGTTTGCCGAAGATGGATGCCCGCGCGTCGAGATCCGACTGCGGACGGCCTTTCTCGGCGAGGAACGGCCAGGAGAGCCTGGCCGCCGGGCGGACGACGATGTTGTCGTGTGGACGTGCGGTCGCGACACCGAGCCCCGCGCCGCCTGGTGGCACGTCTCCCTCCCCCTCGTCGATACGCACGGGGACCGCCTCGGCTGCATGGTCATCTGGCAGGAAGGCGCGGCGCAAGGCGCGGTGCTGCCGCACTTCCATACGATCGCGGGTGAGCTCCGGGCGCAGATCGAGCATAAACTGCTCACGCTCTGGCATCTGTCGCCGCCGAGGATCGAACGCGAGCCGCTACGCGACCCGGTACGTGACCCGGTACGTGAACGGGTGCACAGCGGGCGCGGCCCGCGGGTCGCGTGACGACGGGTCGCGTGACGAGTCTCGCAGTTCCGACGAACGCCGCTACGGATCCTGCTCCTCGAATTGACGCCACCGAGTACGTGATCGAGCCGACGGGCGGCGCCATGCGCTTCGGCGTCCGCGAGCTGTGGGCGTACCGGGAGCTACTCTATTTTCTCATCTGGCGCGACCTCAAAGTCCGCTACGCCCAGACCGTGCTCGGTGTGGCGTGGGCGGTGGTGCAGCCGCTCCTGACGACGGTGATTTTCACGGTGGTGTTTGGCCGGTTGGCGCGGGTGCCATCGGATGGTATCCCGTACCCGGTCTTCGCCCTCGCGGCGCTCGTGCCCTGGACGTACGTGTCGACGGCCTATTCGGCTGCCGGGACCAGCGTGTTGAACAACGCCAATCTCATCACGAAGGTCTATTTTCCTCGATTGGTGGTTCCGCTTGCGCCAGTCGGCGCGGCGGCCGTCGATTTAGCCGTGGGGTTGGTCCTCCTCGCCGTTGCGTTGGTCGCGTACGGACTCACCCCACGTCCCTGGGCGCTCGCCGTCGTGCCGCTCGCGCTCGTGGCATTTGCCCTGACCGCGGCCGGCGTCGGCTGCTGGGTGTCGGCGCTCAGCGTGCAGTACCGGGACGTCAAGGTGTTGGTGCCGTTCGTCACGACCACCTGGATGTATGTCTCGCCGGTCGTCTATCCGTTGTCTCGCGTTCCCGAGCGGTGGAGGGTCGTGTATGCGCTCAACCCGCTCGCGGGCACGCTGGATGGATTTCGCGCGGCGCTCGTCGGGCGCCCCATTGCATGGGAGCCGCTGGCTGTGTCGGTCGCGGCCGCCGTGGCGATCTTTGTGAGCGGGGCCGTCTACTTTCGGCGGACCGAGCGTGTGTTCGCGGATATCGTGTGATGAACGTCATTGAAGCGCGCGGGCTCGGCAAGCGGTACCGCATCGGCGCGCCGACGGTTCGACACGACTCGTTGCGGGATCTATTGGCGAACGCCGTGACCGCTCCGGCGCGCAACCTGCGCGCGCTCAGGCGGCTCACGCGGTTTGGCACCGACAGTGCCGAGCCGGACGATCTCGTGTGGGCATTGCGTGACGTGTCGTTCGACATCGCTCACGGAGAAGTGGTGGGGTTGGTCGGGCGCAATGGCGCCGGGAAGAGCACACTACTCAAGCTGCTCTCCCGCATCACCGAGCCCTCGACCGGTCGCGCGGTGATGCGCGGCCGCGTCGGATCATTGCTGGAGGTCGGGACGGGATTTCATCCTGACCTGACGGGCCGGGAGAACGTGTTTCTCAACGGGGCGATCCTCGGCATGGATCGTCGCACCGTCGAGCGGCGATTCGACGAGATCGTGGAGTTCGCCGGCGTGGCGCGGTTCATTGATACGCTCGTCAAGCGGTACTCGAGCGGCATGTACCTGCGTCTGGCCTTCGCCGTCGCGGCGCACCTCGAGCCGGACATTCTGCTGGTCGACGAGGTGTTGGCGGTCGGCGACGCGCAGTTTCAGCAGAAGTGCCTCGGGAAGATGCGGAGCGTGAGCCAGGAAGGGCGCACGGTCGTCTTTGTCAGTCACAACCTGACGGCCGTGCGGACGCTGTGCTCGCGCGCGCTGTTGCTGCGTGACGGTGGGATCGCCGCCGATGCATCGGCCGCGGACGTCGTCACGGCCTATGTGGCCGACGTCAGTGAGGCCGTGTGGCGATGGGCCCCGGCCGACAACGCGGCGGCGCCGCACAACGAGGCGGCCGTCGTCCATGCTGTGTCGGTGATGTCGCCCGCTGGCCAGCCGGTCGACGAGCTCACGACCTCGTCGCCGTTTGTCGTGACGGTCGATTTTGCGACCACGCACGATGATGCGTTCGTCGGCATGACCGTGATCGTGTACGACAGCGAGCACCAGTGCGTGTTCTCGTCGTTGAGCAATCGGGAGCCGGACTGGTACGGCCGGCCGATGCCGCGCGGCCGGTACGCGGCACGCTGCGCGGTGCCCGGCAATCTGCTCAACGCGGGTTGGTACACGGTCGATGTGAACTTGTTTGGCAAGGACTTCACCGACCAGCACCTCCTGCGCGAGGTGCTGCGCCTCGACATCCAGGATAGTGGCGAGTTGCGCGGTGACTATTTTGGCGCATACCACGGCGCGGTGCGTCCGGCGCTGGCCTGGACCATGACGCCGCTGTGACCGCGGGGGAGATTTTGCTCGTCCACGCCGGCCCGCCCTGGCAGACCAACGGTGGATCGGTCTTTCTCGATCAGTTCGCGGAGTTGGCTGGCAGGCCATGCGCCCACCTCGTGGTCTCGCTCGAGGGACAGCCGATGGACGTGCCGGCGGCGTTTGGACGATCGGTCGTCCAGGTCACGGCCCGCGAAGGCGTGCGCGGGATGGGAGTCCTCGAGCGGCGGAGCCGGTGGGGGGCGCGCCACCTGTACTGGGGCGCGGTCTACCCGCGAGCGCTCGCGCATCACACGAGAGCGGCGGTGGCCGCGGTGCGTGCGACCAGGCCGGTGCACGCCGTGGTTGTGCTCAACGCGCTCGAGGTGCCGGTGGTGGCGGCGGCCCTCCTCAGAGAGCTGCGGATCCCCTATTCGACAATGGAGTGGGACCTCCTCGACGAGGCGATCCAGGGATTGGGGCTCGCGCAGCCCTTGGAGCGGCGCGAGCGGGCGCGGGTCGCCGGATTGCGCGCGGGCGCGGTGACGAGGGGTGTGGCCAGCGAGGGCATGGTCGACTACTATCGGGCGACATGGTCGCTCGATAGTGTTGTGCTCCGGCAGGTGGCGACACAGGAGCGCAGATCAACGACTCGAAACACAGGGCTCGTCATTGCTGTCTGTGGCAACGTGTACACGCCGGCCGAGTTTCGGGCGCTGCTGGCCGCGCTGGATCGGTTGGGGTGGTCGATTGGCGGACGGCCGGTCACGGTGGACGTCATCGGTCAGATCGCGGCCGACGTGGGTCCGCTCCCACCCCAGGTGAGCGTCAGCGGGTGGGTCACGTACGACGAATCCCTGGCCCGGCTCGCCGGCGCCGATATTGGATACTGTCCTTACTGGTTTGATCCGGCGCGAGCCGCGCTGGTGGCCACCTCGTTCCCCTCCAAGCTCATTTCCTACCTGACCTGCGGCGTGCCTGTCTTCTATCATGGCCCGGCAACGGGCACCCCGGCGGCCTTTCTCGCCCGCTATCCAGCCGGTATCGGCTGTCACAGTCTGGACGCCGCGACCGTCGCCGATGCGCTCGTGCGATTCGCCGGGTCGCCCGACCGATTGGACCTGGCGCGCCAGGCGGCCGAGCGCGCCGTGTGCGAGGAGTTGTCGGCGGACACGCTCCGGTCGCGGATCGCATCGCTCATCGGACAATGAAAGTTCTCACGATCCTTGGCACACGACCCGAGATCATTCGCCTCTCGCGCGTGATCCCCATGCTCGACAGCGCGTGCGAGCATCGCGTGGCCCACACGGGGCAGAATTTCGACGCCCAACTGAGCGACATCTTCTTCACGGAGCTCGGCGTCCGGCAGCCGGATTATTTCTTCCGCACGCGCGTCGACACGCTGGCCACCCAGGTGGGCCACATCCTGGCCGAAGCCGAGGGGTTGCTCGACGACTTACGGCCTGATCGCGTCCTGGTGCTCGGCGACACCAACAGCGCCCTGTCGGCGTTCATCGCCAAGCGCATGGGCATTCCGGTGTATCACATGGAGGCCGGCAATCGGTGCTATGATGACCGCGTGCCGGAAGAGGTGAACCGCCGGGTCATCGATCATTGCAGCGACGTGCTCATGCCCTATACGGAGCGGAGCCGCGTCAATCTGCTCGACGAGGGCATCCACGGGACGCGCATTCTCGTCACCGGGAACCCGATCAACGAAGTGCTCCTGCACTACGCACCGCAGATCGACGCCAGCGCGGTCCACGGCCGCCTGGGACTGGACCCGCGCCGATATATCCTGGCGACCTTTCACCGGGCCGAGAACGTCGATGTGCCGGAGCGATTGGCCTGCATTCTCGCGGGGCTGCGGGGCGCGGCCGCGGCGACCGGCTTGCCGGTCGTCTGCAGCGTGCACCCGCGCACGCGCGCGCGGCTCGCCGACGCCGACCCGGGCGCGCAGGCGGGGTTGGTCATGCTCGATCCGCTGGGGTTCTTCGACTTTGTCCGTTTGGAGCGCGACGCGGCCGCGGTGGTCACCGACAGCGGGACCGTGCAGGAAGAGTGCTGTATCATGGGCGTGCCGGCGATCACGATTCGCGACACGACGGAGCGGCCGGAGACGGTGGAGTGCGGCAGCAACATTCTGGCCGGGGTCGATCCGGATCTCCTGGTCAGGTTGCTGACCACGCGCTGCGCGCAGCGTGGCTGGTGGACGGTGCCGGCCGAATACCAGGCGACGCATGTGGCGGCGACGGTGGCGAACATCGTCCTCGGCTACAACGCCAACTTGCGGACATCGCCCGGATCGTCGCCCGTCCGGTGAGCGCCGTGCCCTCGTGCGCGATCGTCGTTCTGAACTGGAACGGCGTGGAGCACTTGGAGGTCCTGCTCCCGTCTCTGGCCGCCGCGGTCGCCGCGGGTCCGCCGGCGGCGGTGGTGGTGGTCGACAACCGGAGCACCGCCGGCGACGTGGAGTGGGTCCGGACGCATCACCCGGACGTCGAGATCGTGGTCGCGGCTCGCAACGACTACCTCTTTTCGCTCAACCCCGTCGTCGGGGGGCGGCCGGAGGACGTGGTCGTTATCTTGAACAACGACATGCGTGTGGACCCCGGGTTTCTGGGGCCGCTGTTGACCCACTTCGCCGATCCGTCGGTGTTCGCGGCGACGGCGCGCGTCCTCGACTGGGACGGCACGCGTCAGACTACGGGCCAACGCCGCATCGCGCTGCGCCACTGCTGGTACTACCAGTGGTGGGAGCTGTCGGTGTCCGAGCCGGTGCACACGCTCGATGCCGGTGGCGGCTGCGCGGCGTTTCGGCGCGCGTACTTCGCTGAGTTGGGAGGGTTCGATCCGCTCTTCCGGCCGGCGTACTATGAGGACATCGATTTGTCGTATCGGGCCTGGATGCGCGGGTGGCGGACGGTGTTCGAGCCGCGGAGCGTGATCTATCATCGGGAAGGCGCGACGTTATGGGACCGCGGCCGCGATGCGCGGCATCGCGCATTGTTGGCGCGTAACCAGGCGCTGTTCACGATGAAGAACGTCGGGGGGTGGGGATTTCTCGCCGGGTATCTGGCGATGGCCCCACTGCGCGTCGTGCGCGGTGCGTTGAGTGGCGATCCCTACACCGCTCGTGGACTCGTGCGGGCCATCCCACGCGCTGGCCGGGCCATTGCCGCTCGGGCGCGCCGGGCCAGGCCGGTGCTGTCGGCCGACGCCATCCGCCGGGCGATTGACACCCGAGTGGCGCCATGAATCTCAATAAAAAACGCATTCTCGTGACCGGCGGGACCGGGTCGTTTGGCAACCGGGTGGCGACGCACCTCAAGGAGATGGGACCAGACCGGATCATCATCTATAGCCGCGACGAGAAGAAGCAGTGGGAGATGCAGCAGCGGCTGCCGGACTTTGACTACATCATCGGCGATGTGCGCGATCCGCAGCGGCTCGCGGAGGCGATGCGCCGCGTCGACATCGTCTTTCACGCCGCCGCGCTCAAGCAGGTCCCGTCGTGCGAGACGTATCCGTTCGAGGCCGTGCAGACCAACACCATCGGTTCGTTCAACGTGTGCGAGGCGGCGCTCCGGGCCGGTGTCCAGACCGTGGTCGCGTTGTCCACAGACAAGGCCGTCAAGCCGGTCAATGCGATGGGCACGTCCAAGGCGATGATGGAGAAGATCGTGTGCTCACGGAACCGCGTCCCGCTGGACACGGTGTTTTGTTGCGTCCGCTATGGGAACGTCATGGGAAGCCGGGGGTCAGTGATCCCACTGTTTCGCCGCCAGATCGACGCGGGCGGTCCGGTCACGCTGACGGTGCCGCAGATGACGCGCTTTCTCATGACATTGGACGAGTCGGTCTCGCTCGTGGTGCATGCCATGACGCGCGCCGAGGGCGGGGAGATCTTTGTGCGCAAGGCGCCGGCGGCCACGGTGGCCGATCTGGCGCGGGCGATGATTCTCAAGTACGGCAACGGCCGCGACGTTCCGATCACGGTCGTCGGGATCCGGCCCGGCGAGAAGCTGGACGAGGTGCTCGTCAACGAGTACGAGCTCCCGCGGTCGATCGAGACGCCGGAGTATTTCACGATCACGCCCGAGTACCGGCCGCCCGCGCCGGGCACGTGCGTCGAGGTCCCCGTCGGCACCGAATACACGTCGGCCAATACGCGCCGGCTGACTGATCCCGCCGACCTGGGCGACCTCCTCGACCGCGTCGGGCTCGTCGAATACTACGTGTGATGAGCCCTCGGTGAAGATCTTCGTGCTCGGCCACCGCGGGATGCTCGGGCACGTGGTTGCCCGGCTGTTTGCCCAACGCGGGTGCGATGTCGAGACCACGTCCGCCCGGTACCTGGGCGAGCCGCGTGATGCGCTGATCGAGCAGGTCCGGGAGTCCAGGGCCGACGCGGTGATCAACTGCCTGGGCTCGACGAAACGGCGTGGTGGCGACCGCACGGAGCTGTACTGGGCCAACGCGCTGTTCCCGGTCCATCTGGTCGCGCGGCTGCATGCGCACCAGCACCTCGTGCACGCCAGTACCGACTGCGTGTTCGGGGGTACGCGTGGGGGCTATGCGATCGACGAGGAGCCCGATGCCGACGACGCGTATGGCTTCTCCAAGCGCCTGGGCGAGATGATCGCCGGCCGGGCGCAGGTCACGGTGTTGCGCGTCTCGATCGTCGGGCCCGACCGGCCGGATGGGCGCGGGCTCCTGGCGTGGTTTCTGCGCCAGCCGACGGACGTGGAGGTGGCAGGGTACACGAATCATCGATGG
>Ga0210400_10001946_pt1 | contig 19835 bp, 16 predicted proteins | sample IncBWH26MmetaG_FD_155456 | JGI IMG/M metagenome (GOLD analysis project Ga0210400, IMG submission 155456) | Forest soil microbial communities from Barre Woods Harvard Forest LTER site, Petersham, Massachusetts, United States - Inc-BW-H-26-M | ecosystem: Environmental > Terrestrial > Soil >...
GCCATGGCACAATTTTTCTGAGGTAGCGAACGATCTCCCATTCGGGAAACAAGGCCTGCGCCTGCTCGGCGTCGGCAAGTTCCAGCGGACGCAGGATCAGGCGGGAGGTTTCGAGAGTGGGAGTCATTGGATCGATAACAAAAGAACTGGTAAAAACCGTGTGTGCCATCCTAGCGATGTGCAGCAGACTAGAATGTTATACAGGTGTAAATGGCCTGATCGATGGCAAAATAGCTTCCGCAAAAATAAAACTATCTCCCCCTCTTGACTTCTTATAGTTCAGCGCTACACTCAACTACGCACGCCCACTCTGCGTGCAAATCCTTGGCATCTTTCAGAAAAATTATGGCCGCTCTGCTGGTCATGACAGCTTCCGGAGGGACAGCTCCGTACAGTTCCACGCGGCCAGACGCCTGGCGGGCGTCCCCCCGAGTCACTTTGTGGGCATGGGAGAGCCGGCAGGATCTTCGGAAAATTTCGCCGGAAAAGTATGCAATAGCCTATCTGGACCGGACCGTCTTCATTACAGACCACACGTTGACTGTTCCGCGAATGCAGCCTTTGCTTATCCCGCAAAACGCCAAAATCACCGCCGTGGTGCGGATCGAGGCACCGCAGGGCCGCGCCAAATTGGATATTCCCCAGCTCGCAGAAAAGGTCGCAACCCAAATTGTGGAAGCGAGCCGAAGAAGACAAGTCTCCGCCTTGCAGATTGACTTTGATGCCACCAAATCACAGCAGCCTTTCTACCGCAGCGTAATTAAAGAAATCCGCCGGCGCATGCCCCCGGGCATGCCGCTTTCGATCACCGCACTTGCTTCGTGGTGTTCTCAACCAAGCTGGCTGAATGACCTGCCAGTGGATGAGGCCGTTCCCATGCTTTTCCGCATGGGAGGAAATATCCGGCTGAAGAAACCACCTGGCTGGAACTATGAGGCCACGGTTCCGCAATGCAGGACCAGCGTAGGCGTCTCAACGGACGAGGCGTGGCCCGGCATAACAGCCGACAAGAGAATTTACGTTTTTCATCCTCGCGCCTGGAACCCGGTGGCGCTGGAAAACATGGAGAAATTGATCACGCCATGATGCGGTTTCGACATCGGACAATCCTGCTGGTCGCAGTTTCAATTCTTTTTGCTGTAACCGGTGAAACCTGCGGCCCCGAGTTCACCGGCCTGGTCTTCACACGGGAACACGGCCCGGATTCGCCCATTAGCACATTTACAAAAGGAAAGATTGGAATTCCCTTGCCCAGTTGGTGGCGGTCTTATCTGATAGTTGCCTACCGGTATCTTGAAGGCAAACCGCTGTCCGCCGACGAAGCCCGTTCATTTGCCGAATTCTGGGGGACCGAACAAAAGTTCGGGTTTCCATCTGATCCGGCCAATAAAGCATTGGAGAAATGGGTGAAGGCGCGGGCGCACTATGATCCCGCAAATCCACAAGACGAGCTGAAAGCGTATAAAGAAAGCGGATTTAACGCGCAGCTGAACTGCACTGCATCAGCTTTTAACACCGCGGTTGAGACATTGCGCGCTCGCGCTCAACATTTTGGGGTTGCAAGCCAGGAGTTGCGTGAGTGGATCGCAGGACAGGATGCCGTCTTTAAGAACTGTGATGGCGATGACAAAAATACGGTCCATCCTAATGAGTTGCCAGCCACCGCTGATCCGCTGCTGCTCGCAGATCGCAGCTACCAGATGGCTGCTGCTCATTTCTACAGCGGCGTTTATCCGGACGCAGAAGCGGAGTTCGATGCTATCAGCCATGATGAGACATCACCCTGGCAATCAATCGCACCGTATCTTGCTGCACGGGCCGTAATACGGCAAGTTTCAGATAATTTGGATGGCTTTCCAGAACCTGAGCGCCTTGCGAAAGACGTTCCGCTGCTAAAAGAGGCAGAACGCCGACTGAAAGCCGTAATTGACGATCCCAGCCGCAGGCAATGGCACCGTGATGCCCGCAAGCTTTTGAACCTGATTGCGTTCAGAACAGAGCCTCTGCAATACCAGCATCGATTGGCAAAAGAAATCACACGCGGCGGGGCTGGAGAGGGTTTCGGACAGGATGTTCGGGACTACACGTTGCTGCTGGATAAATATCTAAATCAAGAACCGGATTTTGAAGGCGTAGATCGCTTTGGCGACAAGTACGATAAAAGACTTGAACAATGGCGGCGAGAGCAGTATCAGGCGCTGTGGCACGAACGGTCAGATGAACTGACGGATTGGATCATGACCTTCCAAGCTGACAGTAAAGCCGCGCGTTTACATGCCCTGAGCAAGTGGCGCGCGACCGGAACAACTCCCTGGCTTTTTCTCGTGTTAGCCATGCTGCGCGGATATGACCCAGCGAGCGTAGACGCGATCCAAGCGGCCGCCAAAATCAACCCTGACTCTCCCGCCTTTACGGCCTTTGCGTATCATCGTGCGCGATTGCTGGGAGAAAGCGGCGACCAGGAAAGCGCCCGTAAGGTGCTAAGCAACGTTCTCTCGGCTAAAGAATCTCTGCCACTTTCAGCAAGAAATCTTCTACTCGACGAGCAAACGAAAATTGCCGAAAACCTGAAGGCTTTCACGTCTGTTCTCGCACGCCATCCTGTAACGCTGAACTATGACTGGTATGAAGACAGTGAAACCGGATGCTACGAAAGTGAATGCAATTCGATTTTCTACGGTGTGAAAAGTCCGGCCAAGGGAACCGCGCTGCTGGAACAGTTCGATCCAACAACCGCGCTCCTGCTCAACAGTCACGTTCCTACGGAAATATTAGTCAAAGTTGTGAATGGAAAAACGCTGCCCGATCATCTTCAACACCGGATGGCGCCATCAATATGGGCGCGGGCTGCTCTGCTGAATCAACCCGATCTGGCGGCCAGTGTGGCCGAAGCAGCCGCGGAAGCGAGGCCAGAACTGAGGCCCTTTATTCAGGAGTTTGCAGCGGCCAAAAACCCGGAAGAGCGCCGGTTTGTGGCGGCATTTGCGATTTCACACTTTCCGGGATTGCGGCCGTTTGTGGACAGCATTTATCCGCGCGAAACCGAATTCAACAACATCAATAACTTTCGCGACAATTGGTGGTGCGCCGATGTTGGCGGAATTCAGAACCATGTGAACTATGAAAAACAATGGAATAAAGACCTCAAGCCGCAAACTACGGCATTAACTGCCCCGTTTATGACCACAGAACAAGCGCGGGCCGCTGACACGGAGTGGAAAACGCTAAGTTCTACAGGTTCGTCCTATCAATACCTGCCAAAAGTGATCATCGACTGGGCAAAGACTCATCCCAATGATCCGAGAGTACCGGAAGCGCTGCACTTTTCTTCCCGCGTCTCACGCTATGGTTGTGCTCAAGATTCTGACAAAAACAACTTCAGCCATGAAGCATTTACTTTGCTTCATAAGAACTATCCGCAGTCAGAGTGGACTCAGAAAACAAAATACTGGTTCTGAGACTGTTGAAGCATCGGGCAGCAGTAAAGACCTTTATCCAGCTTTGGCTCGCGGCTTCTCTGCTTGCTCTTTTTCCCCGGGATCAGTAATCAAACGCGCGCTGTGGTTATAAGTGAGATACGCCCAGGCCCATTCGCTCATGACAAAGAGACGGTTACGGAAGCCGACGAGAAACAGCAAGTGAATGAACAGCCATGCCATCCAGGCGAAAAAGCCCGAGATGTGGATCCTGCCGAACTGGCCCACGGCGCGGGACCGCCCGATTGTCGCCAGACTGCCCTTGTCGAGATACTCAAACTTCTCGCGCGGCTTCCCTTCCACGGCTCGCTTGATCTGGCGGGCGGCGAACTTACCCATCTGGATTGCCGCCGGCGCGACACCCGGCACCGACTCGCCGTTATGCTGCATGGCCGAAGCAAGATCACCGGTAACAAAAACTTCAGGATGTCCCGGCACGGTGAGATCAGGTTGAACAATCACGCGGCCGGCTTTGTCCGTCGGCACGCCGAGCATTTTGCCCAGGGGCGACGCCGACACGCCCGCGCCCCATAGAATGACCGACGCAGGAATCTTTTCCTTACCCACGGAAACCGCCCCAGCCTCAATGTTGGTGACCATGGCATTGGTGCGAACCTCGACGCCCATGTCTTTCAGCTGGCGTTCCGCGCTGGCGGAAAGGTCTTCGGGATACGTAGGAAGAACGCGCGGTCCGCCTTCGAGCAAAATAATGCGCGACTTCCTTGGATCAATCGACCGAAATTCCTTCGTCAGATGCCGCCCGGCGATGTCAGAGATCGCCCCGGCGAGTTCAACGCCTGTTGGGCCAGCGCCCACCACCACAAAATTCAGCGGTGGCGGAGTTCGATGGGCGAAGAGTTCGCGCTCGGCGGTCTCAAAGGCCAACAGAATACGCCGCCGGATCTCCGTGGCATCTTCCAGGGTCTTTAACCCGGGTGCAAACTCCTCCCATTCGGGATGGCCAAAATAGGCGTGGGTGGCTCCGGCGGCCAGGATCAGGTAGTCGTAGGGCAGCTCCAGATCGTCCAGCCGGTCGTCCAACAGAACAAGGCGCTTTTCCAGGTTAAAACCGGTAACTTGCCCCAACAAGACCTCGGTATTGGCGCCCGCCCGCAGCACAGTACGCACAGGAGAGGCAATTTCAGCGGGTGAAAGCACGGCCAGCGCCACCTGGTAAAGCAGTGGCTGGAAGGTATGGTGGTTCTTGCGATCCACCACGATTACGTCAACCGGAGCATTGGCCAGCGCTTTGGCGGCGTTCAGCCCGGCAAAGCCCGCTCCAATGACCACCACCCGAGGTCTAGTAACGTGCTGTGTCATCGGTAACATTGTAGACAGCCCCCACCCAACGTACACTGCTGAAGGTAAAAGCTTTATTGGCGAGACCTGCGGAGACCTGGAAATCAGGCGGCGGTGGAAAACAGCGATTCTTAGGCGCGCTCCCCGATTGCCTTCCCTGTGGCTCCGTGGTACGTTGCAGCCAATCAGCAGTTCCACTATATAGACAGTTCTTTTGACCCCCAGGATTTAGATTCTTTGGTACGAGTGAAATATGCACATTGATGATCTGCTTCGAATTGCGATGGAGCGTAAAGCCTCCGACCTTCATTTGAAAGTTGGCAACTATCCGCACGTGCGCGTTGACGGCGAACTGGTGCCGCTGACCGAGCAACCTCGCGTTTCCGCGGAAGACATGCTGAACATGGCCTTCAGCATGATGTCCAACCGCCAGAAACAAAAGTTCAAGGAAGTGGCCGAACTCGATATGGCCTACGGCGTGGCCGGCCTGGGACGCTTCCGCGTAAACGTCTTCCAGCAACGCGGCAACGTAGGACTTGTACTGCGCGTGATCCCAACCAAGATTCGCGCGCTGGAAGAGCTTTATCTTCCCAAGGTCGTGGAACACATTTGCGAAGAAGCCCGCGGACTGGTGCTGGTGACCGGCGTGACCGGTTCAGGTAAGTCAACCACACTGGCCGCCATGCTGGACCGCATCAATTCGAGCCGCTCTGAGCACATTATTACGATTGAAGACCCTATCGAATTCCTTCATCGTGATAAGAAAGGTTTTGTCAACCAGCGTGAAGTGGAGGTGGACACTCCCTCGTTCGGGTCTGCCTTGCGAGCAAGTTTACGTCAGGACCCGGACGTGATCCTGGTGGGCGAAATGCGCGATCTGGAGACGATTTCCACCGCGCTGCACGCCGCCGAAACAGGCCACCTTGTTTTCTCAACACTGCATACATTGGATGCAGTCGAAACCATCAACCGCATCATAGCTGTATTTCCTCCACCGGAGCAGAAGCAAGTGCGTATGCAGCTTGGCGCCACATTGCGGGCCGTCGTCAGCCAGAGACTTGTTAAACGGGCTGACGGTGCAGGCCGCGTCCCAGCCACTGAGGTCCTGATCTCTACCGCGTTTGTCCGCGAGTGCATCATGACCCCGGAAAAGACGCGCCTGATTCATGAGGCCATTGGCGCCGGCACTTCCCAGTACGGTATGCAGACGTTCGACCAGTCCCTCTACGATTTGTACTCGCAAGGCCTGGTCAGCTATGAAACCGCACTGGAGAACGCCAGCAATCCAGACGACTTCAAGCTCAAAGTGCAAGGCATCCACTCTACAGCGGACGCCGCACGCGAGCAGATGGAGCAAGCCGGATTTAGCACCGGAAGAGCGTAATCGCTCAATTTGTAAACAACCACCAAAACGATCTACCCAAAGGAGACGTGAACGATGCGTCTCCTATATTTTCTTTGTATGGCGAGACAATGTAGACCGGTTATCATCTTTCGCGAACCAGCCAGCGGTCATTCCGTTATTACTTCACCGGCACTAACACCGGAGCGCCTTTGTCCTTCACGAAGAACACGACGAATTTCGCCGGTTTGGTTTGGCTTGCGTTCCGCCCAACGACGTGGACATCATCCGGGCCTTCGTAGAAGGTCTGACCAGGTGTGAGCGTGACTTCTTTTCCTCCCTTCACCTGCATGACGACCGAGCCTTCCAACACGTAAATAAACCCATGTGCATTGTGGCGATGTATTGGGTCCGAACTGCCCGGCGGATATTCCACGGTGATCATCAGACCTTCTTTGCCAGGAAGGTTTGTCAGGTCCTTCGACAAGAGCTGCGTCACCTTCGCCTCCTGAGCCATGAGCGTGCCTGTTATGAGACATACCAACACCAAACTTAATCTTGTGATTGTCATGGAATTAACCTTTCGCCTGCCTCGTGTGGCGCGCTGGTGGGTGACCACTGTACCTAGGCTGCGGGTTGCGGTTTCGTACTCTGGATTTGACCTGTGGGCTGACTGAGCCAGGTTTCGAAACGCGTCTCGCCGAGTCGCGCGTCGTCGCCGGGAACGAGTGTCCTCTCGCTCAGCTCCACGCCGTAGTAGCGCGCGTGCGGGTCAGTGACAACCTCGCGCGGATCCTTGCGTGCCGCTAGAAAACGCCGGACGAGTTCATCGAGACGAAACTGTTCCGGCCCCCCTACTTCAACGGTGCCGTTCACTGGTGAGCCCATCGCGATCCGGCCTACCGCACTGGCAACATCGTCGGCCGCCATGGGCTGGATAAGCGCAGGTGGCAAGAGTACCTTGTTACCGGCGGTGGAAAAATCAGTGATGCCCTTGACGAATTCGAAAAACTGAGTCGCGTGGATAATTGAGTAGGGGATTGAGGAACCCTTGATCAAATTCTCCTGCGCCATTTTTGCGCGGAAGTAGCCGCTTTCGAGCAGACGCTCAGTTCCTACCACTGACAACGCAACGTGATGTCCCACGCCTGCGGCCTCTTCATAGGCGAGGAGGTTACGGGTTGATGTCTCGAAGAATTTCATCACAGCCGCGTCTTCCCACGAGGGAGAGTTCGATACGTCAACGACCACCGGTGCACCCTTCAGAGCTTCGGCCAGTCCTTCGCCGGTGAGGGTGTTAACGCCGGAACCGGGTGATGCAGCCACCGCTTCGTGTCCGTGCTCGCGAAGCTTCCTGACGAGTTTTGATCCTATGAGTCCACTGCCTCCGATCACTACGATTTTCATGATTGTCTCCTTGGTTTTTCGGCCTCTGCATTTCGAAACCTACTTGCGAATGCCGAACATGAGCGGGTTCGAGTCGTTGTCAATCGTGCGCCGCCGGTCTCCGCACTATCAATACTTGTCTCATGTGGGAAAATCTCTACGGGGCAGAATTTATCGCGATATGTTGTTTAGAGCGTGTTCCCGATGCCCGAGTTTGCCCCAAAAAGCCACGAAAACTTGGGTCCAACTCGGGTCCAAGTAGTGCCAAAAGACCGGCCAAAACCAGGTAGTCAAACGCAGAACCGCGTTAAGCGAATCAACAAGATAGATATTCAGTTGTTGCTTCGGGACCAGGGGGCGAGGTTCAAATCCTCTCTCCCGGCCCAATTTTGCCGGCCTTCTCTTCTGGAGCAGTTACATGATGTAACGTTTCAGCCACATTCCCGTCCAAGTGAATCGCAGTTTGCCGTCGCCGTGTTGCTGGTCAGCGTCTTGACTCGCTTGCGACGTTGTGCGTGTCCGGCTGGGGAGTGGAACTTGCACGAAAATGCCACGCTTTAGCCACTTAGCACTTAAAGGGCGCCGCAACAGGTACCGCAGTGAACGAGCGCATCTCACAACTCTTCGTTAACGGGCAAACCATTCGGCGACCTGACGCGAGACGACATCCTCGACAGCATCACGCTTACCTGGTTCACGAACACGGCGATTTCCTCGGCTCGACTCTACTGGGAAAAACAAGTGGCGCGAAGCAAGACAAGCAGGAGAGCTTCAGATGGCAGAGGCTCTCCTGTTTCGACTCCGGGCAGAGCTTTTCGGCTGTAGACGATCTTGTGCTGTGAAAGCCTCCAATTTCAATAAAGCTCAACAGCTTTCAATGACCGGCCCGCAACAGGTCCAATATCAATCAGTTGCAAACAGCAATTTCCAACAGCTTTCAATATCCAATAGAAATAGAATGTGGTTCGGGACCAGGGGGTTGACCACAAAGAAGTTCTTTAGATTCAACATCGAAAATTGCAAAGACATTGAAAGGTGTTGAACCGCGAGGCCTTTGCTGTCACATTTTTACCTCATTGCCAGTTGTGGTCAGACCATTCAACTCAAGCTGTTCAATTCAAATGAGTTCTCTGAGCGCGATCTTGGTCTAGACCACCTGGTGTTTGCCCAGATGCCCTAGCTCTCTTTCAGCTCAAACCCCCACTGCTTTTCGTCCCTGCTCGATAGCGACATATGCCGTAGAGCCAATCCCCATAAAGGGATCAAGAATCAACTCATCAGGATTCGTATATAGGCGGATACAGCGGCGAATCACCTCCAGTTGTAGCGGGCAAACGTGCTTTTCATCGCCGGCGCGCGCTTACGTGCTGGATGCTATGCGCGAGCTTGGCCGGAAGCGCCGCGACTCATCGTTCTAGCGCCGCTTCACGGCAAAACCCTCATCAGTCTTCTTTTCCTTTTAATTTTCCTGACTCGCGGCAACGCCGCTTGTAATGGGTTACTTTGCCGGCTTGGCTGCGATGAAATTGCACACGCCTGTCGTGAATCCGGGCTGAATGACACACCCGCAGCCCAGAACGTTGGGGCAAGGTCGTACTTTCTTGTCGCAGAAGCCGCTGCAGGTAGTGCTCTGAGCAGTCAGCGACAACTGGCGGGCGGAAAGAGTTCCCGCACAAAGAGTGGCTGTAACCATGGCTATGAGCAACGTGGTTTTGGATCTTTTAGTCATGACTCCTCCTTAAATCTAATGAAAAACCGGATGATTATCAGAATTTTGAGAAGCAGCTTTGCTGGCGCCTGTGCGTTGCGTCAGTTCGGCCATGGCCGCGTCATTCAGGATTCCCGTCCACACCTTCTCCACTTTTCCGGCGCGGTCGATAAGAATTGTCTGCGGCGTAAGTTGAAAACGGTAGTTCACCGTTGCACGAGGATCCACCTTCAGGAAGACAGGCAGTTCTGCAAGTGGGTGTTGCGAAATAAAAGTTGTGCTTGCGGTTGAAGTCACATCCACAGCCACTGGCCGAATAGCCGAGCGGTCCAGTGAGGAAATCACCTGCTGCCATTTTGGCCAGTTCTCATCGCAAAAAGGGCAAGTGGGCGAAAAAACCAGCACCAGCACTTTACGCGGGTCTTTTCCATAATCCACCTCAATGGGCTTCCCTGTCAGATCAAAACCATGCATGTCCGGCATCTGGGTTCCGGTGGCCGCTTCAAGAGACGGCGGAGCCAGGGAAAGCCGGGACTTCAATTCGCTGTTCTGATGAATGAGCGCGATATTAGCCGCCAGCAGCAGAAGACAACAGCCCGAGATGGCAAAATTCCACTTCATTGTGTCTCCTTCCACAGGCATGATGAGCCGCTTCAGGAATGACATATTAGCAAAAAAATGCAGGGGCAGGGCCGCGCCGGAAATAAATTTTGCCAGCGCTGTTCCACTTCGGCACAACACGTGAAAGACCGGACCGGGTTTTCCGGATAAATAGACGCTTCAGGTGTCGCTCGTAAAAATATTCTCAATGGAAGAGTTCACTCTAGGTTCACCCCATCCCGCTGTAGGTAAATTTGTGACACTGAAAGCCTGCAACTTCAATAGTGTTCAACAGCTTTCCACGAACGACGTGCAACAGGTTTCGCGAAAATTTCCAGAAAACTCAGTATTAGGCCTGCGTTGGAGGACTTAATGATGCGTGAACGAGCGTTGCGTCAGCCTGTGTCAGTCGCCTGGACTTTAATGCGGAGTCCATTGCGGGTGTCCGTTGAACAGTCCGCTGGCGAAGCCGATCTGATACACCAGCAGCAGGCCGAAAGCCAGGCTTAGCAGCCCGGAAGCGAGTCCTAGACGGACGCTGAAGTTGGCGTGCCGCTTTCCGAAGAAAGTGAACGCCGAAGCGATGCTCATGGTGATCAGCATCATGCCTGCGACTGTCCCAATGCCAAAAACCAATAAGTAAGCAATGGCCCAGCGCGGATCGCGAATGGTGGTCAGCACCAGCAGCGCTACGGCAGCCGAACCCGCCAGCCCGTGCACAATACCCACTAGAAGCGGCCTGATCTGGCGATAGATGCCGATCTTCCCAAAGAGCTGGTCCATCCGGGCCAGCGGCGTCCTGTCAGGCGCGTGGGGATGCGACTCCGGCCCGTGCCCATGCGGGTGCGTATGGACGTAATCGCCGTGGCTGTGATGGTGCGTGTGCACCGTGGCCGCCCCATGCTCAACTTTGGCGATAGTTCGCGCCGAGCGCACAAACGCAACAACGTTCATCAGGCCCAGGATGATCAGCATCAGAGCGACTGAAAGTTCCATGCTGAGACCAAGGCGCGCCGGAATAACTACTCCAAAGAGGATGATGGCTGTCCCGACCACAACGATTGTCAGTGTATGCCCCACACCCCAGACGATTCCGGTCACGGCGGCGCGGCTGATCTTGTTCTGCCGGCTGACAATGGTCGTTATGGCGATGACGTGGTCAGGGTCAGTGGCGTGCCGCATGCCGAGGAAAAACCCGATCGCGATAATGGAAAGAAAGCTGATCATGATCCGCTATTCTAGAGCGCGGCGGCGATCCGCTCAGAGCGCCGCTGCGCTAGGAAATGCAAATAGTCATCCATCCCAGAGCTCGTTTTGGCTGATACTTTGAAGACCTGCATACCCGGCCGCACGGCTTGTATGTTAGCCATTGCGGCGGGTTCGTCAAATTCAACCGCTTTCACAAGGTCCATCTTGGTAATCACAGCCACATCCGCGCTGTTGAAGATGCTGGGATACTTCAACGGCTTGTCTTCTCTCTCCGTGAGGGAGAGCGGCACCAGCCTCAGGTCTTCCCCCAGATCGTAAGAAGATGGACAGACAAGATTACCTACGTTTTCGACAAAGAGAAAGTCCAACTGAAAAACAGGAGCAGTGGACTCCGGTACAGGCGTTCGTGGCCATGTTAGATACTTCCGGAAAGGGTTCCAGTTGCAACCGCTACCTTTACAGAATAGGTCAGCTTCCTATCCGACGGTGTTTTCAGCCAGCGCAGGGAGGATTATTGTGGCATGGACAGAGAATGCCGGAGAGTCACAGCAGGTCGAGGTTTGCAGAAGAAGGACGAGTTCGCCTATCTAGGCACCATTCTCGACGTCCGTTTTGAATACACGAGCCCATTGTTAGAATTCATTGAGTGTACTTCCGGGTGCATCGGGGATCCCCGGCAGCAATTTTGGACGGAATTTGTTTGAAAGAACGGAACTTGCTACAAAACAGGTTGCCTTTGTATTAAAGCAAATTAATCTTGTCACTTGCATTCCGATGGCCTATTGCGCTACAACTTGAGTTCCTAGTGCGCCGGTTATTATCCATCTCGCTGATCGCAGCCCTCTGCTGGTCGATGGCGTTGCCCGCTTGGGCATCGTCATGTATGCAAGGAAAGGGCGCAGAGATGTGCCATCGCACCAAGCACGCACACAACTGCGGCATGATGATGCACCATACTGACGAAGATGCGCGCTCAGGAGCCGGAATTTCCGTCGTTCAACAGCACGAGAAATGCCCCATGAACTGCTGTATGCAGACCAGTTCAGCGACTGCCCGGCCTATTCCATTGGCCACCAGTTCAGTGCCCTTTCTTTTGCGCCAGGCTTTCACTGACTTTGAATCTCAAGTTTTCACTGCTACCGGATTTTCTTCTCACACTGACCGTGGTCCTCCTACCTGTTCACAATCGCTCTAATCTCGCATTAAGCGTTCTCTTTGCCATGAGCCGGAAAGCTGTGCAATTCAGGCTGCCCTCCGCCTGATGGCGGAGCAACTTTCGCAAGCCCAATAACGATTGATTCCCCGAGCGGAAGTCACAAGCCAATGGGAAGACCAGCGTTAGCCCTGCTTAGTTCAGGGGATTCCCTGATTGCTTGGACTCGGTACCAAAAAGGTCATGGGGAACTCGTTGTAGCGCATGTACACCGGAATTCTGAAACAGCAACACCTTCGATCATCACAGCAAGCGGTACCCAAAGTCTCGGCTATCCGCGAATGCAGGTTCTTAAGAGCGGCGTCTTGCTTTCCTGGGGCAGAGCGGGGGAAACAAAGGAGATCAGCACGGCAGTAGTCACACTTCGCTGACAAACAACAACATAATGAACAATACTAGGGTAATCATCGCTTTTATCGTCATCTTGGGGCTGAGCATTGCCTCATCAGCTATCAGCCCGTCTGGCGCCCCACCTCAAGCCGAGCATCTCGGCAGAGTGCGCTTTGCGAATTCCTGCTCTCCCCAAGTGCAGGTCGAATTCAATAGCGCCGTGGCCATGCTTCATTCGTTCCAGTACGGTCTGGCGGAAAAAACATTTCTCCATGTGCTGAAAAAAGATCCTCAGTGCGCGATTGCCTACTGGGGTGCGGCCATGACCCTTTATCATCAACTTTGGGATTCACCAACTGCGGAAGCACTGAAGCAAGGCCGCGACTACCTCTTAAGCGCCAAACGGCTACGAAAGAAGAATGCACGTGAAGAGGCATATCTCAATGCCGCCTGGAAGTTCTATCAGCCAGAACAGAATTTGGGAAAAATGTCCCGCGTCCAAATATATTCCGATGCGATGCTCGATCTCCATCAGCGTTACCCGAAAGATGACGATGCTACCGCCTTCTATGCGCTTTCGTTGCTGACACTGCCCGACGATGCCGATTTGACGAACCAGAAGAATGCAATTGCGATATTGACAAAACTCTTTGCCGCCCAGCCGGAGCATCCTGGGGCCGCACATTACCTGATTCACGCTGCGGACACAGCGGAACTCGCTCCATTAGCGCTCGATGCGGCCCGCCGCTATGCCCGGATTGCGCCATCTTCTCCTCACGCTCTTCACATGCCCGCCCACATCTTTGCTCATTTAGGAATGTGGCAGGAAGCAATCGAATCCAATCTCGCTTCTCTTGCGACGGCTGAGGAAGCGACGAAGTCAGGACGCGATGATGGATCGGGCGATGCGTTGCATGCCATGATGTACCTCACATACGCGTATTTGCAGATCGGGGATGACGAGAGTGCCCGGAACATTGTGGAGCGCATCAAGTCTGTGCCGGAGGCGAGGCCGAATGACATTATGAACGACCACGCCATTCTTGAGGCTCTGTATTCAGTTGAGACCCATGATTGGAAACAAGCCTCTATGCTGATCTCCGACCCGGGTACTTTCCCATACGCAAGGATTCGCACCTATTGGGCGCGTGCAATCGGTTCCGCCCGATCCGGGGATGTGATGGCAGCCCGGCGAGACATTGAAAAGCTCGATCAAGCTCGTGCCGGTATGGTGGAGTACATGCAAAGTGTGAACTGCCAAATGCATACTGGCCATTCGGTGAAATCTGAGGCCAGCGTACAGCAACTCGAGGCGAAGGCATGGCTGGCATGGGCAGAAAGGAAGCCCACCGAAGCGCTGGAAACGATGCAAGCAGCTGTAGCTATGGAAGACTCTTTCAGCGTGGAGTCACGGACAGTCCCCGCGTCTGAAATGCTGGGCGACCTGCTGCTTGAACTGCACCAGCCAGAGTCAGCGGCCATCGCGTACGCGGCAGTTTTGAAGGCGGCACCCGCCCGGCTCAATGCTCTTGCCGGTGCAGCGCGTGCGTCAAGGGCGATGGGCAATCGAGATGCAGCGCGATCCTATTATGAAGCGTTGGTGAAATGCTGTACCCCAGATGCTACACGCAACGAATTCGGGGAAGCAAAACTATTCCTGTCTGGGAACTAAAATCGGGATCGAATAGAAAACGCCTACATCGCGCCGGGAGCCGACAATGCGGGCGATAAGTTAGTCCACTCCCGCCAAACATTTAGGGGTAAATTCTCTCGCTTGCCGCCTTAGTAGTATCTATATAATCAAATTGAGCCGCTTTGCCGGCGTGAGCGTAGCGGGAGCCGGCAGGCGAAACCCTGACCCTGAGCTTGCCGAAGGGGAAGGGTCTCTCGACAATCTGTGTCATCCGCGAGGACGTTAAAATTCGTGGTCTCTTTCTCCGGTTAGTCTTCGTGTGTCCAGCAGACCGAAGGAATACGAATCCGCTCGGTCGTGTGTACGTAGTCGGGTGCCCCACCCTTCGCATTTTTCGTCCAGTCCCAAGACATCCTTCTTTGCGAAGGGTGGGATATTCAGGGTGCCTCCAAGCCAGCAAAATTGCAGCTTGTCTCAAGGTCTCAGTTAAAAGCAGGGTAATAACGCAAGAATTGTCGAATCAGTTAAACGGGCTGAATGCTGACGGCTGAACGCTCCTTCAGGGAGCCAATAAAAATGCGGTCTGTCTCAAGGTCTCAGTTAAAAGTAGGTAACGAATTTCAAGTCCTGCATTTGGGGTAAATTCTTTGGAAATTGCGAATTTGCGGTCGGTCGAGTCCACAAGTCAGGTGCGCATTTTTCCCGTTTTTTTTGCGAAGGGTGGGCAAAGCGAGTGTTCAGTCCAAGATCTTACATGCTGGGCTCAGGATCTTACAAACGGCCTTCAAGGTCTTACAAACCGTGCTCAAGGTCTTACAAATGGTCTTCAAGTTCTTACAAATCCGCCTTGAGGTGTTACAAAAAAGCAGTTCGTCATCCATAACTCCAATGTTTTCAACGTATCTGTTCAAAGGTGTCGGGTTAGGGCGCAATTTTTTGGAGTTTGTCCCAGAAACGAGGAAATGTAGCGGCGTAGCGTCTATTTTTATTTTTCGGAAGCTCGCGCATTTTTCGACAACAGTGCCCGAACGGAGACCGTCGGTTGATTTAGTAAGCTGTTCAATTTGAAGGATCAGCGGAATGCTTCTGCCCGGTAGACCCTCCGGGTTTGCACTATCTGCTCAAGAGGACTCAGGAGGTGACGTTTGTTGACGCTTTGAAACTAAGTCAGGAGAACCTGAGTCTACTTGGGATCGCATCCAATCGGTCGCAACTTTCCGGTTGTGGCCGTGCCTGGTTGCGAGCTGAATTTTGGCGCATAACTTTTCCGATTACGGAGGGCAACTTCTAATTCGCCTGCGTGGCTCTTACATGGGGAAGTGCGGCAGTACCATGCTAGTCCGTTTTACTAATTTTGGTTTCTGTGCGGCTAGTGCACATCGTGAATCTCCAGCGGTTAGTTTGGACGAAACCCGCGCGTCAGGATCTCTAATCTGGCACAAGTTCCTGGAAAACCTCCTACCAGCATTTGCACTAAAACCTAACCATGTTTGTGGACCAGGCCTCAGAAATCCGCAGCGCATCCGCCAGTCCCTCATACTCCCAATTTCGGAATTAGCCGCAGGCATGAAACTTGCCCTGCCTGCTCCAACCGCGATTTTCCATCAAGTCTTCTCAAAAAAGCACAGAGGAGAGAATTATGTCAGTCAGCAAGGTCGATATTCCACTTGAGCATTTGACCACCCGTCCTCAGATTGAAGAAGAAATTCATCGTCGACTCGCGGCAGAACGCGAGCGGCTCGCAAGAGAAGCCCAGCTTGACAGCAGCCGTGTTCAGCACTTCCGCCGGCCCGTAGAGAGGGCTTTCACCGCCGATGAGCGGGGAAAGGTCACGATCCTCTTTGGCGGATTGACGTGGAAGCACGAGAAAGTGATTCAAGCTGTATTTGAGGGCTCCGGATATAGCTGCAAGATCATGCCGGTTCCCAACGTTGCCGCCTTCCAGCTCGGCAAAGAGTACGGCAACAACGGGCAATGCAATCCCACCTACTTCACAGTTGGAAACCTCGTCCAGTACCTGCAAGGACTCGAAGCCAGCGGCATATCTCGCCGCGAGATCATTGATAAATACATCTTTTTCACGGCCGGCTCCTGCGGCCCGTGCCGGTTCGGAATGTACGAGTCGGAATATCGACTGGCTCTGCAGAATGCCGGGTTTGACGGTTTCAGGGTGCTTCTTTTCCAGCAGAATGATGGAATCCAGGCCGCTTCCGGCGAACCCGGCTTGAAGTTTACTGTCGATTTCGGCATGGGCATGTTCAATGCGCTGAATGTGGGCGACATCACAAACGAAATGATCTATCGCATCCGCCCCTACGAAATAAATAAAGGAGACACAGACCGTGTTTTTCACGAATCCGTTGACCGGCTCTGCACGCTGCTACGTGAGCGCAAACCTTTTGAAGACCATGAGGACCTCCCGAAATGGCTTTCCGCAAAGATTGCGAAGCACAAAGGTGCCGGATGGGAAAAGATAGTCAACTCCTTGGGGAAGGTTTGGGAACACCTGTATGGATCGGCCTACAAAGCATGTCTTCAGGAAGTGCGTGATCAACTTGGCAAGATTGAAGTGGATCGGCTGCGCGTCAAGCCGATCGTGAAAATTATCGGCGAGTTCTGGGCGCAAATCACTGAAGGCGACGGCAACTTCAATATGTTCGCCTTCCTGGAACGGGAAGGAGCGCAGGTGCTGGTAGAACCCATCGCCACCTGGATCATGTACATGATGTATCAGGTCAAGGAGCGCTGGCGGGAGCGGAAGTCTCTCGATGCTCGTTACAAGAAGGTCGATTGGTATGAATTGCATAAGCTACTGTTGAACGATCTGCATTACCGCAAGAAGTGGGCAATGATGACAGTGGGTGAGGCAATCTATGCCCGCCAGTATCACCGCGTCGTGAGCGGCCTGGGCGGGATCGCACACCATCTGGTTTCACAAAAAGAGATGGCCGAGCTCGCCCATCCTTTTTATAACCAGTTTGCCCGTGGCGGTGAGGGGCACCTGGAAGTCGGCAAGAATATCTACTACACCAAGCACCGCCTCTGCCACATGGTGCTTGCGTTGAAACCCTTCGGGTGCATGCCCTCCACGCAATCGGACGGCGCGCAATCTGCGGTCGCCAACCACTTCAAGGACATGATCTTTCTTCCCATCGAAACTTCCGGTGAGGGGGAGATCAATGCCCACAGCCGGGTGCAGATGGCCCTCGGCGAAGCCAAGGTCAAGGCGAGAATGGAGTTCGAGCGCGTCCTGGAATCCACGGGAAAGAAATTGGACGATATTAAATCCTATGTTGCGGATCATCCCCAACTGCAGCATCTCTTCTATCCCGTGCCGCAACGCGAAGGTGTGACCGGTGTGGCCGCGAACTTCGTGTTGCACGTAAACGACCTGATGAATCGAAGAGCGCGGCTGCAGCGTGTCCCCGTTTCGCGGTCGGCTCTGGCTACCGCGGCCTGATTCTTGAATCCAAACGGGCTGGCGATTGAAAGGAAGGCGCCATTATGGCTGAATTACAGCATGAGGGAACCACAGATTCTCCTCCCCCGTTTCGTCTCGATGTCCAACTGCATGAAGTGCTGATGCAGCCTGCGGTTAAGCCCGTCGCCCCGTCATCCACAGTGGGGGAGCCGCAGAAGCTGCCGGAGCCCGTATTCCCAAGCCGTCCCGAGCTGCAGAACGGTCCGGACACCGACTACCGGTCGATGGATGGCAAGCGCCATTGGACAGTGCCGCAGATCATGCACACGTTGCATGGCTGGGCACTACCCTATTTCAAGTCCCGGCTCCTTCCCGGTGATTTTCATCCGATCATTGCCTACCTGTTCACGGAGTGGAAGTGCAATCTTGATTGTCACTACTGCTGGGCGTTTGAAAACAGTGTGAAGGGGATGACGGAGGATATTGCCAAGCGATCCATCGACTGGCTGCATTCGACTACCTGCCGGGTGCTCGCACTTATGGGAGGCGAACCACTCCTCCGGCCCGATTTTGCCCACAAGGTAATCTATTACGCCGCGAAGAAGGGTTTTTGGGTGTACCTGCCTACGAACGGACGTCTCATGCGCCCCGCGGTCATTGACCGGCTCGGAGATGCAGGCGTCTCGGTGGTCAATCTCGCCATTGACGCTGTTGATGTCAAACCTGGACTGCCCAAGGCGCTGCTGCCGATCCGGCCGTATTTCGATTATTTGATGAAGAAGCAATACAGGTACGGATACAGCGTGTTTCTGAACATCAATATTTGTGGGAACAACATGGACGATGTGCGTGAGCTCACCGAAATTGCCCACGAGCAGGGCGTGGCAACTGACTATCACATCTGTGAGTCACCTATGACCGAGCAGCCGCACTTCAAGCATTTGGAGGAGAACCCCACTTTCATCACACCCAGGCACTACGATCAGGTAGATGAGCTGCTCGATTGGCTGATCGAAAAACAAAACTCCGGATACAAGATGACTAACTCAACTTCGCGCCTGGCGGAGATGAAGCAGTTCATGCGCGGCCAGTTACAAGAATGGAACTGCCGCGCCGGTCAGAACACATGCATCATCCGTACCGATGGGACACTCGCCCCATGCTTCCCCATGTACTCGGCAGGTTATGACTGGGGCACGATCGAGAACCACAAGTTTGAGGTTGCCCAACTCAACGAGATGAAGAAAGCCTGCCAACCGCATTGCTTTTCCACGCTCAATCACATCGTTGGCTTCTGCTACAACGATGCGCGCGTGATCAAGTGGCTCTTCAAGCAGGCAATGCACGGCTTTCAGGGCGTAACCAACTGGAGTGATTAAGGAGGCATTGTGGCCGGACATCACGATCATATTGGTCGCGGTTCGAATGGCTCAACCAAAGTGGATGTGCGCATTGAAGAGCTGACACGTTCCAGCCACCTGGCTGGCAAGATGCCCAGCCACATCGAGGCCGGAAGGGCGGCAGCGGCCAGCGAGCCATTCAAGAGCAAGTACACGGTTGGGCTTGACGTTGGTTCAACCACCGTAAAAGCAGTCGTGGTAGATGCTGAATCTGATGCCATCTTATGGCAGGACTACCAGCGCCACGAAACCAAACAGCCCGAAAACGTGCTGGAATTCCTGAACAGAATGGAGAGCGAGATCGGCATTGCTCCCAATAACTGCCGCATGTTCATCACCGGCTCGGGAGGCGGATCGCTGGCGCCTCTGCTCGGGGCAAAATTTGTGCAGGAGGTCACAGCGGTTTCCCTCGCCGTGGAGAAGCTTCACCCGGAGGTGAATTCAGTCGTCGAGTTGGGCGGACAGGACGCCAAGATCATTGTCTTCAAAGAAGATGAATCCAGTGGTCGCAAGAAGAAAATTCCTTCCATGAATGACAAGTGCGCCGGAGGCACAGGCGCCGTCATAGACAAGATCAATGCCAAGCTGAAAATACCAACGGACGAACTGTGCAATCAGGGATATTTCGGGATCAAATTGCATCCAGTAGCAGGCAAATGTGGCGTTTTCGCTGAAACCGATATCAACGGATTACAAAAGCAAGGCATACCGTCTGACCAGCTAATGGCCTCTCTGTTTGATGCCATCGTGCATCAGAACCTTTCCGTCCTCACTCGTGGACATACGTTGCGTCCGCATGTGCTGCTCCTTGGTGGACC
>Ga0210400_10001948_pt1 | contig 19800 bp, 16 predicted proteins | sample IncBWH26MmetaG_FD_155456 | JGI IMG/M metagenome (GOLD analysis project Ga0210400, IMG submission 155456) | Forest soil microbial communities from Barre Woods Harvard Forest LTER site, Petersham, Massachusetts, United States - Inc-BW-H-26-M | ecosystem: Environmental > Terrestrial > Soil >...
CAGCCAGCAAATAGTTTTATGAACACTCCCGACGATCTCCAAATGTTGGATGCTCTGCTCTACGGTCACTTCCCGGAAGAACTCCTGAAAGACCCGGAAGTCTCGGTCAGCTTGGCAATACAGGGATTGACGCTTGGGCCGGTGAGTCACGTTGAGGGCTTCGCTGGACTCAGCCGGTTCGACAGCACGTTGAGCACTTGGGCTTCTCGTGACGGAAAAGGCGTGGCGAAATATCCATTCAACCCAAACGGACTCGTCGCCGTGGCTCGTCCGGTGTGGACTCCCAATGTTGAAAACGCTGAGCATTATTTTAGCACGGTGAACGGCGAAGGATACGATTGGGCTGGCGACTTGGGATTCATCGACAAAAACATTCCCGCGAGCTTCCGAAAGGATTTTTGCTCGTCGTTCTACGCAAAACTTTGCATGGCGTCCGGCGAGTACCCGTTCAATGAGTTCATTCCGCCAAGGAAAATTACTCCTTACGATTATCTCAAAAGCAAGATGTTCAAAATCGTATGGTGGGATGCCCGAACAGTTCAGTGAAGGAGATTTGGCGGGATATGACGATCATCCCATGAATGAAGTTGTTTATACGATGTCCTTAAAGTGTGACGAGTGCGGACTTCCTTTGCAGGGAGAGCTTAAATTAGAGCAACCTTTGTCACCAGAAATTTTGGGTGCTTTGGGGTTATTATTAACAGATCGAAAGTGCGAGTGCGGATGCCAAAAGTATAAAGTTTTACAAATTGTAAATCCGACACAATCTTATGCCGCGTAATTCAATTCACTATTCCGCCTTTGACATGAACACAATTACCATCGAAGAAATATCGGCGGCGTGCCACGACGCGACCGTTCCTGTAATTAACAAGAATCCAAATCGACAATTGGAGCGTTGGGAAAAATCCTCTGATAGAGATCGTGATTTGTCACGGTTATGGACGGTGTTTTTACTTGAAAATCCAAACGCTTGTGTCAAGGACTTGATTGTATTCGCAGATCAACCGCGAGACAATGGAAGTGCGGTCCGTGTTGGTCGACCGATAATCCCGGCATCAGAAGACGAGGCGGAATTTGACCTGTACCTTTCCGCGTTCAGGGCATTGGAAGTTTTGATAAAAAGCAGGGGTTGGACCGTTACGCCTTATAGTCCAACTCGCTCTCCCGCCTGAACCGTCCCTGCCTCTCGCGCAGGTCGCTCCATTCGGTGTTGTCGAAACTGTCGTGCTCCTGATTGGCGAGCTTTGAGACTTGGAAGCCACGGCGGCGAGCGCCTTCAACGCAGATGGATAGCCAGTCGAACAAGTCAGGTGAGCGGCCTGTCCGCTCCTTCATTTTCAGCTTTGTTTCGACTTCGATTTTGTCGCCCTTCACCATGTCCCATTCGCGCATGCAACCCTCGTCCATGACATCCTCTGGCAGGTTGCGTATCTGACCGGCTTCGATGGCGTAGCGCACGCTGAACCATAGTTCCGTGACGAACTTGCTATAGTGCTCGTTGCATAGCTTTAGACGGCGCTGGCGTGATTTGTCGTCGTAAATGAATAGGTCGAGTGACACCGGTCGGTCGGTTGGATTGCCGCCGAACTCCACAGGGTTCGTCATGGCCGACCAGATGCGTGCCAGCGCGGTGCCGAGCGAGCCTCTGCCTGTGGCATCGTGGTACATGTTCTCTGGCGGTATCCCCATTGTGGTGCATTCGCCGAACACAAATGCCGCAATCTGATCTTCCGCAGATTCCTTGGATGCCTTCACAGGGATGATTTTGGGCGCGTGAACGTTCAGCACAATCTTGCCATCAATGTCCTCACCGAACTCGACCGCGCCGCCAACGCAGCGATCTCCGCCGTAGGCCGCGTCCACGCCGTAAATCTTGGTCAGCGAAGTGCCTTTCCATTTCACGTCCTCAGTGGCTCCGAACTGAATGCACATGTCCCTAGTAATGACTCGACGGGCGAGTGAACTGACCTTCATTGACCCGACGCACTGGCTGTTGTACTCGAAAGAATCCTTGCCGAAAAATGCTTCCGTGCGCTCGATGTTTTTGCGCTTTATGAGGTAGGGATAAAGCTCCTTTTCCTGATCGAAATTCGGCGAGTCTGTGCCAATCAGGTTAACGCACATGCCGTCGAGCATCTTCGTTTTCCATGTAGTTGTCTTGGTCGGCTCCATGTGACCGGCCCATCCGTCAACCGGCTCGGATGCCTTTCCAAGAGGGTCGATTGGGTCGTTGGGGTTGCCAAGAACCACGGCCCGAAAATCGCCGTTCGTTTCCAGATTTGAGAACGCGGAAAGGAACGAGATGGACATATACTGCGCCTCGTCAGCGATCAACCTGATGCGCTTCTGCTTGATGCCGCAGTTGTGAACGAGACAGCCGTTTACGCTGTAGCTCGGATGTCCTGCAACTTGGATATTGTGGACTGTATAGCCTCCTTGACCCTCGTTGTATCGCGCATCACTTCCACGTTCGAGAACCTCAATACGGTCCACCCTTTTGCGTTCAAAAACTTGGTTCTTTTGGCGTCCTTCTGCTGTTGAACTTTTTCCCGATGGCTGTACCCATCGACTTCCACATTCAGTTTTATGTCCAGCCACGCGAAGTCCAGATAGTAAAGGTGGGCGTCTCCCCAACGTGAACTTTTGCCGGTCGGAATGCAGTGATTGTAAGCCGCTCTCGGAAACAGAGCCGAAATTACTTTTTCCTGCCTCGTCATTGAGTGGCCGACGCCAAACCCGCCTTGCGTACGATTTTTCAGCATTTCGGGAAGCAGCCTCTTGATATTGTCGCTGCGACGTTTCAACTCCTTCGGATTGGCTCGAAGTGTCGCGCTGATTTTCTTTCCGGTCGCAACGTAATCTTGGCCCGCTCTCACCTTGTCCAAATAACCGGGCTGTTTCCATATCCACTTCGCAGAACAATGTCTGGAACAAAAAGTTACGCGCTGCTCTGACGGAATAAATTTCGTTTTGCACTGAACACAAGGCTTTTCCCAAGTGCTGTGCTGGCACTTCTTGGAACAGTATTTCCTTGTCCCGTGACAGCCTTTCATATCCTTCTTGCAGACAATACATTGCTTCATCCGTGGAGATTAGCTCGTGTTGTGTAGATATGTCAATCGCATTTACCCAACCCAATTGAGTCAGGAACGGGTGTTCCGGGGTGCATTCGATTGATTGCCCGTTCGTCAGGTGAATGCGGAGCAAGGTGTCGGTCGGTCTTTTAAATGTCGCCTCTACTGGCATGGCGCCAGCAGCAGACCACACCACGTCGCCCGGTCGAATCTGCTCGATGGATATAGGGCCGGTTGGTGTGTCAACCAGTGTTCCAGAACGGAAGCAGAACTTGCCAAGGCCGACGAACTTGCCATTTTGGATACACGGGATTCCCTTGATGCCCTTCCTCCAATCCCTCACACGGCGTTCATCCATATCCTTGTCGTCAATTTTGTCGGTGGCTATGAACAGCTTTGAATCAAGCAAGTGGCCGGGGATCACGTCAGGATATGCGTCTTTCGCCATCTGCCATAGTGATGTAATCTCGCCCCACGCCCTCAATCGAAGCCCTTCAATATGCGTCGACGAAACGCCCAAAAATAGTTCATCTGGAAAGCACATGTATTCCACCAAGTAAATCCACGAAGCCTCATTTGTTTTGCCTGAGCTTGCGCAGCCGAGCAGCGTCGTGAACTTGTTCGCCAGAATCGTATCTCTGCACAACCGGTGCCAGCGATGGTCGTCCAAGTGCGGCCAGAGAATGTTCCGCACACGCTCGTAGTGGAACGGCAAGCCCTCTCCGCATTGCTTTCCGGTCTTCTCAGACATCCACCTGCCGCCCGCGCGGATGCACTCCATCTCGACAACCAGATCAGAAGTCCCGTCCTCGAATTTTGCCCCGTAGCGTTCGATTGGCATTCGGCTGGACTTTACCGTTAAAGCCACGCACATTCAAGAGCATGCCGAGCACGACTCGATTGACGGACGGCACACTGGACTTCACTGGCGGCTGTGATTCCAGCGCGGCAACGACCGTGCAGTCAGCCGCGAATCCCAACGGGCTGGCGCGAAATCAAACCGCGTGGATGAACAACTGCACCTGTCGTGACTTTGGCATCACCCCGCGCGACGGTTTCTCCCAACTGATTCCACTACTCGCCAGCAGTTCCTCGTACTGGCAAGGGGGATACCTTTACACGCCGTTGGGCGGCAACCCGTATCTGGTATGCAGCATCAGCGGGCACATATATTCCGTGCTGCTTGAGGCTCCGTTTACCATCACCGATCTGTCGGCCAAGTTCGGCCTGTTCAATCCGTCTGACCCCACGGTCGCGCCGCGCGCGTTCTTCGCGCAGGCTGAATCATTCCTCATTATTCAGGCCGGGGACTACCAGACAGCGACGGTTGCAGGCACGACGCCGACACTACCGCTGTTTTGGGATGGCGCCACATTGCGTCGGTCGAATGGGTTGAATGGCAACGTGATTCCACCGCAAACGCCAATGAATCCATTGCAGGAAATCCCAGCGGCGACCTGCATGTTCTACTACCAAGGCATTCTGTGGTACGCGCAGTTCAGGACGTACTCGGGTGGTGATATAGTAGGCGCTCCATCTGGCACAGAAGCGTACGACTTTACCGACGCCGTGTTGAAGGTCACAGAAAACCCGCTGGCCATCGGCGGCGACGGCTTCACGGTGCCAGCCAATTCGGGAAACATTACCGCGCTCAATTCTCCGGGCAATCTGAACTCCACACTGGGGCAGGGGTTTCTGTACATCTTCACCCGCAGCCAGATTTTCACGCTTCAAGTACCGGCCAATCGGGCGGCGTGGATTGCGACCGGAAACGCGGCGACCGGCGCAACTCAAGGCCCGATTCAAAACGTGGTGCAACTTCGATGGGGAGCCACGTCGGACATTGGGGTCGTGGGCGTCAATTCGGACTTGTTCTACCCGTCATTGGAGCCGGGTGTACGATCGCTGATGGTGTCTGAGCGTTATTTCCAGCAGTGGGCCAACGTTTCGGTGAGCAAGAACGAGCAGCGCATAATTGAATCCACCGACCGATCATTGCTGCCATTTTGCTCGGGCGTCAATTACGCCAACCGCATGTTGATGCTCACAGCCCCAGTGCAGATGACTCAAGGCGTGGTCTGGCAGGGCATCATGCCGCTGGACTTCGACATCATCAGCAGCTTCCGTCAGTGGGCGCAGCCGTTGCCGCCCGCGTGGGAAGGCGCGTGGCAGGGACTTAATGTATTACAGATATTCGAGGCCGACTACGGCGGTCTTGAGCGGTGCTTCATGGCCATAGTCAGCAGCGTGGACGGCAGCATTCAGATTTGGGAGATGATCGACGGCCAGATTACCGATGGCACACTGGCTAACCCGGACAACCGCATCGCGTGGTATTTCGAGACCCCAGCCTTCACATGGGGCAAGGAATTCGATCTCAAGTCCCTCGACGGCCTCGAAATCTGGTTCGATTCCGTTTATGGCACCGTCGATATGACCGTGAGCTTCCGGCCCGACTCAGACACCTGTTGGTATGTTTGGCAGAAAGGCAGCTTTTGCAGCGCCCGAAACGCGATTGAGGATGTGAATAACCCGGCAACAACCGGCTACCCGGCAGAGCTTGGAACGGGCCAGAAGTTTCCGATCATGCTTGGCCGTCCGCCAGCCGATCAGTGCCAGACTCAAAATGCGAGGCCGGTCAATCAAGCGCATCAGTTCCAGTTGAAGATCGAACTCAAAGGCTATTGCAGGGTGAGGGGGCTGTACGTGTATGCTGTGCCGATTGAGAAGACGTTATATCAAAACCTGAGTTGCTGATGAAACAGTCGCCTCCACTAAAATTGGGCTGCATAATCGACGGAAAATACCAGACCAGAGAAGCCCGATTGCTGATTTTATTTGACCCGAAAGAACTTGGGGCATGGGTTGCAACCGATCCTGTGGTACTGAAAACGTGGCAGTCGCCAGATTTTACAACTCAATGAACATCCCGTGCTCAACCGATTCGCCGTGTCCCGCCGATAACGGATTGGTGCCGAATTTGAGTTCGGAAGCCCCGGATGTATTCCAGTTCACCGGCCAGTATTACTTCTTCGCGCAGCCGCCGCTGGGCGTGGAGTGGGAATTGTTGTTCTTTACTGGGTACGGACAGGGAACAACGCCTGATGCCGCAGCGACGGCTGCGATCCCCGACGGTCAGGAGGGCGTTTACGGCACATGGACTCAGCCCGGCAGTGGCGACCCCACGCAGGCTGTTCCGCCCGGCACGCAGGAAGTTCCGCCGGGCAATCCCGGCGTGGTGACAACGAATCCGGGCGACCCCGGGTTTCCATCGAGCCGCGATGGCCGAACCGAGTTTGTCCTGCACGGCAACACGCCGCAAAGTTGCGCCATCAACTGCCCGGACGGCAATCCGTTCGTGTACACCATCGCGGCGAACATCTTTCACTCTGGCAATCAACTGGCCGCGAACGAGGCCGCACAGACCTATGCGTGTTCGCTGGCCAAGAACCACATCGTATGCCTGAGCGACGTGCCGCCGACGGTTTGTATAGGGGTGTTCACCAGCGCGACGATTGTCGCGACTGGCAGATACGCGACATCGCCCGGCAGCATTTGGTCGGTGGTTGGCACGCTGCCGCCCGGTATGACATTCCAAGGCAACACACCCGCGTTGGGTCAGGCCACAATTTCAGGCGTTCCAACGACTGCCGGGAGCTACACGTTCGCAGTTGAGTTTATAGACCCCGTGGGCGACACGATGGTCAAGACCTACACTGTCGCGGTGTCAGCGTTTACCGGACTTCCGTTGCCTACCGCGACAATGGGGTCGCCTTACAGTGCTCAAATTCTGGCGCCACAACTGTCCGGAGCCGCGATATTCATTTCCAGCGGCGAACTGCCGAATGGGCTTTCGATGGACGCCACGGGTTTGATTACCGGCACGCCCACCACGGTTCAAACCTCGTCATTCAGCGTGTCGGCCATCAGCGTTACGTCGCCGCCAGTGGAGTGCGAAACCGCGACGAGCATCACTGTTGGCGGGGCAGCGTATTGCTGCAATTGCGGGGCGAATGTGAAGATTCAGGGCTATACGACCGGATTGTTCGCCTACAATCAGGCGTCCGCGATTTTGTTCACGAATGTTCAACTGGGGTCGTGGACGTTTGTCGCCGGTCAGTGGACGGCAAACATGAGCATCACGCCGGGCAACATCGCGTGCGTGCTGGCCATCAGCGGCGTCTGGTACTACGGCACCGTGATTGGCAATGTTATCACCATTACGCCTTTGGGGAACTTCATAGACCCCGGAGTGTATCCGTGTTTCCAGAACTACGGCGCGCTTCCAAACGACGTATTCGTAGATCTATGCCTGTGCCCGTTGGGGGCGATCTCCACGTTTGGAACCGAATGGGATGGCACTTTCCAATTGACGGATGTGTTCGCGGAAGGCAATTGCTGCTCGTGGGATGTCAGTATTCAGAACAATCATTGCGCGCAGATGAATGGCTTGGGCGACCCGTTCATTCAGTTGTCCGTCAGTGGCGTGGCCCCGAACTACACATGGACGCTCACGATTCAGCCGGTCATCACTTTTGCTGGCATTGGTGTCTATTGGGAAGGCACTGGCACCGGGCCGTCGCCATTCACGACCTACACGCAGGTCAACGCCGGGGGCTTCCAATGCACCGGGCCTGCAACCTTGACTCTTGAGCCAAACTGATCTACAAGGCGGTTATGGCATCCAACAGGAAATCTGTTTTCGAGAGTGAAAAGATCACTGTCGGCAACGTTCCTCGCGTGGTTGACCGCCATGAGATTCTGACCGACAAAATAATGGATGCCATTCGCGAGCACGACATCACCGACGAGGAAGCCGTGTTGGCATTGCGTCAGGCCGAATTGAATCTGCTGAAAGAAAAGATATGCGCAGCACACTGAGCCAAGTCAGGCAGAGTGATTTGCCGGAAGCCATCGGGCTGTGCAAGACCGACGTGCCGCATGTTGCCGCCAAGGTGAATCGCGCCCAACAGATGCTGGTCAACGCCGGGGGTGAAACCGGGTGGGCTGACGGCTGGCGCGAAACACTGATTCTTGGCGCTTCTTGTGAGCATCCCTACGTGACACTGCCCCGTGAATTTGCCCGCATCATCAACGTCGATGTATGTGGTCATCCTGTGCGATTGCAGAACGAGTTTTTCGAGTACCTGCCCGGAGGGCCGGGGAAGTTCAATCGCAGCCAGTTTGAGGGCTTCTCACGGCGTCGCAACTGGGAAGGCCGATTGCAGGGTTTCGAGCGCGGAACCGTGTGCGTCAACATTGACCTCAACCCGGTGAATCAGTTCCTGTTCGTGGCCGTGACCGATCAACGCGATGTTGGCTCGCGCATCCTCATTGGCCCCGCTTGGGACAACAACGGCAATCCGATTTATTCACAAGACGGCCTGAATCCTGTGAACGGATTCTACATGACCTTCGCCGCCGCTGGCGCAACATCGGTCAGCATGGTATCCAAGTTTACCGCTGTCCAAAAAGACCCGACGTTTGGGGACATTCTATTGTACCAGCAGGACGCCACGACCGGCGATCAGGTGCTGCTCGCTCGCTACGGCCCGGACGAACTCGTGCCATCGTACCGGCGTTACTACTTTCATCGCCTTCCAAACGGTTGCTGCCACGGTCCACTGCCGGGCAACCACTGCACGAATCCGCAACCGCCGCAGGCCGTGACGATCTCCGCATTGTGCAAACTGGAATTCATTCCCGCGCTGGTGGACACCGACTTCCTGATTATCGGCAACATCCCGGCGCTCATCGAGGAATGCAAGGCCATCCGGTTCAGCGATCAGGACGCAGCGCAGAGCGCCGGCTTCGAGGCCAAGTGCCACAACAAGGCGATTAAATTGCTGAACGATGAACTGCGCCACTACTACGGCGAAGTCAGTCTCGCGTGGTCGTTTGAGCCGTTTGGGCGCGCACGCCCTGTGAGATCAAGACTCTGATTTATGGCAACGATGAATGACATTGTCACGCCTGCGCTTCAACCGGGGCTGTATTATGCGCCCGGCAGTCCTGCGCTTGGAGGCCCGGTAGTCGCGCCAACCACGCCGACGCAACAGACTTCGCCCGGCACGACCACAACGCAAGGCTCAACGCAGCCGGTGTCCACGCTGCCAAACTATGCGGCACCCACTGCAACCCCTTCACCATCCGCCACAGGAACCGATCTCTTTGGAATCACGCCAAATCCGGCGCAGACCATCACCGGGCCGGTGGTGCCGTCCATTACACAGACGGCCCCGCAAGCACTCGGTCAGAACATTCAAGACCTGCCGCAGATTGAGCAAATCGCGCAGGGCATCAATCAGGGCAATCTCGGTTTCGTTCAGCAGGAGTTCAACCAGCTTCCCGGTTACTCCTTCGATTTGCAACAAGAGGGCCAGAATATCGGTCAGGAGGAATCCGGCCAGTTGCCTCAGAGCGTGGTGAACCAGTTGGAAACCGCTGCTGCCGAGCGCGGGATCGCAACCGGAAGCCCCGGCAGTCCCAATTCCAATGCGGCCCTGATGCAGGCGCTTGGACTCAACAGCCTGCAACTGGAACAGACCGGGGAACAGAACCTGAACGCCGCAACCGCTGCGCTGCCACAAGTGACACCATTTGATGCCAGCAGCCAGTTGATCTCGCCATCGCTGGCGCAGACCGCCGCGCAGGAGTCCGCGCAGTCCGAATTCCAGCAGCAGCAGTTGACCGCCGAACAACAACAAGCTGCCGCCGCGCTTGCCGCCGCTCAGGCCGGGACGCAGGCCGGAAACATCCCAGCGCCGGGCAACAGCTTCAACGCTCCCGCACTGCCGCAATACGAGGGTGGTTCAGGGATTATCAATCCGCTGACCGGCGAGGGCAATATTGACCCGCTGACTGGACAGCCGGTAAATCCCGCGACATACGGCATCACTGAGACACCGAATCCCGGAGCGGTTGGCACGACTCAGAATTTCGGCATGACTCAGGCTCCGAATTACTCGCCGGTGACGTTTCAGCCCACGTATCAGCCAACAGGAACAACCCCCACGCCAGATCAGGGCCAGAATCCCAACGCGGTTTACAACGAGCAAGGCCAGCAGATCGACCCCGAAACCGGCGAAGTTATTTTCGACCCCAACGAGGAACAAATCCCACAGGAGAATCCTGATGAGGAAGGAGAGCCGGTGTACCAATACGACGACGGCGGGGATGACGGGGAGGACAACGGCTAATGGCTCTCAACCCATCAGCAGCAGCCGACGCCTATCTGCGAGCTTTCGCGATCTCACGCGAGGCACAGCATCAGAAGGCGCAGTTGGCGCTTGAGGCCCGGCAGCAGAACGCCGAGTTGCAGATGCGCAAGCAGCAGGTTCAGGCGTCACAAGTTCAAGCCGGGCTGGCAGCCGCCGAAAGAAAGCGCGTGGTACAGCAGAATGCCATTTTGGCACAACAACGTGCGGAGCAGCAGAAAGCCTATGAGGACACCCGGTTGCAACTTGAGGCGTCACGGCTGGAAGACGCGGAACGCATTCAGGCCGCGAAGATTCAGCAGGCTGCGCAACAGGCGGACTTGAAGCAGTCATTCGCCAAGGACATCGCATCAGGCGTGCCTATGAAAGACGCGGTCGCTCGGCACGCGGCATTGTTTACGCCCGGCCAAGTTCTGAATGTTCCACGTGAAACATCTTTGGAGGAACGCCGGAAAGCCGCTGGCGAGGCCGCGAACCAGCGAACCGATCTTGAGCGCCAGCGCCTCACTGATTATGAAGCTGAAAACCAAGCCAGGAACCAGCGCGCCCAAGCCGCCGCCGATGCCAAGGCTGCTGCGGCTGCAAATAAGGGCGTGCCTATCAACCAGTTGCAAACCGCGATGGACATGGCTTCTCCCGATCAGAAACCGGCCCTACAGGCTGCTATTCAGGAGCAGATAAAGCGGATGACCGGGCAGGCGTCGGGCGGGGCTGAAAATGCAACGCCGAAATTCAAAGAAGGCGACACCATCCAAGACAAGCAGGGCAAAATTTACAAGGTCACAAATGGGCGCCCTGTGCTGGTCAAAGGCGCGGCAGGAGACAATGACCAGTAACCAGACATGGGTTGAGTATTCCGCGCAAAAGGCTCGCAGTGACGCCGAATGGCTTGAAGTAGCCCGCAAAGTCAATCGCGGAGAATACAACAAGGCGGACTATTCAACCTTGAAAAGCATCACGATTGGCCTATACGGTATGGCTGACAAAGAAGCCATTGCCGCCGTCGCTGCCCTGAGCCTACTTGCCAAATATGCCAGCCGATACACAGCCGCCGGATGCGCCGATTGACTGGTCGCAGTTTACACCGGTTGACACCGACACCAATGCGCCGGTCGATTGGAGCCAGTTTACGCCGGTTGACATCAAACCGCCGCCGAGTGAGACGGTGTTCAAGGCGCTCAATTCCCTGATTGCTGGTGTGGCTGGCAGCGGCGCGAATATCGCCAAGGCGGCAACCCGGCTGGAAGACCCCGGCGCATTGCCGCAGAACTTTAGAACGTTCAAGATGGCTGAGGACTTGGCTTCCCGAAACATGGAGCCGACCCCGATGGGCAGCGACTTGCAGTTTATCAATGCTGCGGGTCAGTCGGTTGGCGGGCCTACCGGGCCTAGCAAATTCGAGTTGGCGCAGCAAAGCCTTCAAGCGGCGGAAGAAGCTCGCCGGAAACGTTTGCAAGCTCCCGGAAAGGCAGTCACAGGCGCATTACAGGGGGTGACAACATCGGCGCAGCAACTCGCCGCTGAAACACCCGGCAATGAGCATGTTGCGAAAGCCGCTGAGGCCATTGGCGGGATGCTGCCACTTTTTGCCGCTGCGATGCTGCCCGGCGGGGAAGCCGCGGTACCAGCCATCGCTGGCGCACAACAGGCTGGCTCTACCGGAGACGAGGCGCTAAAGTTTTACAAGTCACAGGGTTACACCGACGATCAGGCACAGAAGATGGCTGATTCCGCCGCCGCGCAGGCCGGTCTGACATCAGCGGCACTTTTTGCCGCCCTTCCGGGGCCGGGGAAGGCTGTTGCCGAAAAGATGCTTGGCCAGAAGCTCGCGGGCGCAAGTCCGCTGGTGAAATCTGCAATCAATACGCTCGCAGAGGGCGCTCAAGGCAGCGTTTTCATGGGAGCCGACACGCTTTTGCGGGATGCCGCAGCAAAACACAGCTTCCGGCCAGACCTGACATGGGAACAGGCGTTCAACGAGGCTGCCAAGGCCGCGCTGGCTGGCGGATTGACCGCCGGTGCCGTCCGGGCGGCGGTTGAAATCCCGACCGTTGTCCGCGAAGGCGCAAAGCTGCTTCCCAAGACCGCCCAAGAGGTCGTAAAATCGCAGGCAGAGGCTCCCGCTGCCCCGCCACAGGGCGTTTCCGAGCCGGGCGGCACTCAGATACCCCCTGTAGAGCCAGAAACGCCTGCACGCGCTTTAGAGAAGCCGATAACCATAACCCCCCAACCAGAAAGTGAGGTATCCAATGCCACCAGCGTACAGTCAAAAACAGGCGAATTTCATGCGGATGTGCGCGAACTCGCCCGGAAAGGCCAAGAAGAAGTGCCCATCCAAGAAAGTGGCCAAAGAATTCTCGATATTCCCGAAAAACCGACCAGTGAAGTTCCATTAAACCAATCGGTCAGTCAAGAAGCTGTCAGTCCGCACATCAAAACCTTGTCCGAATTGCCGCCCGGTCGGGGTAAGGAGGCAATAATTGCCGGTGCATCTCTTGACCCCGCACGCCCGCAAGACTTGGAAGCCTTGAGCAATCTCCGAGCCAAGGCTGAAGCAGCGTCAAAGACCGCTCAGGAAGCATACAGGGCCAATCCGGCTGACAAAGCTCTGTTCGCAGCCGCTATGGCAGCCCGGCAGCGGGCAGTCGATCTCCGAGAGGCACACGAGGCGGCAACCGGTATGGGTGGTTCGGCTGACAAAGCGAAGACCTTCGTGAAGGACTACCAGCCGCCGTTTCCGGGCGGGAAGGCGCGAGAAGGGGCGATACAAAGTGAGACGAAAGCTGCACAGCCAGCTACAGAACCGGCACAAGCTGCAACAGTTCAGCCATCTGGCGCAACAAAGCAGCCTCAATTCGTTGGAATGGGCGGCGCAACGCCGGGTGAGATGTCGCCAAGTCCACAGACGCCTACAGGCATCAAAAACGCCACAGTGGATGCCGAACGCGCAACACGCGGTCTTCCGGCGGCAATTCAGCCGCTTCGCAAAACATTTGGTGCAGTCTGGGATCAAGCAATGGCCCTCATTGATCGTGACCCCGGCGTGCAGGACAGGCTCATTGCCGAACTTAAAGAGAAGCCTCGCGCTTTACAGGATTTCGAGGACGCCTTGTTGCTCCACCGGCAAGTTGACCTTCAAAATGAGTTTGGGAAAGCTGCCCGCGATTTGGCGCAGGCGTACGACGATGGCCGGACGGATGACGTTGCTGAAATTCGCGCCCGGATGGCCGGATGGAGTGACGCGCTGCTGGACGTTTACGACGTTGGTAAGAAGGCCGGAACTGAAACCGGTCGTGGACTGGCCGCGCGGCGGATGATGGCCAACGAAGATTTCTCGCTGGCTTCCATGACGCTCCAAAAGCGGGCGGCAAAAGGCGGGGAGCCGTTGACTGAGGTTGAAACCGACCAAATTCAGAAGCTCAACGCCAAGATCGAGGCCACACAGAAAGCGTACGATGATTACGTGGCACAGGTTGAGGCCAGGATTTCGGAACTGGAGGCGTCTCGCGCAGTCGATCAAATCAAGGCTGACGCCAAGGAGAATCCTGAAACACCGCCACACGTCAAGGCGTTGGCGGACAGAATTGTCACCGCGCTGGAAAAGCAGGCTGATGCCGCGAGGGTGAGACTCAAGGGCAAGTTGTTCAGCCTGAGTCCAGATGTCGCCGCAGACCTGTCGATTATTGGAGCGTCCAAAATCGCGCGTGGAGCATTGGACTTTGCGAGGTGGTCGGGTGAAATGGTGCAAGAGTTTGGTGATGCCATAAAACCCCACTTGCAAGACCTGTTCAAAATGTCCAGTGAATCGTTGGACAAACAGATTGAGAGGTCGGCTGGCAAAAACATGGCGCCGCGAGTGAAGAAGTCCGTTGCCAAGACAGACATTGAGGACGCGAAGAAGACCGCTACTGAAAACATTTCCGAAAAGGTTTCATCAGGCAAAAAGAACGAGATCACGCCCTATGTTCAAAAGCTGGCCCGGTTGTTTGTTGAGCAGGGAATCAAACAGCGTGACCCTCTCGTTGACGCCGTTCACGCGGAACTTGTGAAGATCGACCCGGAGATCACCCGGCGCGAGGCGATGGATGCCATCAGCGGCTACGGCGATTTCAAACAGTTGAGCCAAGATCAAATCAGTGTAGAATTGCGCGGCATCAAGGGAGAATTGCAGCAGGTTGCCAAGCTCGAAGATTTGCAGGCCAAGAAGCCGTTGCAGAAAACAGGAGTCGAACGCCGGACGCCGACTAACGAGGAACGGCGGCTCATCAAACAGGTCAACGAGGCCAAAAAGAAATACGGCGTGATGGTCACCGACCCGGCATCACAGCTTCGCTCCGCGTTGGACGCATCCAAAACACGGCTGCGGAACCAGATCAATGACTTGCAGCATCAGATTGATACACGGGAGAAAATCGTCAAACAGCGGACATCGCCGCCGACCGACCCGGAAGTTGAGTCCCTGAAAGCGCAGCGAGACGCGCTCAAAACTCAATTTGATGACATTTTCGGAAAAAAAGAGATCACTGACGAACAGCGTTTGAAAGCCGCGATTGCGGCGGCGGAGCGTAGTGAGGCCGAATGGGAGAAGCGACTGGCCGATGCCCGGCAGGGAGTTTTCGACGCCGGAACAACAGGCCGCACACCGCCAAGCAGCGCGGAGCTTGACGCCATTCGCGCTCGTCGTGAGGCTTTGAAGGATGAGGTTGATTCCTTGCGAGACGCCGACGAGGGTATTCAACAGAAGAAGCGTCAGGATCAGCTTGAGACACAAAAGGCCGCGCTTCAAAAACAGATTGCCGAGCAGGAGCGCCGGTTGAAGGAAGGCGACCTGAAACCAACACAACCGGAACAGAATCGACCCGCCGAGCCTGCCATTGAAACTCTCAAGCAACAGCGTGATGCGCTGGCCCGTCAGATCGTTGAAGCCAGGAAGAAGCCAGCGGAGCAAAAGGCGGCTGAGCAAATGGTGCGCCAGTTGGACGCGCTCAATAAACGAATCCGCGAGCGGGAAGAAAAACTCGCGTCTGGCAATCTGTCGCCGGAAAACCCGCGACAGAGCAGGCCGATGTCACCGCAATTGGAAATGGCGAGACAACGGCTTGAGGCGGTGAATAAGCAGATCGAAGAAGCACGCAAAGCCGCACGTCCCCGCATGACGCCGGAACAACGAAGCCTGAATGCGCTCAAGACCCGGCTGAGGAATCGCACGGAAGAACTGCGGACAAAGTTGAAGTCTGGCGATTTCTCAACCAAACCCAAGACGCCAATCAAACTGGACGAGGAAGGTTTAAAGCTCAAGGCCGAGAATGAAAAAGCCAAGCAGGCATTCGAGGCCGGGCTTCGCGCAGACCAACTTGCCCGCCGCTCGCGATTCGACAAGATTCGGGACTCGCTCACCAAATGGCGGCGCGGGTTTCTGCTATCATCTCCAACCACACTGGCCAAACTGACTGCTGCGGCGGCGCTTCGCATGGTGACAACCCCTTTGGAAGAAGCGGTTGGCGGCGGGTTGTCGAAGCTGCCCGGCGTTTCGGAAGTCGCTGCAAGGGCGCCGCGAGAGGGCGGATTCAGCGCCAAGGCTGAGTCTGAGGCTATCACCAAGGCGTTCACACAAGGGCTGGAAGACGCGGCGAATGTGCTGAAAACCGGCAAGGGCACGCTGGAAACTCTGTTTGGAGATCGCCGTGAGGTTTCAACCGGCGAGATGGACTCCGGCACCCGGTCAATCGTGGACTTTTTTGGCCAGCTTCACGGGGCACTCAAGGCGCCAGTCAAACGCGCGGAGTTTGCCCGGTCGTTCCAGAAACGCGCGGAGTTCGCCATGAAGCAAGGCGTTGACGTGACCGACCCGCTGGTTCAAATGCGGCTGTCGCTGGAAGCCTACAAAGACGCTGACCGTGCAATCTTCACGCAAAACAATCCCGTGGCGGAAAAGGTGCGGAGATTCATCAATTCGTTTGAGGAAAAGAACAAGGCGACAGGCAAAGTTCCGGTCATGGGCAAAGTTGCGGCCACGACCGGACGCCTGCTGTTGCCGATTACGCGGGTGCCCACAAATATCGTTGGCGAGATTTTCCAATACATCACCGGCACAGGGACTGGCTCTGCTGGCGTCGTTAGAGCGCTGCGCAACGGCGTCGAGAACCTGAAACCCGAAGAAGCGGACCTGATTATGCGGCAACTCAAAAAAGGCTCGCTTGGCGCGGCGGGGTTGATTACCGGCTACCTGCTCGCCGATCAGATTGGCGGCTACCATCAGACCGGTCAAAAGCCAAAGCACGGCGACTTGAAACCGGGGTCGATCAAAATCGCAGGTGAGGAAATACCCGCGCACTTGTTGCATTCGCCGTTCATGGAAACCCTGCAAGTTGGGGCCACTGTTCGGAAAGTGGCCGACTCAAAGCTCCGCAAGAAAGACCAGACCACGCAGGGCATTCCCGCCGGTCTGGTTGCTGGGGGTCTTGGACTCACGGAAGAAGTTCCGTTCGTGCGTGAAATGTTGGAAGTCACGAAGGCGTACAATCCCAACGAGCGCGGCGCGTTCTTTGGTGAACTCGGAAAGTCCATGATCGAACCACAGGCTTTGCAGTGGATCGCGGAGAAGACCGACAAGAACGAATACGGACAGCGCGTCAACCGCAAGCCAACGAATGTTGTCGAACATCTCGAAATGGGGATTCCAGGATTGCGCGAGAAAGTGCCGGTCAACTGGAAACAGCCGGTGATTCAGTAACGCTACCAGCAAGCCCGTCAGGCGCAGCAGGAGGATTTACAGTTGTTTGAGAGTCTCAAATGACCTGCTCCGGTTCGTTCGGCCATTCAATCACGCCGCCCGGAAAGAATCGCATGTCGGGTGGTTCGTCGTAGTGCATTGACCATTTTGTTCCAAATTCCATGAACATGACTTCTCGCGGGTCAAATGCTGTGATTTTTACGACTGTGTCTTTGTCGAAGACTTGTCCATTTTTGACATGCTCATGGTCTTGTCCGAATGTAAAATATCCAGTTTTCATAAATTCACTCTTTCGGCACTTCGCCAGTGCCTTCACATTTCGGGCATTCCATTGGGACAAATTCCAGCCGACATTCCGAGCACAGCCATCGCCCGTCTGGAATTTTTACCCGGCATCCAATTCCACACGCAGAGCAGCGCATGGGGCTCACAATGCAAGAGCCATCGCATTTTGGACATTCAACCATCGTCGGCCCATCAAGGTCGCGCTGTGACACGCCGGGAGGCAGATACGGGTCTTGGGACGGCAGCTTGTAGGGGTCGCTCATATTGGTGTCCTTTTGTTCCATCGTTCCGCTATTGAGTTGAACAGTTGTTCGATCGTGTACTCTTTGAAATCCTCTTTCGGTTCGGCGATCTCAAGCTGGCAGTTCGGACAGTAAACCGCGACTTGAGAACCGTGCCTGCCAGCTACGGTCACTTGTCGATAAATCCGATTCCAGTCACTGTCCGGCGCTGTGCCGCAACATGGACACGGAAGCAATTCGGTGAGCTTATCCACGTTGCACCGCCTTTTCACGCTCGCAGAGCTTCACGAGTTCCTTGTAAGCCTCGTGGATGGTTGGCGAGCCGACTCCCACGTCTGCCGTCATGCTGGCGCACGAAGTGTTGGGGCAATAAATCCAGATGCCGCATGTCTCCTGACTGTACTTGAGCGGCGTCCGGCATATCGGGCATTTGTATAGTGATTTGCTCATGCGTGTGGAAGTTGCGGGGTTAATCTGGCGATCTGCGCCTCAAGTTGCGCGATGCGAAGGGTTTGGTCCAGCCACTCTTGTTCCTGTTCGCGCATCCGCTCGCACGCCTTGTCCTTCTGATCGAACAGACCTTTCCATCGGTCAATTTCCGATTGCGCCTTTGCCGCCTGCTCCATTGAGTCGATCAGCAGGTCGGCGATTATGGTTTCCAGAGTTTGACAGCGTTCACATTTTGTGTTCATAATTTTTCGATGGTTATATCCGCCCCTTCCTCACCTTTGGGAACCTCCACGCAGTGAATGTGAATCTCCGGTATCCACTGGCGAGAGTCGTCTAACGGCACGGATGAGGCAATCCAAGATCGTAGAGCTTCCGCCGTCCAAGTCGCGCGGACGGTTGTCAGAGTACCGCATCGTAATTGTGACTCGAAACTTTGGATGCACTTTTCCATCCACGCCAGATGTTTTCGGCTTGTTATCGGTCGCGGCTTTCCCGTGCGCCGGTCGATTGTCGCTCGCTTTTGCGTCTTGAACGATGGGCAATGAGACAGTTCGCGCACTTGCAGCCGGACGACCGTAGGAGCCGTCTGGCTGGCGGATGAAGCCCTTTGCTCGAAGGTCGGATTCATTCACAATCCCTCCAGTGTGTCGGTTCGTAATAAACGTACATGCTTCCGTCGTCGAAAAACCAAAGGTGATTAAGGCGTTTTAGACGACCCTCATTGCGGCATCCGTTTTGGTCGTCAATCTTTGTTTCTACCACCTTATTTTCTGGCGGAATACACTCTTTTGTGGGTATCCAAATTCGTTCCATAATCAGTTTTCGGAAAAGAATTTATCCTGAGGAATCTCGCGCTTCACCAGCGCAAACGGCTTGCACTCGCCAAGCGTGGCAATCAGCTTGCGGCAGTACCGAATGTGCGCCATGTGGGCATAGACGGTCGCAATCGTCGCGCCAGTGAACGCGCCGCCGATGAATAGAAGTGTTGGGGTCATAGTATCACTTCATCGGTTGTTTTGATCTCGGTTTCGGTAGTTCTGATTATCAATCTAAACGTATAGCCGCGCCGCTTGGCTGTCTCCATTCGACTCTTTTCATAAGCAACGAATTGCTCAAGTGTTAATATTGGCATGATAAGCGTGTCGTTGTCCATCCACTTCATGCCGGTATAGGGGAGCCATTTTTCGTCAGAATTTTTCTTTCGTTCAATTACGCTTTCTAAAGTCTTCATAATTTTATTGCTGTACCATCCAACTTTCCGGCTCTGTGGCCGACCAGCCGTTTCGTTCCCATTTCGCGCAGGCCAGTTTTTCATAGTCCGGCCACACGCCGGTTTTGAGGCACTGACAGTAAAGCGACAGCGCGTCACGATATTGCATTCTGCCGATCTCCAGGAACTCAGAAGACAGCCATCTTCTCCCAAGCTGATACGGCGGGATGTTCTCAGAAAGTACGTGCATCCAACCCGTTCGGCCCTCGTGCGTCGCGGCCTCGTAGCAGTCTAAATAAGCTGCCGCTTGCACGGCGTATCCGTGCGCAAACACTTCCTTTGGCCATACTCGCGGGTGAGCCGACCGGCAAGTCTTCAAATCCGCAAGCGTGTTGTGAAACCCATCCGTGGGGTTCGTGGGAACAATGTCCACGAGAATCTTGAACGGCACGACGATGCCTTTCGCCTTATCCAGCCAGTCCGCCGTCACCATGACCGAACGCTTGGCCCCGTCGAGCAGTGAGGCAATCTGCTTGTCGGCCAGGAGCAGATCTGCCGCGTGTTTGGCCGCTTGGTAGTCGTCCTG
>Ga0210400_10001949_pt1 | contig 19797 bp, 18 predicted proteins | sample IncBWH26MmetaG_FD_155456 | JGI IMG/M metagenome (GOLD analysis project Ga0210400, IMG submission 155456) | Forest soil microbial communities from Barre Woods Harvard Forest LTER site, Petersham, Massachusetts, United States - Inc-BW-H-26-M | ecosystem: Environmental > Terrestrial > Soil >...
TGCGCCAGGGCGGGAGTTCGTAATCGGTCGACGGTGGCGGCACCTCTTCGGTGGCCACTCGGGTCGATCGGTTGCCCCTGTTCTTATTGACGAACAGTAAAGCAATGAGAAGCAGAATGAACGGGATGGCGTCAGCGAACCCAGGAATCTTGACTTTGGGCACCACGTACCCTGCCGTAACGTCCTGCACCACCCCCAGAAGCACGCCGGCGAGGAATGCCAGAGGGATCGAGCGGAGGCCTGCGAACACCGCTGCAGCCGCACAGGTCAACATGAGCCCGGTGAAGTTTCCGGCGGCCAGTCCGATGAGAGGTGCCGCGAGCACGCCGGCGAGACCGGCGAGAGCAGCACCGAGGATCCATGCCAGCCCAGACGATCGGTCGGGGTTGATCTTTCGCAGACCAGCAAGGGAGCGCCGGTCGACTGTCGCCCGCATACGCAGGCCGATACTGGTGTGGCGCACCAGCAGCCACAGCAGCACGGCGCATGCAATGGCCGCGGCCAGAGTAGCCAGTTGGTCGGTATTGATCGAAACCCCATTGCCCATAGCGAACAGGTGGGTGGGAGTCGGCCCCAGGCCGGGGACGGTAAGGACGTTATCGGGGCTGACCAAGTGCAGACTCTGGACCGTCATCAACCGCTCGACTACGAAAATGCCAAGGGCGGGTAGGGCAATCGACAGCCCAACAGTGGCGACGATCTGAGGCATCTCACCGGCAGTGGCCAATCGACGAAACATGACTTTGTCGAGCAGGTACCCGAGGGCCGGGGCAAAAACCAGGACGGACACGATTGCCGCGGCCAGGGTGGACCATCCTTCGCCGGTATTCAGCTCAAAGAAGAGCAGGGCAGTCACATAGGCGATGGCACCGTGTGAGAAATTGAAGATCCCAGACGTCGAGTACGTCAGGACGAGGCCGGACGCCATGATCGCGTAGATCGCGCCCGATACGGCGCCCGCAATCAAGAATACGAGGAGCTGCGAAATGAGTGAACCCCCTACTCGAGTTTGGCCGATGCCCGAGTCACGACTGGTCGCTCCGACTTCCTAGGCCAATCGTTACCAGTCCGGACGTTTGTCAACATGTGCCGATCAGACTCTCTTGACATTGGTTACTGCAACCTCCCCGTCAGGGCCGTCCGTACCACGGAGGTTGCCTCACGGCTCGCTCGGTGGCTATGCCGGCGGGATTGGAATATTGGCGTAACACTCCAAGTCCTGCACGACTTTCCATTGCTTTCCCTTGAGCTGCACCGCTGCGTCACAACCGACCGGCTGTGCGTGCGACTCCGGCCACGGAATCTCACCGAACAGATTGGGGATCTCGAAATTGAACCCTGAGTTCACCTTGGTAAGCATGGTCCCTCGAGTCAGATTGGGACCGGTGGCCTTAAGCATGTCGACCAGCATCGCTGCCGATTCGTAACCCTCTTCGGCATAGATATCCGGCACGTAACTCGCACCAGCGACGTTACGCATGGCCTTCAGCATCTGCTTCACTGCTGGGAAGTTGGCTTCGGCCGGCTGCACCTGCAGGATCGAGTACTCACCCTGGAGCGCTTGCACTAGCTGCGGATTCTGGGTGGTCTGTGGGCTGTAGGTCGTGGCATCGAACACGGGTCCTTTGTAGCCGGCGGCCACAAGTGCCTCCTTCAGGCCGACGATGACCGTGCCCGCGTTTACCAAGAACACCGAGGATGGTGGCTTGCCATTGTTGGAAGTCATGATCTGTTGGGCGTAGGGCGAATAGTCCGCAGTCCCCTGGGCCGGAATGGTCGTCATCGCCGCGCTGACCTTGAAGCCGGCAGCCTTCATCTCGGCAACCAGCGGTGGCGCAGCGGCCGGCCCGGATCCACTCGAGTTGAAGGTCATGGCGATTGAGGGCTTGACGCCCTTCGTCAGCTCACCACGTTGTTTCAGCACAGCTTCGATCGTCTTCCCGATGGCCGGCGTCACGGGAGAGCCCGGTGCCAGATTCGGAACGGCACAGCCGAGAAACCCGAATCCCGACTGAGTCCCGCAATAGGGAGTCCCATTTCCCGAGCCGATGAAGGGCACGTTGTTCTGAACCAGGTACGAACCCCCGGTGAAGTTGTTTGTGGCCACCGGCACAACGGCAAACACGTGCTTTTGCTCGACCAAATTCTGGACGATCGACACGTCCGAGGTGGCGCTGTACCCATCGTCTTGGGCACCGATGAAGTTGATCTTGCGACCAAAGACACCTCCAGCGGCATTCACCTGGTTGAAATATGCCTTGGCCCCGATCGCCTGGCCGGCTTCGGTGAACCCACCCTCGCCCGACGCCACCTCAACACCGCCCACGGTGATAGATGTGGGAGTGACACCCTCCTGCGGATCAGAGTTCTTGGGCTTGGCCGCCGACGCCACTGATGTCGGAACTATGAGGGAGAAGAGAACGACCCCAGCCATCAGAAGACCGACCCGTCGACGAGTACCCATTTGTTGCCCCCCCTGGTTGTCTCTACGATCGCCAGGCGAGAGCCTGCCGTCATCAAAATTCTTTGATCACAGACGTGTAGGAATGTCCCTCTGTCCTACTCAACATTATAGATTGTATATCAAATCGGGTACGTGTCAACCCCTGGAGGGCAGTCAGGGGTGCCTACCGGCGGTACGTGGGCGCAAAGGTGGGTGACTTCACAGTGGCTGCCCGCCAGTGATTGGGCTCAGAACCGGAGGCAGGGCCCAGCCGCGCTGGAGCCACGTGGTGCCATGGGTCAGGCCGCGAAGTCACCGCCCACTGGACAACGAGCGACCGACGACGGGTGTTCTCAGTGCCGGGTCTCAGTGCTGATGAGCGGGCACTGAGTTCGTTGACCGTGAGGCACCGATCCACAAAGCGCGCCCGGGACTGCCTCCGCCTACAACGGGTCGGTGACCTCGCCAACCAGTTGAGTCACTGCACACGGGAACACCGACACGGTGGCCTCGGCACCATGCTTTGCCGCCAACCACGCCACGGTGTCGTCCCACGTCGCAAAGAGCGGTGCTCGATCGCGCTGATCGGGTTCGAGATCACCTCTGCGGACACCGGGACTGAACAACACCACGTCCAAGTCGTCCGCCGGTCCGGCAGAACCACCGGAGAACTTGCTCATGCCCGGCCCGAACAGCGAGTGGAACCCCTGCCCTTCGCTGGCGGCAGAGGCCACGACCACCGTGCCACCGGGGCGGACAATTGGCGCCGGTGCGCTCTGCAGCGGCGTGTACGCCGTCGAGTACTGGAGGAACTCGTTGTCCTTGGGGTACGCCGAGAATACGCATACGTCCGCGCCGCGAGGGGCGGAGGTGGCATAGGTGGCCTGCGCGATCCGTACGCCAGCCCGATGGGCTTCGACGAGGGAACCGGTGACCAGTCCGGCGATCCCCCGGTGCATGGTCGGCACCGAGTTCACGAGGAAGTCGATGCCGGCCATAGCTGCCGCTTCTTCTGCATCGCGGCGTGCAGCTGTCTCCACCACGCCGATACCGTCACCCGGGGCCGGCGTCCCGGCGTGGAAGGCGGCGGCTGACTGGATACTTGCCGTTGCGGGCATGACAAGCTTGGCGCCACCGGAGAATCCGGCGTAGGGATGGGGAACGATCGAACCGACCAGGATCCTGAGGTCAGCAGCGAGAAAATCCTCGTTGAGCTGGACAGGAGTACCTCGGCTGGTGACGCCGATCTCCCGGCATCGGGCCCAAGAGAAGTGGTTGCGAACGGTGCACCGCTCCATCACCTCGGAGCCAAGCTTCTTCAGCATGTCCTCGCGCATGAGGATCCGGTGATTGGCTACGCCCAGGAGAATCAGGACGTCCTCGGCCTGGATTCCCGCAGACTCGAGCTCGTCGAGTATTGGCGGTATGAGGCGGTCACCGGCGGTGGGACGGGAGAGGTCGTCGATGACAATGCACGGAGATCGCCGGCCAGCGGCCACGTCTCGCAGACGTCGCGACTCAATGGGATTGGCGAAGGACGCGGCAATCCCCGACTCGCCGATGTCCGTTCCGTCCTGTGGAGGACAGGAGGTGACGCGCCAGCCATCGGGAAACGGCAACTCGACATCGCTGTCTCCAAACCATGCCCCCCAGCGGATGGATGCAGACCGTCCACGCACTTGGGGATGAATGTCAACCGCATTCGTCACCACGCGGCGATGTTAGCGTCAGTCGGCCATGCGCTCACCGCGTCCGACCGTTCGAGGTCTCAAGTCGGGCGAACCTCGTTCGCTACGAACTCGGTAAACGATCTCGGGTACCGGACGAAGCGCTGTGCACCAAGCCGGTGATGGGCCTACGCCTCCCAGCCGCGGAAGCTCCCCCGAGGGCAGATGGTTGTCGGCGTCCCCTCCAAGCCCGTCGGATCGAATATTCAGACAGACGATTCGACTATGGACAGACCACACTGCAGCCCCGCCGCCTAGTGTCTGGGCCAGAACCTGACCCAGGGGGATGACAACATGGTGATGTCACTCGTTCGCTTCAACCAGGTGCAACCCGGATTGGACCCCTGGGAGATGGCCGACCGATATCAGGCTTCGCTGTCCATGGCCGGGTACGCCGATGAGCACGGCTTGGACATGGTGACGCTCGAGGAGCATCACGGAGCCGACAACGGTTGGAGCCCGTCCCCTCTGGTCAGCGCAGGCCTGGTCTTCGGTCGTTGCCCACGGATTCCCATCACCGTCATGGCGCTGCTCCTGCCGCTGCACGATCCGATGCGACTGGCCGAGGACATCGCCGTCCTCGATCTCGCTAGCGGGGGCCGCCTCACCGTGGTCGGTGGACTGGGCTATCGGCCCGAGGAGTACGCGGCGCACGGAAAGTCCTGGGCGGAACGGGGCAGGCTCATGGACGAGGCGGTCGACACCATGCTCAAGGCATGGACCGGAGAACCGTTCGAGTATCGCGGCACCACGGTACGGGTCACGCCGAAGCCCCTGACCCAGCCGCACCCCACCCTGCTGATCGGGGGGACGTCGAAGCCGTCGGCCCGGCGGGCGGCCCGCTTCGGGCTCCCGCTGGCGCCCGCCGCAAACCTGCCCGAGCTGGAGGCCTACTACGACCAACAGTGCGAAGCAGCGGGAACGCAGGGGGTGTGCCTCATGCCGCCCGGCCAGTTCTCGACCACGTACGTGGCCGACGACCCTGACCGGGCGTGGGCCGAGCTCGGTCGATATTTCCTCCATGAGGCCACGGTGTACGCCAACTGGCAGACACCCGACATCCATTCCGCTGTCCATTCACATGCCGGCACCGTCGACGAGCTCCGGGCCGAGGGCATCTACGAGGTGCTCACCCCCGACCAGTGCGTGGCCCGGGCCACCGAGGCCGGCGATGCAGCAACGTTCGCGCTGCACCCGCTGGTAGGAGGCATGCCCATCGACAAAGGTTGGGAATGCCTGACGCTTTACGTCGAACAGGTGCTTCCCCGTCTGACCAGATGAGCGCCCCTCCCCGTCACGGTGCGCCTCTTGGGCCGCCCAGCGTCAGGATGGTCGGCGGTTCCACACGATGACGTCCTCTGCCGACTTCCGGGAGGCGGCGTGAAGTCGCCTCCGGTCGTATAGGCGACCGGGATGAGCGCGGTCTGGCGGCGCCAGCAGCCACGTTGGGCCGGGCCTGGGTCATCACCTCACCCCCCAAGGCATTGGACAAGATCACGCCATCGGCGATCCGTCCGGCCAATGCCTGGGTTCGTGGCCTCTCGGCCGCCATCCACAGTGGAACCGGGTACGACCCCCACCGCAACGCCAGCTCCGTCCCGCGTCAGGTGACGGTCTCACCTGCGCACAAACCCCTTAACCGCCCGCCCGAATGCGTCGAGCTCGGCCACCCGCGCCGGCCGTACCCCAATGGTCCGAAGGACGCTGTTCCCGCTGCTCAAGCCGTAGACCATGCGCCCACCCGACAATCCCTGCAAGGCGACCAGCGAGCTGGCCACGGCGGCGGGGCGCCGAGTCATCGGATTGGACACGGTGATGCCCAGTCGGGGCCCGACGGTGTGCTGGGCGGCCACAGCCATGGACACGAACGGATCGGCCCACAGGGACTGAGAGTCACCCGTCGTGAGCATCTCGAAGCCGCACGCCTCGGCTACGCCGAGCCAGCGCCGGTACCAGTCGAAGTCCTGCACCGTGGTCCGCGCATAGGGGGAGCCGGTGATCCCGAGCCTCCCTGAGAACCGGTGGGCACGCTCATCACCGCCGATAGGGCGGGGCCGCGTCGGGCGCCCACTGGATCGACTCATCACACGGCGAGGTCACCGGCTCAGCCGACAATCAGAACGGGTCCACCAGCATGTGCTGGCTCAGATCGCCCACGTGGTCGCTCAGCATGTGCCGGCTGGTGAAATGCCAGTTGCCGTCGGACTTGGCCAGCTCGTCACGGTACCGCCCGACGATGACCGGCTGGAGGGGGAATGAGTCGGTTCGCTGCATGACGGTGAACGAGGAGCGGGACGTGGCCTGCTGTCCGTCGTCGGCCACGTCCACGATCACGTTGGTGATCATGTGCCGGGTGTGTGGAGTCCCGTTGTCCGGGTAGCGCCGGGTGAACTGCTCGTACATATGACGGGCCTCGTCCCGACCGCGTACCACCCGGTCCGGGCTCTCCTCGAAGGTGATGATGGCGTCGGCGAACAGGTCTCCCAGGCCCTGGAAGTCGCCGTCATCGATCCGCTCCGCATAGGTGTACAAGACCTTGGCCACTGCCTGTTCATCGCAGCATCGACAGGTCGAAGGTCCACCGTCTCGTTCCGTCATGGTCGTCTCCTCTGATCGCACCATCGTGTCGCCTGCTCAGCTTCGCACTCTCCCACCCCGACCCAGGTGTTCGCCGCCCGTCCGCTTCATCGGCGCGGACGACATCGGGCGCCGTTGGCGATCACCGAGCCCAGGTCGAGCACCCGAAGACGAGCTGGCGCTGGAAGGTCAGGCAGATCCTTGTCGGCCACCAGGGGGCGTCGCCGGACAGCAGCGCCGCCACTGTTGGCACTTCGGTTACCAGCGTGCAGGTATTCCTTTTACCGTTTTCCAGTGGGGTCGGCGGGTCGTCATCGACCGGCGAACCCGGCGGGAAGGACGCCGGAGACCACGGTTCCGTCCTTGATGACCGTGAGGGCCGTGGCATCGACTAGGAGGCTCACGGTGGAGCACGTCGTTTGATCCGTCAGTCTCGATAGGACGAAGCAACTTCCTCGATGAAGCGATCGAGCCAGTCCGTCTCACCACCGGGGGGAAGCGTCCAGTCCGGTACCACCAGCTCATCCAATCCGACCTGTTGATAGGCACCCACCGTTTCGGCCAGCTCGGCCGGGGTCCCGACGATGGTGGGCATTCTCTGGGGCTCGGACCGACGGGCAGACAGCCACTGGGTATCGTCACCCATGAGCACGATGGCCTGGGCCGAACGCCTGATGGTCGAGGGGTCGCGGTCGAGAGCCACGCAGTGCTGGCCGAGCACATCGCTCTTGTGGGCGACGATGTCCGGAGTACCCCAGGTGTTCCACTCGTCGGCAAACCGGGCGGCGATGCGCAACGTGCGTCGCTCACCACCGCCGCCAATGAGCAGGGGCAGCGGGGACTGCACCGGCTTCGGCTGCATGGGGGCGTCGTGGAGCTGGTAGTAGCGCCCGGCGTAGGTCGTCCGTTCGGTGGTGGTCAGGGACCGGATGACGTGGCATGCCTCGTCCAGGCGATCGAGGCGCCCGCCGACATCTGAGAATTCGATGCCGTACTGCTCATGCTCGTTGCGCTGCCATCCCGCGCCGATTCCGAGCACCACCCGACCGCCGGAGATGCGATCGACAGCGGTAGCCACGTTGGCCAGCACGGCCGGGTGCCGGTACATATTGCCGCTGACCAGGGACCCGATCCGAAGGCGCGGCACGGCCACGGCCAGGGCGGCCAGCACCGACCAGCACTCGAGCAGGTCGCCGGCTCCATCCCGGCCGGTGCCCATGAAATGGTCGGGGAACCAGATCCCATCCCAGCCCGTCCGCTCCGCATGCCCGGCCAGGACCACCAGCTCGTCCCACGAATGCCCGGGAGAGAGCCACAGACTGAAGCGCATGGAGGCACGGTACCCCGGCGTCCTGGCCCCTCTCCAGCTGCGTCTGTCAGGTGTCCGTCTCGGGGGCCGTCGCCAGCTCGTCCCAAAGCCCGGCTCGCTCGAACTGACGGACGACGTGGGACCCTACGTCGCGGACGTAGCGGTTCATCGATTCTCGGGCCTTGGTTGGATCGCGATCAACCAGTGCCTGCATCACCGAACCATGGCCATCGAGAATCGTCGAGCGCAGCTCATCGATCGATGTGTACCCGTGCGGTGAGTAGGGAACGATGGTGCTGACCAACCAGGACAGCCGGGGGGATTTGGCTGCATCGTGCACCAGCCAATAGAAACGGAAATTGGCATCGTCGGCCGCGTCGTAGTCGGCAGTGGCAATGAAGTGCTGGAGCTCCTCGTACACCTTGCGCAATTCGATGAGGCGCTCGTCGGTCACCCGCTCAGCCGCTCGAGCGGCCAGCTCGGATGCGATGTATGCCTCCACCATGAAGACGTCGGCAATGTCCTGACGAGAAAAATGAGAAACCCGATAGCCGCGGCGAGGCTCGAGCCGAACGAATCCTTCCCGTTCGAGCGCAGCCATGGCTTCTCGGACCGGCGTTGCGCTGATGTCCAGCTCTGTGGCCAGCCGCTCCAGACGCAGAAAGGAACCCTGGTTCACCTCTCCTGACAGGATCAGTGCTCGGACGTACTGCGCGACCTCGTCGGAGAGTTGTGGTCGACGCCGACCCGGCCACGTCATCGTCGTTTTCGGAGTGGTGGAAGCCACGGTCTGGTAATCGTACGCTCAATTGGGTACTCGGAAGGGGCGACCGGAGCGGGCCGGCAGTAACGTGACCACGACAGCCACCCGGGCAAAGGAGCATCACGAGTCTCGAATGGTTTCTCACTCCGACCTGTGCATCGGCTCCGTGTTCGTCAATGCTGCCCGAGCCGTGCCGGAGCGGAAAGCCGCGGTACTGGGCGACGAATCGATCACCTTCGACCCGCTCGAACCGACGGGCGAACCAGGTGGCGGCCGTGCTCACTAGCCGCGGCCTCGGCCGTGGGGACCCGTTGGTCAGATGGTCGGCCACCGCGCTGGAACTCGTTCCCCTCTTCGCCGCCGCGGCCAAGCTCGGGGTGGCGTTCGCACCCACAAATGCCTCCTTGGGCATGGACGAGGCGGCGGGCCGTCACCGTGCCGGTCCAACCGTCCATGGTGGTGAGCGACGAGCGGCTCGCCGATGGGGTCAAGCTAACCGAGCGGCTGGTTGGTCGCCGCGCGCCGCCGCACGGGGTCGCCTGAAAGAAGGCGCTCTACCCCTGGACATGTTGAGCACGACGATGGGGATCCGGGCCAGGACTCTTGCATGAGTCGGGACTTCTTAGCCATGTGCTCGAGCACCTCCGTGAACTGGGTCATCGGGTACCCAGCGAAGAAACGGCATTCCGCAGGCACCATGGCCTCGGAGCCTTGCATGAGGGCCCTAGTCATGTCCCCTGGGGACCGCCTCGCTCGCCGACGCCATCGGGGGAGTCGTCGACCAGTCGAACCAGGGGGCTGTCGTACTTGTAGACCTGGAACACGAAGTCCGGGCAGACCTGTGAGCACGCCTGGCACCCGGTGCAGCCGGGCATCAGCTCCGGATAGCGATAGCCACGCGTGTTGACCTCGTGCGTCGTCATGACCAGGACGTTGGGCGGGCAGGCATCTATGCATAGATCGCAGCCCTTACAGGACTCGACGTCGATGACCAGCGTTCCCCTGCTCACTACTTCCCGCACGGTCATGCGTGCACTCCCGATCCGGTTGGCATGAGGACCTCAGTCTAGATTCGCCCCGAACGTCCGTTGTCCAGCGGTCACGGCTCGAGAATCAGTAGGCGTCAGGGGACTGCTGGACGGCCTCGGGAACCGGGTGGCGATAGAGAAGGGATGCGTTCTCCCAGGTCATCTTCTTGATGTCCTCAGTCGGAAGCCCTCCGATCTCCTCGTCGACCACCCGCTGCGTGTTCGGCCAGGTGGAGTCGCAATGGGGGTAATCGGACTCCAGGAGGATGTGGTCCACTCCGATTCGGTCCCGCAGAGCGAACGTCGACTGATCCTCGACGGCACAGAACCAGAAATTGCGCTGCAGTACCTCCGAGGGAGTCAGCTCGGAATGCCACGTCCCGTACATCTGGCTGTAGGTGTCCATGTGGTCGAGACGGTCGAGCAAGGCGGGCACCCACCCGATGCCTCCCTCCGAGAGACAGATCTTCAGGTCCGGGTACCGCAGCGGGGCCAACGAGAAGAGCCAGTCCACTGCGGCAGAGATGGCATAGGCGAAGAACAGGACGCCGGCGACGTCGGGTGGTGCGTCGGCGGTGGTGGCCGGGGACGAGCCCGACGAGCCGACGTGGAGGTTGATCACCGTTCCCGTCTCCTCGCAGGCGTGCAGGAACGGGTCCCAATACCCCGAGTGGATGGTCGGGAAGCCCAAACGGCTCGGCTCCTCGCTGAAGGAGACTGCCCTGAACCCACGATCGGCGTTCTCACGGATCATCTCCGCGCCGACGTCGGCGTCGAGCAGCCAGGGGAGCTGGCAGGGGATGATCCGCTCCGGGTAGGAGCCGGCCCATTCCTCCAGGTGCCAGTCGTTCCAGGCCCGAACGGCGGCCATGGCCAGCCTGGTGTCCGACGCTGGCCGGCGAAGCCCGGCAGGAAGGAGGGAAAGTTCAGCGAGGCATAGATCCCGTTGAGATCCATGTCGGCGATGCGCTGATGAATGTCCCATGCTCCGGTACGCATCTCGTCGAACCGGGTCGGCTCCATACGCCACTCGTCGACCGGTCGGCCGACGACGGCATTGAACCCGACGTTGGGCAGCTCGGTTCCGTCATAGACCCACGTCTCGGTGCCGTCTTCCTTCTCGACGATACGCGGGGCGCGATCGGCGAACCTTTTCTCCACGCGGCCCTCGAACACGTGAGGGGGCTCCACGATGTGATCGTCGGCCGAGATAATCGTGTACTTTCGATCGGCCCGGGGCGGCTCCGGCAGGAAGGTGACCGACCGGGGTCCGCCCTTGCCTGCCGTGGTCCACTCCGAATTGGCCAGGAGGTCCTCGATAGACAGCATGGCGTACTCCTTTGTTGGCGATGGGCTACGTAGTGATGGTGGGCGCCGAGGCGGCCAGCGAGCGGGCGTCCGCGGTCAACTGGCCCTTGGCCACCTTGCCCCCTGACGAGCGGGGAAGCTGCTCCAATACGACCAGGTCCTCGGGATAGATCTCCTTGGAGCTGCCCCGTTCGGCCAAGAAGCCGACCAGCTCGTCCAGGGTCAGGGCCTCACCTGGTCGGAGCTCCACGAAGGCGCACACTCGCTCCCCGAAGAGTGGGTCGGGCATGGGTACCGCTGCGGCCAGCACGACAGCAGGATGGGCCGAGACGGCGTCCTCTACGGCAGCGGCGGAGATGTTCTTTCCGCCCCGGATGATGATCTCGGACTTGCGCCCCACCACCGTGAGGTAGCCCTGGTCGTCGAGGGTGACAATGTCTGCATGAAGGACGAACCCATCGGGGGTGAAGAGCTCGGCGTTGGCTTCCCCATCGTCGTCGTAACCGAGACAGAGTGCCGGTCCGCGGCTGCCGGGCTGTCCTCGCCCGGCGCTGGTGACATCCAGCCCGTTGTCGAAGAGACGAACTTCTGTCCCCGCGAGACGACCGCCCCCGGTTCGCAGGCGCACTTCCTTGGGATCGGTGACCCGGGTGCCGGTGGCCACGCCGCTCTCGTTGGAGCCATAGAAGTTCAAGACGAGCGCACCGGTTCGCTCCTCGAAGTCGCGAGCGGCCTCGTAGGGGATCATCTCGCCACCGGTGAACATGACCCGCAGCGACGTGAGGTCCCGGGTCTTCATCCCGGGGGCCTGAAGCATCATCTTGAACTGGGTGCTCACACAGAACAGCACGGTGGACCGTTCCCGTTCGATGAGCTCCAGGGCGGATTCCGCCGTAAACCGGTCGGTGACCACGGCGGGCGCCCCGAGCAGGCTGGCCACGAAGTGGGTGGAGAACAGGCCGAAGCCAAAGGGCATGGGGGCCAGGCCCACCACGATCTCGTCGTTGCCCAGTTGGGCGACCTCGCGCGCTTGCTGGGCCATGTACAACTTCGAATTCTGGGTGTGCATCACGCACTTGGGCATACCCGTGGTCCCTGAGGTGGAGTTGATCAGGAACAGGTCGTCGGGTCCGAGGCGGCAATCGTCGAAGAAGCCGCTCGGCGCGTCGGCGCGGATCCCGGGGTCCTCCCCGTTCACCAGGATGGGGCCGCCCACGTCTGCCTCGAACGCCGGTATGACCACGTGGACTCGGAGGGGTAGACCCTCGGCCCGGAGCTCCTCGTACACAGTGAACATGTTCGTGCCCCGGTGGTCGGCGTGCGTGACCATGGCCACCGATCCGGTGTGGGCCAGGAGATGGCGGATCTCCGCGGCGCCGGCCCGAGAGCCGATCCCCACGGTGACCAGGCCGGCCTTCTCATTGGCTACCAGGGCCACGTGCGGGGAGCCACCGTCGGACAACAGAATGGCCACCCGCTCACCCGGCTCAAGCCCGGCGGCCATGAGGCATTGGGCCAGACGGTCGGAGGCCCGGTGGTACTCCGCCCAGGTGAGCCGGTCGTCCCTGGTGACCAGGGCCCGGTCAGAGGGACATACCGTCGCTTGTCGTGCCACTAGGTCCGCCACCGTCAGATCGCCCCACCAGCCGGCGGCCCGGTAGGCGGCCGCCCGCTCCGGGTCGACCATGCTGCGAAACGCTGCCCCCACTGATGACACCACGTCCTCCTCGGCCCTGGTGAGGCCGGTCGATCCCCATCTTCAGCCGCGATAGTGCTCCGTGCAAATAGTACGATGCCCGGCATCGGGGAGCGGCACCACCGCGAGAGCACTTCCCGAGGGGCACGAGGACAACCATGACGGCCACCAACGAGCATCTGTACCAGCGGGGCATCTCCTTCGACATCATGCCCATAGCGCCGGTACCCGAGCATTGCGTGGCCGTCGAGGCCGGGCCAGCCACGTTCGTCGTCGAATCCAGGCTGTTGACCGACGCGGTCCTGCGTGCCCTTCCCCCCGGTTCGGTCGACGCCAGCGGCACGGTGTACGACGACTACGGCGCCACGGTGCACGTCTGCGACGGAGCCGACGACGTCGAGTACCTCCGGTTCGACTGCTTCGAGAGCGAGCCGCACTACCACTACATCAACTCGGCCCGGGGCGAGAACCTCATCTGCCGGATCGACGAGGTGGCCGAAGGCGACCCCATCGAGTGGACCGTGGGCCGCCTGAGGGACCGGCTGCCGGAAATGCTCGATTTGGCCGGAGGTCACCAGCTGGCCGGTGCGGTGCGGGCAGCCCAGGACGACATCAGCTCGGCCATCGACCGCGTGGCCGAGCTACTCCGCAGGGCACAGGTCAAAGCGGCAGCATTGCGGGGGTCCGCAAAGCCGACCCCGGGGGTCAGCGCCGACTGACCGGTGGCAGGACTGGGGCGCACGCTCGCCGATAGCGTTCGGGCCATGGAGCTGACCGAGGCGATCCGACGGCGCCGGATGACCCGGAATTTCTCTGATCGGCCATTACCCGACGGCCTGGTGGACAAGATCCTGGCCGATGCGCTTCGCGCCCCGTCGGCCGGCAACACCCAGGGGGCCGAGTTCGTGGTGCTCGAGGGCCGGGCCGAAACCGATCGGTACTGGCTGGCCACCACCGACGAGGTCTGGCGTCAGGACTCCCGGCGCTACCAGGGATTGCACCGGGCGCCCGTCGTGGTGCTGGCCTATGCCGACCCTGGCCGATACGTCCGCCGATATCAGGAGCCCGACAAGGCGAGAGCCGACGGGGCCGACGTCACCTGGGTGGTTCCCTTCTGGTTCGTCGACGTGGCCTACGCCACCATGACCTTGTTGCTCAGAGCGGCCGAGGAGCAGATCGGCGCGGCCTTCCTGGGAAACTTTCGAGGCGAAGCCGAGCTCGGCTCTGTCCTGGGCGTTCCCGAGCACATGGTGTGGATGGGTGCAGTGCTCCTCGGCCTACCGGCAACGCCGGATCCCCCCTCGAGCTCCCTCAGGCGGCCGCGGCGACCATTCGAGGAGGCTGTTCACCGCGGTCGCTGGTAGGCCTGCTTTCCGCGGTGGCCAGCTGTCCCGCACACCGCCCTCGCTCGTTTACCGCAGCCAGCGCCGACGCTTCTTCCGGTCGAGCGACGCCCACACCCCGCGCCACTGCTGGCGGAGGTGCTCTTGTCGCTGCCGCTGAATGGCCACCATCTGGCCGGCACTGAAGGCGACGGTGCGGGAGCCCGCCGCTGCCTCGCGGCGGAACCAGTCCTCGGCGGTCACCGCGTCGTGATGGTCACCCAGCACGGTCTGGAGGGCTTCGGCGGCGGTAGCCATCCGACGCGCCGGCTTGCCCACGACGGGGGCTGCTGCCTCCGCCGCATACCGGAGCCGCTTGGCCCGAATCCGAATCTGGTGCAACTGCTGATCGGTCGGGTTGGCCCCCACCGTGCGCACCGTGCGACGAAGCTGGCGCCACGGGCGACGAACCAGCTTGGGCAGCACCCGTTGAGCACGATCGTCGGGATGGAGCCCCGGACCCTTCTTCGTGCCGACCCGGGCGGTGCCCACGAACGGCGGCGATTGGGCCGAGGCGTGCAACCGATCGAGCAGGGTGAGGTACCAGTCGCTGTCCAACGCTTGGACCAAGCGGGCGTGGGCCGCATCCCGGCGGCGTCCGAGGTCGAGGTGGAGCTCACCGAACGGCCGAATGTCGGACGGCGGTGCATGGCTCGTCTCCGCTTCCAGGTGGCCGGCCAGAACATCGATGTCTCGCACCGCACCGAGCGCGTCGGCGATCCATTTCAGATCGGTGCGGGTATGGGCCAGCCACACCGGGTCGACGACCTTGGAGAATGTCTTCAGATCCGAGCGGAGCCGTCGGGTTGCCACCCGGGTCTGGTGCACGGCCTCGACGTCGTCGCCGCCGAGCCGAATGCTGAACTCATGGTCGAGGATCCTGTTCAGCGCCCCGGCAATGGATGCCTTGACCACGTCTCCCAGCAGTGATCGCGGCCCCGGCTTGAGCCGGGGTCCATCACCCAGAGAACCGGGCTCCACCCCCAGGGCCTGGACCAGCTTCGGCCCCCGATGGTCGATGGTGGCGCCGGCACCACCCAGACGGTCCACGAGCGCCTCCACCACCGAGCCCTCACCGCTGGCCAGCTCGAACTCGACCTGGCGGAAACGAAGTCCGTCCTGGCCCCCACCGTGGACCGCCACGATGTCGTCATCCAGCTCACCGATGGTGTTCCCGCCGGCATCCTTCAACGCCAACCGCTGCCTGTTGGTCTCCAACTCGGTGACCACGCCCAGCGTGGCGTGACGCACGATGCCCCGCACCAGTCCCCTGGCCTCCTCGGGGATCGCCGGTTCCCGGCCCGGCCAGGAGATCTCGTTGCGATCCAGGGTGGCCGTGCCCTTGCCGCTCGGGAGTTTGAGCGTCCACAGGTCCTCGCCCCCGGCGGTGCGATCTCGGCGACGGCGCAGCGTGATCCCCCGCTGCAGCAGCCGGAGGTCGGGGGTGTCGTAGTACGTAGCGACCAGGTCGACCGTGGGACGGCGGTCGGTGATCACGCCCTCGATCACCCCGGTCAGATCGGGAACCTGGAAGGTCAGATCGACGTCCAACTTGACCTCTTGTTCCAAGAATTGAGTGTGCGAAGCCATCCCCTACCTCTACCCCTTCCCGGGAGGCGGCAACCGGACAACAATTTCCGGGTCGAGGCGCGAAAGGACCCGGCGTGGACCCTGGGATAGGTTGGCGGCCTGGACCAACGCACAGCTGGGGGCTTGTCTTGGCTTACGACCTCGTCATCCGAAACGGCACGGTGGTGGACGGCTCGGGTGGGCCGTCGTTCCGGGCCGACGTGGCCATCTCGGGTGAACGCATCGCCGAGATCGGCCGGATCACCGAGCGGGCCACCTCGGAGATCGACGCCGAAGGGCAGGTGGTGACACCGGGATTCGTTGACGGCCACACTCATATGGACGCCCAGGTTCTCTGGGACCCACTGGGTACGTGCTCGTGCTGGCACGGGGTGACCACGGTGGTCATGGGCAATTGTGGCTTCTCGCTCGCTCCCGTCCGGTCCGACGCCCGGGAGCTGGTGGTCCGGAACCTGGAGCGGGCCGAGGACATCTCCCCCGCCGCCCTGGCCGCCGGGATCAGCTGGGGTTGGGAGACCTTCGCCGAGTATCTCGACGAGGTCGACCGCCAGCCCAAGGCGATCAACTACGCCGCCTACGTCGGCCACTCGGCCCTCCGCACCTGGGCCATGGGCGAGCGGGCCTTCGAGGAGGAAGCGGGAGAGGACGACCTCGGAGCCATGGAGGTCGAGCTCGAATCAGCGCTGCGGGCCGGCGCCATCGGGCTGACCACGTCGCGCAGCCGCAATCACGCCACCTCGGACGACCGACCGGTGGCCAGTCGGGTGGCCCACTGGAGCGAGGTGCAGCGCCTGGTCGCCGTCCTCGGTCGGGAACGGGCCGGCGTCTTCGAGCTGGCCCTCGAGGAGGCGGCCCGGTCCCGGGACCCCGAGCGCCGGGCCGAGTTCCTGGACCGCCTGGGCCGGCTGGCCCTGGACACGGGGGTGCCGGTCAGCTTCGGGGTCCTCGGGGGGTACGACGACCATCTGCTCGAGCTGATCGACGATGTGGCCGCGGCGGGGGGCACCATGTTCGGGCAGAGCCACTGCCGGGGCGTGGCCACCCTTCTCTCCTTCCAGACCAGGCTGCCCTTCGACAAACTGCCCGAGTGGAGTGACCTCCGGGCCCGGCCCGAACGCGAGCAATTGGCCGCATTGGCCGACCCGGCCGTCCGGGCTCGCCTGGTGCACTCGGCCGAGCACGGCGAGTACGGAACGGCCATCGGGGCCGAGGCCCGACGCCCCGATTACGACCACGTCTACGTCATGGACAGCGGCCTCCCGCCTCATGCCACGGTGGCCGACGTGGCCGCAGCACGAGGCGTCTCACCGGTCGAGGCCATGATCGACCTCGCCGTGTCCACCGGGCTGCAGCAGCTGTTCATCCAGCCCATCACGCCAGAGGACCCCGACCTGATCCTCCCCTTCCTCCGTCACCAGGGCTCGGTGATGACGTTCTCGGACTCGGGGGCGCACGTGAGCCAGGTGATCGACAGCTCGATACAGACCCACCTCCTGGCCTATTGGGTACGGCAGCGACAGGACCTTACGCTGGAAGAAGCGGTCCGCATGTTGACCAGCGCCACCGCCGACGCCTGGGGGTTCACCGACCGGGGCCGGCTCGGGCCGGGGATGGCGGCGGACCTCAACGTGTTCGATCCCGAGACCGTGGCGCCATCGATGCCCGAGGTGGTGACAGACCTGCCCGGAGGGGCCCGCCGGCTGCGGCAAGGGGCCACCGGGTTCAAGGCCACGGTGGTGGCAGGCCAGGTGGTGCTGGCCGACGGCGAGTCCACCGGGGCCCTCCCCGGTCGGCTCCTGCGGGACGGCGCCCGGCGGGCCTAGTGACCCAGCCCGACCCCGACGGCTTCGACCCGGCCGTGGTCAGCTCGGTGTCCTCGGCCGCCCTCGAGCGAGCCGAGCGCCTCGGGTGCAGCAACGCAGACGTACGGATCGAGCGGATCAGGTCCCAGGGGGTGCGGTTGCGAGACGCCCGACTGGAGACGGCGGCCGATGACACCGAGGTGGGGGTGGGGGTTCGTGTCTTCGTCGACGGCGCCGTGGGCTTCGCCGGCACGGTCGAGGTCACCCCCGAGTCGGCGGTGCGGTTGGTCGACCAGGCCGTCGACGCCGCCCGCACCACCGCCCTGGCCGCCCGGGTGCCGGTGGACCTGGCCCCCGAGCCCAGTCATGGCGTCGTCGTCTGGTCCTCTCCGTACCAGGTCGATCCGGTCGGCGTCCCCTTGGCCGACAAGGTGGCGCTGTTCGAGGACTGGAGCTCCCGACTCCTGGGATCGCCAGGGGTCGACCACGTCACCGCGGCCATGATGGGGGTGAGCGAGACCAAGCACTACGCCGACCTGTCGGGGACCCAGGCCACCCAGCACCGGGTCAGGGTGCAACCGACGGTCGAAGCCCTCGCCCTGGCCGAGGGCGGCGAGGGGTTCGAGACCATGCGCACCCTGGCCCCGCCAGCCGGTCGGGGCTGGGAGTACGTCGAGGGCATCGGTTGGGACTGGGACGCGGAGCTCGAGGCCATCCCCGAGCTCCTGGCCGAGAAGCTGGCCGCACCCTCGGTCGAGGCTGGTCGCTTCGACCTGGTTATCGACCCGACGAACCTGTGGCTCACCATCCACGAGTCCATCGGGCACGCCACCGAGCTCGACCGGGCCATGGGCTACGAGGCGGCCTATGCCGGCACCTCCTTTGCCACCTTCGACCAGCTCGGGACCCTGCGCTACGGGTCAGAGTGCATGCACGTGACCGGTGATCGCACCGCCGAGCACGGGCTGGCCACGGTGGCCATCGACGACGAGGGCGTGTCCGCTCAGTCCTTCGACCTGATCCGCGACGGGATACTGGTCGGGTACCAGCTCGATCGGTCCATCGCCCGTTCCAGCGGGCTCGGGCCATCCAACGGCTGTGCCTTCGCCGACTCTCCCCTGCATACGCCGATCCAGCGGATGGCCAACGTCTCGCTGCAGCCCGCTCCGGGCCGGGGTCCGAGCACCGAGGCCCTGATCGCCGGGGTCGAACAGGGCATCTACATCATGGGCGACAAGAGCTGGTCCATCGACATGCAGCGCCACAACTTCCAGTTCACCGGCCAACGCTTCTACCGGATCGAGAGCGGTCAGATCGCCGGGCAGCTCCGCGATGTGGCCTACCAGGCCAGCACCACCGAGTTCTGGGGCGCCATGGAAGCGGTGGGCGGAACCGAGACCTACCGGCTGGGCGGGGCGTTGAATTGCGGCAAGGGCCAACCGGGTCAGGTGGCACCGGTCAGCCACGGCTGTCCGTCGGCCCTGATCCGCAACGTCTCGGTGCTGAACACGCGAGAGGAGTCCGGGCGGTGAGCTCGGGTAGCGGTCGCCCGGTCACCACTTCGGGCCTGGCCCCGGCCCAGGACGTGATCGATCAGGCGCTCGATGCCGCCCACGGCGACTGCGTGGTGATCGTGGAGGAGTCGAGCGAAGCCGAGGTCCGCTTGGCCAACAACACCACGACGACCAACGGCCTGCGTCGGGACCGGCGGGTGACGGTGATCAGCTTCCATGAGACCGACGAGGGCATGTCGGCCGGAATCGCCCGCCGGGGCGGGACGGTCCAGGTGGCCGACCTGGTGGCGGCGTCCGAACACGACGCGGCCGGATCACCGGCCGCCGAGGATGCTGCACCCCTGGTGGGACCGGGCTCTCCCGACGCGCCGGGGGCGGTGCCCTTCGAGCGTGGCCCCGAGGAGACCGACCTCTCCGTTCTCCGCGACGTGCTCGGCGGCCTCGGTGGTGCCTTCGCCCGGGCCGAGGCGGGGGGACGGGTCCTGGCCGGCTTCGCCCAGCACACCATCGACACCGTGTATCTCGGCACCTCGACCGGCCTGCGTCTCCGCCACGCCCAACCCACCGGCGCCCTGCACCTGGTCGGTCGCAGCGTCGATGGGACCAACTCGGCCTGGGTGGGAGCGGGCACCGCAGACTTTTCCGATGTCACCTTGGC